>Ga0209517_10001411_pt1 | contig 36561 bp, 31 predicted proteins | sample PeaSoiMetSII2010_FD_187695 | JGI IMG/M metagenome (GOLD analysis project Ga0209517, IMG submission 187695) | Peat soil microbial communities from Weissenstadt, Germany - SII-2010 (SPAdes) (version 2) | ecosystem: Environmental > Terrestrial > Soil > Wetlands > Peat | place: Germany... | reverse complement strand
CGCTGGCGCCGGAGGCACAGGTGGCATTGACGCTTCGCACGCTGGGCGGGCTGGAGACGGAGGAGATCGCGCGCGCGTTTCTGGTTCCGGCGGCGACCATGGCGCAGCGGCTGGTGCGGGCCAAGCAGAAGATTCGCGATGCGGGGATTCCGTATCGCACGCCTCCGCTGGCGGAGCTGGCGGAGCGGCTGCAGCCTGTGCTGCTGGTGGTGTACCTGGTGTTCAACGAGGGATACAACGCGGCCGGCGACGGGCGGGCGCTGGGCGACGAAGCGACACGGCTGGCGCGCGTGCTGGGCGAGCTTCTGCCGGCGGAGCCGGAGGTGCGGGGGCTGCTGGCCCTGATGCTGCTGCACGATGCGCGGCGCGCGGCGCGGAAGAGCGGCGACGGCGAACTGGTGCTGCTGGAAGATCAGGACCGGGGATTGTGGGATCAGGCGAAGATTGCCGAGGGGCTGCGGCTGGCGGAGTCGGCGCTGCGAAGCGGACCGGGACCATACTCCGTGCAGGCGGCGATAGCGGCGGTGCATGCGCAGGCGGCGAGCGCGGGCGAGACGGATTGGGCGCAGATTGTGGCGCTCTACGATGTGCTGCTGCGCATGCAGCCATCGCCGGTGATTGAGTTGAATCGCGCGGCGGCGGTGGCCATGGCGGAGGGGTACGAGGCTGGGCTGCGGCTGCTGGATGGGCTGGAGGAGCGCGGGGAGCTGCGCGAGTATCACCTGCTGCCGGCGGCGCGGGCGGATCTGCTGCGGAGGCTGGGGGAGTGGGGCGCGGCGGCGGAGGCGTATCGGGAGGCGCTGGCGCTGGTGGGGCAGAAAGCGGAGAGGAGGTTTTTGACGCGGCGGTTGGCGGAAGTGGAGGGGAAGAGCGGATTCGGGGAGCACTGACGTTCTATCTATTGGGTGCGTTGGCGCAGGAATGAGGGAATGTCCCGCGCGCCTTGGGTTACGGCCACAATTTCCACTTGCGCGGGTTGGATGCGATAGAGAATCAGATAGGCGCCAACGGGCCAGAACAGGACGGGGTAGCCGGTGAGGTCTTGCCGTTTGTGCCCGATTCCTGGGTTCCGCGCGATTACCTCGAAGGCATCAAAGAGCTTATCAATCCAGCGGTCGGCGGCGTTGATGTTGTCGTTGGCGATGTACTCCCAGATCTCGTCCAGGTCCAGCTCCGCGCCGGTGCTGAGGACATAATCCGTCACGCACTCAACCTGCTCCGCTCGCGGGACTTCTGCTCGATGCGCTTTCGCGCCATCTCCGGCTTTACGTGTTCTCCGCGGTCGAGCGAGGTCAGCCTTGCGCCCAACTCCTGGTTGAAGGCGGCGATCTGAGCGCTGCGGGCGCGGTCGTGCTCTTCTAGCAGGCGCAGTGCCTCGCGAACCACCTCGCTGGCCGAAGTGTAGCGCCCGGATTCGACCTTGCTGGCGACAAATTTGTCCAGTTCGGGGGTGAGGGAAACATTCATGGGGAAAGGCTCCTGTATTCGATGGTGGGCCGAATAACAGAAGCTGTCAATCCTTGGTATCAACGCGAATGAACCACTACCGCTTGAACTGGCGGCGGATGGCGAGGAGGAAGAGGGCGAAAAGCGTTGAGGTGAGCAGGGTTTCGAGGATGGCGAGGACGCGGCCCCAGGGATAGGCGGGGGTGTACTCCGAATTTCTTTGGAAGGTGGCCGTGTCAACGGCTGTGATGGCGCTCTTGCCGATAAGTTTTGCTTCGGTCCAGAGGTTGTTGGTCCTGGTGTCCTTCGTACCCCAGGAGTACCGAAACGTGCAGCCGGCGGCAGATTTGTCTGATCGGCACTTGTCGGTGGCGGAGACAAGTCCTGGGATTGGAAACGCCAGCGCCGCCGCAAGGACAAACAGTAGCAGAAGCCACGCGGGGCGGGAGTAGCTATTGCCGTAGCTGCTAAAGATGCGGTAGCCGTTGAGGAAGCTGAGGTTGCGGTGCAGCCAGCAGCGGACGCTGAGCAGTGAGCCGCCGGTGGGACCGGCCAGCCGCTTCATTTCCATCTCCCCGAAATGGAATTCATTGGCCGTCCAGTAGTCCAGCCGTGCGTCGTAGTTCTTCTTGAGCTGCTGATAGACTTGCGCGATGGAGCGGTAGTCGCGCTGTCCGTTGTTCTGGAAGCCGTATTCCTTTGCGACTCCATCGGCAGCCAATTCCTCGAAGACGGCGAGCCCGTGGCTGCCCCTTCGCTTGCCCCACTCAACTGAGGGGGTGAACCAGAGTTCGCTGACGTCGCAGCTATGGAACAGAGCGCGGCTGAGATCGACGTCGTCAAAGACGACCTCATTTGGTTTGGCGAACTTTGCAAACGAGAAGACGGCGCTGGGCCTTCCCTCCTGACTCGGCTTGAACACTGTATGGCGGAACTCCGCTTGATCGAGGAACCGGGAATCCCGCCAGTCGGCCAGCCCGTGGAATGTTGCCCATCCAAAGGCTGGTTTCTGCGTGAAGGTCGCTCGGGGGAAGTTCGCGTACTGCTTGAAGGTCGCTCTCCGGAAGTTCGCGACCTGCGTGAAAGTCGCCCTGGGGAAATTCGCGTCCAGCGTGAAGGTCGCCCAGGCAAAGTCTGCGTCCTGCATGAAGGCCGATCCTTCGAAGCCTGCTACCTGCCTGAAGGTCGCTTTGTGGAAGTCCGCGTCCCGCGTGAAGGCCGCTTCCCGGAAGGCTGCGTCCAGCGTGAAGGTCGCGCCGCTGAAGTCCGCGTCCAGCGTGAAGGTCGCCCTGCGGAAGTGTGCGTTCCGCGAGAAGGTGGCTCCCCGGAAGTTCGCGTTCTGCGCGAAGGTCGCGCCGCTGAAGTCCGCGTACTGCGTGAAGGTCGCACCACCGAAGTTTGCGCCCTGCTTGAAGGTCGCTCTGGTGAACAGGCAGATCGCTTTGAACTCCCTCACGGAGAAATCCAGTCTGGGAAAGACGAAGCCTTCAAAGTGAGCCTCGCCCTCGCCGGCCTCTTCGAGAATCCCCTCAAAGACGCGCCGGAACTCGTCGAAGAAGCCTCCCGACTGCTTGCCTGGGTCCCGCGAGTGCATCAGGCATGCGGGCTGCTCGTCCACGCCGTCCGGCGCGGGGTGAGTTTTGCGGCCGCAGGGCGTGCCAGACCCGTAGCCCATCCTGATCGGACAGCCCGCCGCCTCGGCGTCATCCTCTCGATCGGCGCGCTCGTCGCGCTTCGCGCCGGGCTCCGTCTGCGGGCCCTCATCCGCTTCGATCTCCGGCTCCGAATCCTGGGCCTCCAACGCCACAATCTCCTGCTCATCCGCCATAATGCGGGAGTATAGCGCGGACTGCGCTACAACTGCTCGAAGATTTCGCGGAAGTCGTGGGGGCCGGTCTTTCCTGCTAGCCACTCGGCGGCGCGGACGGCGCCTAAGGCAAAGCCTCTTCGGCTGTGGGCGTCGTGGCGGAGTTCGAGGACGTCGTCGGGGCCGGTTGCGGTGACTACGTGCTCGCCTTTGGCGTCGCCTACACGGTGGCTGGTGATTTCAACCGCTGCGCCGGGCTGCTTTTTCAGGATGATTTCCTTGAGCGTAATCGCGGTGCCGGAGGGGGCGTCGAGCTTGGAGGTGTGATGGGTTTCGGCGATGGAGAACTGGTAACCGTCGAGCTTTGCCAACTCGGCGGTGAGGCGGAAGAGTTTTTGCACGCCGATGGAGAAGTTGGTTCCATACAGAAGGCCGCCGCCGCGCTTTTCAGCGAGGGCGCGCATGTCAGCGAGGTGAGAGTACCAGCCGGTGGTGCCGACCACGATGCGGCCGCCGAGGGCGAGGACGGCGCGCATGTTTTCGACGGCCGCTTCGGGGGCGGTGAAGTCGATGACGGCGTCGACGCCGGCGAGAGCAGGCGCGGTGAGGGCGGAGGCGTGGAGGTTTTCCGTGATGTCGAGGGCGCGCACGCCATGGCCGCGCTCACGGGCCACCTGGGCGACGAGCGAGCCGGTTTTGCCTTTGCCGAGAACGAGGAAGAGCATGGGGAGCCTCAGTGGAAAGCTGGCGGAGTTAGCGGAGTTGGCGGGGGTTAGCGGTGTCAGCAAGTTAGCCCACGCTTCGCGGGGGTAGCAAGCTAGCAAGTTAGCACCCGCTGCGCAAGGCTAGCAAGTTAGCCGATGGTTGGCTGGGGTAGTGGGGTAGCCGATTTACGCGCTTCAACGTCGAAGACTGTGGGGTCGGGATTCTGGAAGAAGGCGGCGTGGAGGGAGCGGACGGCTTCGTCGGCGTCGTCTTCGTCGATCATGAAACTCATGTTAATCTCGCTGGCGCCCTGGGAGATCATCCTCACGTTGATGTGGCGGACGGCGGTGAAGACCTGGGCGGCCATGCCGCTCTGGCCGCGGATGTCTTCGCCGACCAGGCAGATGAGGGCCTTGCGCCCTTCATATTTCACGTCGGCGAGCTGGCTGAGGTCGGCGGCGATGGCGGGGAGCTTGTCGTTCGAGTCCACCGAGAGCGAGACGGAGACTTCGGAGGTGGAGACCATGTCGACAGGGCACTGGTGCTTGTCGAAGATGGAGAAGATGTCTTTCATGTAGCCGTGGGTCATGAGCATGCGGCTGGCAACGACATCGATGATGGAGAGCTTCTTTTTGACGGCGATGGATTTGAAGGGGCTGTGGCAATGCGGGGCGAGCGAGGTGATGCGGGTGCCCTCGCAGGCGGCGTTGCGGCTGTTGAGCACGAGGACCGGGATGTTCTTTTTGACGGCGGGCAGGATGGTGGCCGGGTGCAGGACCTTGGCGCCGAAGTAGGCCAGCTCGGCGGCCTCTTCGAAGCTGATGATTTTCACACGCAGGGCGTCAGGGCAGACGCGCGGGTCGGCGGTCATGATGCCGTCGACGTCGGTCCAGATTTCGATGGCGTCGGCGGAGAGCGCGCCGCCGACCAGCGCGCCGGTGAAGTCGGAGCCGCCGCGGCCCAGGGTGGTGGTGATGCCGGCCTCGTTGGAGGCGATGAAGCCGCCCATGACGGGGACGCGGCCTGCGGAGATGTGGGGCCTGAGGTGCTCCTGGGCGCGCCTGTCAATGATTGTGTCGTTCGGCGCGGCTCTCTGGAACTGCGAGTCGGTGACGATGACGTCGCGGGCGTCGACGTGGGCGGCGTCGAGGCCACACTCAAGAAACGCAGCAGCCACGATGCGGCTGGAGATGCGCTCGCCGTAGCTGACGATGAGGTCGGAGATGCGCGGAGTGAGCTCGAGGATGGCGGCCAGGCCGCGCAGGATCTCGTCGAGCGAGTCGAACTTCTGGTCGATGAGGTTCTGCAGGGCGGCGATGTCGGCGGGGACTTTGACGAGGGCGGCGGCGGTGTCGCGATGGCGCGAGCGCAGACGCGAACTGATGGCGAGGGCGCCGGTGCGGTCGCCTGTCGAGGCGGCGGCGGCGGCGCGCAGCAACTGGTCGGTGACCTTGGCCATGGCGCTGACCACGACGACGGGCTGCTTGCCCTGGGCCACGCGACCGGCAACGATGGCCGCGGTGCGGCCGATGGCAGCCGGGTCCTCGACCGACGTGCCGCCAAACTTCATGACTACCAGGCTCATTTAAGTCTTCCTGCTACACCTTTCAGAACTTCCTCTTTCGAGGTTTGTGCTTTCCCACCCTTGCCACAAAAATCCGCCGCGGCGGATGGCAAGGATGGGGCACCCAGCTTATGTGCCAGGGCCGGGCGCTAAGCGCGGGCGGCGGCCTCGGCAGTTACTGGTTCCAGTTTGCCCAGGCTGGCAAGCAGCTCGGCGTTGAGGATGGCGGCGCCGGCGGCTCCGCGAATGGTGTTGTGCGAAAGCACAGTGAACTTCCAGTCGAGCACCGGGCAGGGGCGCAGGCGGCCGACGGTGACGGCCATGCCGTTGCCGCGGTTGCGGTCGAGGCGCGGTTGGGGGCGATCGTTCTGCGGCGCCCACTCGACGGGCTGATCGGGCGCGGTGGGCAACCCCTGGCCGGCCAGGGGGCGGAACTCAGCCCATGCGGCCAGAAGATCTTCGCGAGTGACGTGGCGGCCGAGCTTGTTGCCGAGCTTGATGGACACGCTCTCGGTGTGGCCGTCTTCCACAGCGACGCGGTTGCAGTGGGCGCTGATCTTTGCAGGAAGCGGGGTCACCGCGTGGCCCTCCAGCTTGCCCAGGAGCTTCAGCGTCTCGGCCTCCATCTTTTCTTCTTCGCTGCCGATGTAGGGAACGACGTTGCCGAGGATATCCATGGAGGGCACGCCGGGGTAGCCCGCGCCGGAGATGGCCTGCATGGTCGTGACGAAGATTTGCTCGATGCCGAATCGTTCTTCGATGGGCTTGAGCGCCATGACAAGGCCGATGGTGGAGCAGTTGGGGTTGGTGACCATGTAGCCGCCCGATTCGGCGCGCGAGGGCTGCTCCTCGATGAGGTGCAGGTGGTCGGCGTTGATCTCCGGGATCACGAGCGGAACGTTGGGGGCCATGCGGTAGGCGCTGGAGTTGGAGACGACGGCGCACCCGGCGTTGGCGAAGCAGGGCTCGAGTTCGCGGGCGATGGCGGCGTCGAGGGCGGCAAAAATGACCTTTGGTGCGCCGAAGGGCTCGGCCGGGCGGACGGTCATCTGGGCGATGCGCTCGGGGAGCGGCGTGTCGAGACGCCATTTGGCGGCTTCGCCGTACGGCTTCTCGCTTGACCGGTCGCTGGCGGCCAGCCACGTGACCTCAAACCAGGGGTGGTTTTCGAGCAGCTGAATGAAGCGCTGGCCGACCATTCCGGTGGCGCCCAAGATTCCGATGGGGAGTTTGGATTTGATAGCCATTAACACTCCAGTGTACAGGAGGACGGGTGCGGAAATCGCAAATTACGCAACGGGCGGCTGGGGCAGGCTGTGGGGGCGGCGCATCCCGGAGTGGGAAGGCCCGGCCCGGGATGAGCCTGAGGTTTGCCGCCGAGGGGAGCGAACGCCTCTCGGAATAGAGGCTTGCTGCCGATGACATTTGTGCGGGAGCGCTTTGGATGAATCTGCGGGGAATCACAGGCAGGGGCAAAGCAGGTACGCCGGTCGAGGACGAGCACGAGATTTCCTCCATCGAGCGGACTCTGACGCTGCTGGTGGAGGGAACGGCGCTGAACATGCCGCAGATCGATGCGGACAGCTACAAGGCTTTCCGGGCGAACGTGAGCCGGCTGGCGTTGCAGATTCCGGACCGGCTGCCGGAGGAAGACAAGCTGGCACTGCTCAGGACGATTCTGCATGAGTACGAGGTCTATCGCGACGCCGCGGAGACGGCGCTGAGGGAGCGGACGGCGGGCTGGCGTGGGCTGGTGATCCTGCTCTATCGCGATCTGCTGGCCAGCCTGGGCGCGGGCGCCAACTCGCCGGAGGCCGCTGCGCTGGGCCGGGAGATTCCCACGCTGGCCTCGGCGGACGACTTGCGCGAGTGGCGGACGAGGGTGGAGGAGTTTTTGCATCCGCCCGATGCCGAGGGGCAGGCGCAGGGGCTGGCGTCGCTGAAGACGGCAGACCGCTCGACGGAGAACGACAACGCGGCCGGATTGCGCGGGGGCGGCAGCGCGGTGGAGCAGTTGAAGAGGATCATGGAGGGGCGCGGGAGCGGATTCATTGCGCTGTTCCGGCTGAGTTGCCTGGAGGTGATCAACCAGCGCTTCGGCAAGGAGGCGGTGGAGGATTGCCTGATGGCGGTCTCGGCATTTCTGACCGCGAGCCTGCACAGCGACGACCAAATCTACCACTGGAGCGACTCGTCTCTGCTTGCCATCCTGCTGGGCCGGCCGAGCGAGCAGATACTGGCGGCGGAACTGCAGCGGATTGCCTCGCAGAATCGCGAAACCAGCATCAACGTCGCGGGGCGCGCCATCATGCTGCGCATTCCGCTGGCCTTTGAACTGACCCCGATCAACCGTCTGCGCACGGCCGAAGACCTTTACCGGCTCTCAACGAAGAGCACAACCAAATGGTGAGGACCATGAACGACCTTTCTGCCCCCGTTGCTGCGGCGCCAGCCAACGCGGATCCGGATGCATACGACGAACTGCCGCTGCCCTATATCGAGATGGATGCGAGAGGCATCATTACCCGCGCCAATCGCGCCACCATGACGCTGCACCCGCTGGAGCACGGCGCGCTGGTGGGCAAGATGGCCTGGGACCTGATGGCGACAGACGAGAAGGAACAAAGCTGCGCGGCCTACATGTCGCTGATGGAGTCGGGCGACGAGCCGCCGCCTATTCTGCGCTCTCTCTATACGCGTCACGGCGAGTTTCGCACCTATGAACTGCATCGCAACCTGATCCGCGATGCGGAGGGGCAGCCGACCGGCATGCGCATGGTGTGCGTGGACGTGACCCAGGCCAAGAGGGGACTGGAAGCCGCGCAACGGGCGCGCGCGTGGATGGAAGGCGTGATGGAGTCGGTGGCCGACGCGGTGATCGTGACCGATGCGCTGGGCCTGATTCGCGCCGTGAATCCGGCCGCGGAAGCCCTGGTTGGCTGGAAGGCGCAGGAACTGATCGGCAAGGTGATCGAGAATGCGTTGCCGCTCGTGCACAATAGCTCGGAGAGCGGCTCTCAATTGAATTTCACACTGGCTCTGGAAGGCCATTGCAAGGGGAGTGCGACGATTCTCGACCGTGAGCGGCGGGAACTGCGCGTAGAGATTACAAGCTCGCCGATCGTGGACAAGGCGAGCGGGTTTACCACCGGCGTCGTGAGCGTTGCGCGCAGAGTGGCTGACCAGTAGACGTGTTGCGCCGGGTGCGCGTTCTGCGTCAGGCGGCGAGCGGAACTGTCTTCTTGCGGCGCAGTAAATACCACCCCACGCCGCACGCAATGTAGGCGAGATAGATCCACGGGATGCGCGCGTGGGTCTGGTCGCTGGCCGAGCGAAGATCGAATATCACAATCAGGATCATGACCACCACGGTGACGACGCTGAGGCCCGCGACCCAATGCGAGTGCTGGCCAAGGGCGCGGCGCGCAAAGGGCAGCGCCACGGCCACCAGCGCATAGGCGGTGAGAAAGCCGAAGACAGAGAGCGAGCCCAGCCAGTCGTACATATCCGAGCCCGCCACGCCGCGCATGGCGAGTACCGCGGTAGCCGCAAACATGAGGCCGGCGGAGATCGCAATGGCCGCGCCGGGCGTGCCGTGGCGGCGGTTGGTGCGTTCCAGAGCCGAGGGCAGCAGCTTGCTGTGCGCCATCTTCATCAGGACGCGCGCCGCTGCGGTGGTGCAGGCCAGCACGCACGCAAACATGCTCACCGCCGCGCCCAGGTCGATTCCGATGCCCAGCAGCGAGACGCCGGCCTTGGCGGCCAGCAGGTGCAGGGGGCTGGTGGAGTCGCTCAGTTGCGACGACTGGCCGCGGAAGCCCAGCACCTCGCTGTAGGAGCAGAGCATGAAGAAGAAGCCGGCGAGAATGGCGCACTGCACCACGGCTCGAGGGATGGTCTTGAGCGGTTCGCGCGCCTCGCCGCCCAGCGTGGTGGCGGCCTCGAAGCCCACAAAGCTGAACATGGAAAGCACCAGCGCGGGGCCGAGGGCGGCAACCGAGACGCCCTTCAGCCGGAACTGGTCCAGGTCGAACTGGAAGCCGAAGCGGAAGACGAGAACCACGAGCACGATGAGGATGAGGCTGACGGAGACGACTTCGATCCAGAGCATCAATTCGGCGGAGAGCTTGACGTCGCGCCAGGCGACGACGCCGGCCACGGCGCAGACGATAAAGAGCGTGACCACCGCGGGCGGCGTCCAGTGGAAGAATTGCTGCGAGAGCAGGCCTGCGTAGTAGAGCGCGCCGCCGGCCACCGATGCGCCGGTGGCGAGATAGGCCAGCAGCAAGCCCCAGGCGGCGATGACGCCGAAGGCGGGGGGCAGCGTGTCCGCGGCGTAGGTGTAGAGCGAGCCCGGCGAGGCGGAGAGGCGCGCGAATCGGCTGACGCAGAAGCCCACCAGCAGCGTGGCTCCGGTGGCCAGCAGATAGACAAACCAGGTGGCGTTGCCGGCCAGCGCAAAGACCAGCGGAATGGTCAGCGAAGACGAAGTGGAGGGCGCCATGGCGCTGACGGACTGGGCGAGGGTCTCAAGCGGGCCCAGCACGCCGGCGTGGAGACCGTAGGTTTCCTGCGGTGCGGACACTTCGCCTGCCGTGGTGGTGGGTTTGGTCACCGATCCGCCTTTCGCCGCCTGGCCGCGAGCGCGGACCATCGTGCCTGATTGTCTTCCGATAGTTCTAGTGTTATGACAGGGCGGGGGGTGCGGTCAAGGTGGGGCGCGTGATCGCCGGAGGAGCGACGGACGCGGGCGCGCAGGGTACACCGCTATACTGCATGCCATGTTCATTCGGTCGTTGTCTTGTTTGGCGAGCGTTTTTGTGGCGGCCCTGGGCGTGTGCTCCGCGGGGGCGCAGGACCACGCACGGCAGGTGTGGGAGATGCAGGAGTCGGGGACTGCGGCGGGCCTGCGCGGGATCGATTCGGTGGACGGTAAGGTGGCGTGGGCCAGCGGCAGCGAAGGGACGGTGCTGAAGACCATCGATGGCGGGGCGCACTGGCAGAGGTGCGCGGTGCCGGATGCGGCTGCCGATGGGGCGACGCTGGATTTTCGCGGCGTGCAGGCGTGGGATGCGGAGACCGCGATTGTGATGGCTTCGGGGCCGGGGGAGAAGAGTCGGCTGTATAAGACTACGGATGGAGGTAAATCGTGGGCGCTCATCTTGAAGAACCCAGACGCGCCGGATGGCTTCTTCGACAGTTTTTGGATGAAACCGAATCCGAATTGGCATGATGGAATCGTTCTCGGAGATCCTGTGAGGGGTCGGTTTGTGATCATAGAGACTGCGGATGGAGGCAGCAGTTGGCGACTTGATACCAGACACGGTCTTCGGATCAAGGCCAAGCCTATCGCAGCGTTTGCGGCTAGCAACAGCCTGATCCCGCAATTCCCGATGGGTTTCATGAGAGGCTTTGTTACCGGTGGTCCGGGTGGACCATTTCTTTTCTACCGCTGGGATGAAAAGGACTGGAAACGAAGCGCGATTCCGGTTTCGGGCGGGAGAGAAAGTTCCGGTGCGTTTTCCCTAGGCTACTGCTTCACCCGTCCTCGATGCGCCGATTGTGAACACCCCTCGGAGCAATACATGGTTGTTGTCGGCGGGGACTACACCCAGTCCAATGAAGGTTCTGCAACTGCGGCTTGGTCGACAGATGTTGGCGAGCATTGGACCGCTTCCACCAAGCCGCCGCATGGCTACCGTTCGGCTGTTCAATGGAGCGAAGCCCTCAAAGCCTGGATCACCGCTGGCACAAACGGCTCAGATATCAGCCGCGACGATGGGCGCACATGGGAGCCGCTGGACGATGGGAACTGGAATGCGCTTTCGCTGCCCTTTGTGGTTGGGCCCAGAGGGCGCATTGCGCGGCTGAATGCAGACGCGGTTCCACCTGCGCATAAATGATCCGGGCAAAAAAGCAATCAAAACTGCAATGGCGCAGCTCAATGAGCCGCGCCATTGCCCGATTGTCGCCGTGCACGCTCACTTGCTCACGGCAGGCTTGATCAGGTCGTCCAGGTAGTCGGGCTTCTGTTCGTCGCGGACGAGGTGCGGGTAGCGCGCGCCGCCGTGGTAGTTGATGGTGGCGGTGTTGATGTAGTCGTCGGTGACGAAGAGAAGCGTGATCGGCTGGGAGGAATCCTTTGAGGCTTTGATGGCGTCGTCGAGCAGGTCGTGCGTGTAGACGCGGCCGTTGACGCCGATGACTTTCATGCCCGAGGAGATGCCGGCTTCAAACGCGGGGCTGCCGACGATGGAGTCGCCCACGCTGCCGTCGGGGCCCAGTTGCAGGCCGATGGAATAAATGTCGCTTGGGGCGCCGCGGCGGCCGGTCAGCTTGGAAGGCTCGCCGTCGAAGACGACCTTCCAGCCGCCGTTCTCAATGCCGCCGGTGGGCGCTTCGGGCGCGGTGGAGTTGAGCCGCGTGTGCAGGAACGTGGCCCAGTCGAAGGGCGCGATGGCGTTGAGCGCTGCTACCAGTTGGTCGAAGGTGTAAGTCTTGACCTCAGGCCCGTTGTTGGGTCCGCCGTGGAAGGCCTTGCAGAAGTCGTCGATGGATTTCTCACCCTTCGACTCGCGATGAATGATGGTCGCCACTTCAAGCCAGAGCAGGTTGCCTTCGTCGTAGTAGTCGGTGCCCCGGCGCCAGGTGAACCAGCCTCTTGCGAAGCCCAGGCCGGGCTCGCCGATGGCGGTGTCGAGCAGAGGACGCCAGGTGCGACCGGGGCGTCCGGGGCCGAGCGAGGCGGCGATGCTGGCAAGATATTCGTGATATTCCTCCGGCGTCCAAAGGCCGCCGCGCGCGGCCAGCATGGGGCCGAGGTAATCGGTGAGTCCCTCGTAGCCCCAAAGCAGGTCGGTCTCCATGGGCTGTTCGTAGTAAGGCACGGCGAGATCGGCGGGACGGCGGAATTTGCCGTTCCAGGAGTGTACGAACTCGTGCGCCAGCAGGCCGCCGAGCGCCATGCCCGCGCCGGGCGAGATGAGCGTGCGCTCGGGCAGGCGGCTGTCGTTGGACTCGTGATGCTCCAGGCCGAAGTGGGCCACGTGATCGCTGAGAGTGAGCAGGAAGTGATAGTCGCGATAGTGGCGCGTGCCGAAGAGCTTGCCCGACTCGGCAACAAGGTTCGTCATTTGCTTCTGGTTGTCGGCGCTGATGTTGAGAGCGATGGCGCTGTCGGCGACTAGGTCGAGCTCGTGGTGGATGGGCTCGCCGGGAGGGGTGATGTCTATGGCGCGATAGAATTCGCCGGCGATGACGGGCGAATCGACCAGTAGATCGAGCGAGATGGGCTTGAAGGAGATCAGATTGCCGGATTGCGAATCGATGGGCAGCGGCGTACCGAACTTCCAGCCATCGGGCAGGATGAGTTTGGCTTCGTAGCTCAACTGCTCTGCGGGGATGCCGGCGGGATAGAGAACGACATCGTTCCATTCGAGGACGGTGAGTTTGTCGGTGGCGGAGTTGCCGTCGGGCTCGATGAAGTCGAAGCTGGCATCGAGCTTGCTGACTCCGTCGGGAATGTCGACGTGAAAGGTGAAGGTATCGAGCGTGTCGCGCACCCAGGGAATGACCTTGCCATTAGTTTCGAACTTGAGGCCGGTGACGCTGGAGATAGGGCCGTTGGGTCCGTGCTCGCCGGGAATCCACTTGGGGTAATAGATGGTGAGCGGGCCGGGCTTGACCGGGATCACCTCATGCGAATTCAGCAGCTTCTGCCTGGTTCTGGCGGCGTCGACCGTGAGCGAGATGGTTTCAGCGGCGAGCGCGGCCGAAACGGCGAGCACCAGAACCAGGGCAAGCGACAGCAATGAGCGGAACGCGGAGCGTTGCATGCGAAGACTCCTTTGGGGAAACGGAAAAAGCTCTATCCGTGGATGATACCGCCGCAGATGGCGGCCTGTTTACCAGCGAATTGCGACACGTCAGCTCGCGGGCGCGCTGGGGCGAACGGGCGCCGCGCATCCTTCTCCTGCAACCGTGGTCCATTCGCGCACCTGCCATCGCTTCACGATGCCGTTGGTCACATACGGATCGACCCTGGCAAAGTTCTCCGCGATTTCGGGCGAGGCGCCCTTGAACACGATCACGACACCGTCCACGGGATTGGCCAGCGCGCCACCCAGGACCAGTTCTCCGCGCTCCACCGCTTTCCAGGCCAGTTCGAGGTGGGCATTGCGAAACTCGGCACGGCGAGAAATGTAATCGTCGCCTACTTCGTAGAACAGAAGGTAATGCACGCGAGTACCTCCGTTTCCGGTGGAGTTGCCGTCCGGGGTTTAGCCCATGGCGGCGAGGACGGCGTCGGCGAACTGGGTGGTGCCGGCGGCGCCGCCCACGTCGCGGGTGAGGGTCTTGCGTTCGGCATAGACGGTTTCAAGAGCGGTCTGCGTCTTGTCGGCGGCGGCATCTTCATCGAGATGGCGCAGCATGAGGATGGCCGACTGCAGCAGGGCCGTGGGGTTGGCAATGTCCTTGCCGGCGATGTCGGGAGCGGAGCCGTGGACGGCCTCGAAGATGGCGCACTCGTGGCCGAGGTTGGCGCCGGGGACCAGCCCGAGCCCGCCGACCAGACCCGCGCAGAGGTCGCTGACGATGTCGCCGTAGAGGTTCTCCAGCAGCAGCGTATCGTACTGGTAGGGATTCATGACCAGCTGCATGCAGGTGTTGTCGATGATGTGTTCGCCGTAGAAGATTTCGGGGAAGCCCTCGGAGACCTTGCGGGCGCAGCGCAGGAACAGGCCATCGGACAGCTTCATGATGTTGGCCTTGTGGATGGAGTGGATCTTCTTGCGGCCGTGCTTGCGCGCGTACTCGAAGGCGAATTTGGCGATGCGCGTGGAGCCTTTTTCCGTGATGACCTTGATGGCTTCGACCACGCCGGGGACGACCTCGTGCTCCAGGCCCACGTACTCGCCCTCGGTGTTTTCGCGCACGATGATCAGGTCCACGCCGGGCCAGTGGGTGGCCAGGCCGGGAAGGTTCCTGATGGGACGGAAGTTGGCGAAAAGGTCGAACTTCTTGCGCAGTGTGACATTGATGCTCTTGAATCCGCCGCCGATGGGCGTTGTGACCGGGCCCTTGAGCGCGACCTTGTTGCGCTCGATGGATTCGTAGAGCGCCGTGGGGATGTATTCGCCGAAGATTTCAAAAGCCTCGGCGCCGGCGGCGAAGCGCTCCCACTCGAATTGGACGCCGGTGGCTTTGAGGATGCGGACCACCTGCTGTGTCACTTCCGGGCCGATGCCGTCGCCGGGGATGAGAGACACCTTGTGGGTTTTCGGGTCGGACATTTCTTCCCTTTCGAGCTGAGAGCTCGGTTCACTTCTTTGCTTTGCCGCTACGTCCGCCCAGCAGGCCTTCGAGCTCTTCCTTGAATTCGCGGACATCCTTGAAGTCGCGGTAGACGGAAGCGAAGCGGATGTAGGCGACGGTGTCGAGAGTCTTGAGCTGCGTCATGATGAGCTCGCCCACTTCCGCAGTGGTGCGCTCTCGCTCGGGAGCGTCCATCAAAAAACTCTCGGTGGCGTCGACGATGGCTTCGAGCTTGCTGGCCGGGACGGGACGCTTTTCGCAGGCGCGGAGCAGGCCGCTCAGGACCTTCTGGCGATCGAAGCGCTCGCGGCGGCCGTCTTTCTTGACCACCATGTAGGGGATCTCGTCGATGCGCTCGTATGTGGTGAAGCGGCGGTTGCAGCGCTCGCACTCGCGGCGACGGCGGATGGAGTCGGCTTCCTTGCTTTCGCGCGAGTCGACGACGCGATCCTGACCGAAACCGCAGTAGGGACATTTCATGTTGGTTAGATTTTAAGGCATGGGAAGGGTGGTGCGAGGGGTCAGGGATCAGGGAACTGGAATCAGGAGCGCTTCGCTGGCGGCGGCGGTCAGTGTGTCGAGGGAGAGGAGGTAGGCGGTGAAGGCGGGGAGCACGTCGCCCATATGCCAGAGCAGCTCGGCGTTGTCCCAGGCGGCCTCGCGCGCGGCGCTCATGCTGAAGGCGGCGATCTTGTCGTTCAGGTCCGAGATCGCCGGGAGGCTGTCGCCGAGAAGGCGCAGGTGCATGTCGATTTCGGCCTGGTGGATGAGACCGTCGAGGGTGGTGTTGAGCGCGGTGAAGTCGGTGTATTGGGTGGTGGAGTGCTGCGGTTCGATCTGGTCGGCGCGGCAAAGGGTGAGCACGGCCTGGGGCAGATCGTGGTTGATGTGCGCGTTCATGCCGGCCAGGGCGAACTGAATGCGGGCCAGCTCTGTCTGGTTGCGACGCGAGAAGAGCGCCTGCCAGCAGCCGGGAGTGGACCTTCCCGCGAGCGAGGTCTGGATGGCGCGGAAATAGTAGCCGGCAAAGACGACGTCGAGCGAAGCCATCCAGGCGGAGTCGATGAAGCCGTTGGCGTTGACCCGCGCCTCGACTGCCTCCGTGACCTGCATGTAGAGCAGGTTGAACCACTTCAGGCCGTCGCCGTCGATGCAGTGCGCATCGATGATCTGCATGATGGAGACCACATCGGCGATGGTTTGCGGTGTGGCTTGGACGGCGGCGAGCAGGTCGGGGTCGTAAGGGAACATGGTGGGTCATTCTAGCGTGAGGCGTGCGCGGTTGGGAAGCGGCGTTGACAGGCAACCGTGCTGCTGCAACACTGTTTGTCCATGGAAGTCCCATTCACGCCTGAGCAGGAGGCGCAACTGGCGCGCATTGCCCGCGATGAGCGCGTAACGCCGGTGCAGTTGGTGCAGGAAGCCGGGCTGCGGCTGATCGAGGACGATGCGCGCTTTCGCACGGCAATGCTCAAAGGAGCCGGACAGAATGACGGCGGACTGTTCGTCGCGAAGCCCGAGATAGATGCCACGTGGCTGCCGGAACTGAGTGCCCCACAGATCAGAGAGGCGTCACCGAAGCTCTGCCCGGTCTGCGGATACCGGTTCAAAGGCAAGGGATGGGACGGAATCGATGCGCATTGGCGAGCCAGGCACGAAGCCACCCTGCCCTATGAGAGGGCATGGCCGTTGATTCGATCGGGAAGGTACGGGTTTCGAGCGCTCCGCTAGGAAACGGGCTCCGCAGGCAGTTTGGCTGCAAAAGCCTTGCGCCTGAAGCGCGGGCGGCGCGTTCGGACGGCGGAGAAAACAGGCTATGAGTACGGCCTTGCCAGTGCTATCCTGCTCTCGGAAGCGCCATGAACAGCCTCGTCGAACGCAATCTCGAAGAAATCACCCGCCTTTGCCGGGAGTACCGGGTGCGGAGGCTTGCGGCCTTCGGTTCCATCCTGCGCGGGGACTTTGACCCAGAGCGAAGCGATGCTGATTTCCTGGTGGAGTTCGAGCCAGTCCCGGTTGCGGTGCGGATGCGTAATTATCTCGGCTTGCGGGAGGCTCTCGCCTCTTTGCTGCGCCGGCCCGTGGACCTGGTCGAGGACGGGGCGATTCGGAACCCGTACATACTCAAAAGCGTTGCAGAGCAAGAGCAAGTGTTGTATGCAGCGTGACGCCAAGGCCTATCTTTGGGACATCGCGAGTGCAGCCGACAGCATTCGCGCCTTCACAGCGGGCAAGGATTTAGACGCCTACCTGCAGGATGAGCTGTTGCGCGCGGCTGTCGAACGCAAGTTCGGGATCATTGGGGAAGCACTCTCCCAACTGCTGCGCAGTTTTCCTCTCTATCGTGACAGGATTACGCTGGTCGGCGATATTGTCGCCTTCCGCAACCAGATTGTTCACGGCTACGCAACGGTGCGGGACGATATGGTCTGGGAGATTGTGCAGTTCTACCTGCCCCGGATGCAGGCGGAGGTTGGGGAATTGCTCGCCGAAGCGGACAGCCAGGTCCTAACCAGCTCATCGGACTACGCAAGGGCCATAAAACCTGAGTTGATTTGCCACGCCGATTGGAGCAAGAGCGCCAAGAAACGGTGGTGCGCCGAGGCGATCTTGCAGAAAGATGGGAGATACGCGATTGGAGCGCCACAACCTGTCGGCCCTGCGGGGGACTTTGTCACTCTCATTCGAAAACGAATTGGGCCGGAGGGCCGGCCAAAGGGGACCTTCAATGGACGAAAAAGAACTGTTGGCAGTCATCACAAAATCAGGCTGGAAAGGGGCCTGGGAAGAGCAGATTGAAGGACTGCTTTCGAAGATTCGACTCCTCGAAACGAAGGGAAGATACAGAAAGCTCCTGACAAGTCTGAGCGCAGCCAACGATAGGAACAACCTCTTGGCTTCTGTATTAGAAGCAACGATCGCATTCCAATTCGAGTCAGCAGGAATTGAACTGAAATACGAAATTCGGCAAGACCCCGACAAGGGCGGCTCAATCGACTTTTGTTGGAAAACAGCCACGGGAAGAACAGCCTATATAGAGGTGCGCCTCCTCCAGCAGGACAGGGCCACAGCCGATTCAATCGCTGACCAACTTCAAATCGCCAACGCGTACCGAATCGCCAAGAACGGCCAAGACGAAATGCAGGATATTGTCCGCGTTCAGCGGGCGATATTGGAAAAGGTCCAGAAGGCCGAGGGAGTCCCAACGAAATTTGTTACCACGAATCCGAATGAGATTAACATTGTCGCAGTCGACGCCTCACAAATCATATTGGGGGCATTCGACACAGACGACTGTAAACTTGTCGCGCTTGGAGACCCCGCTGTTAATTCTGTCTGTCGCCGTGGGATTTTTGGCCTGTTTCAAGAGCCGATACCGGTGGATCCCGAGTTCATCCAATCGCGAGCGCAATCCTTTAGCCACCTCCGAACGACCTTGCACGGACTTATGTTTCTTTTCAGGCGACCGCAGATGGACTCTTTTCGTTACTCCCTCTCGCAATTCCTGATCTGGAATCGTGCGTTAATCGACGAAAGAACAGCAGAAGCCATCTCCAATGAGATCGAAGTCGCTCTCCCAATGCGATCAGAGTAAGTTCGTGCGGGAAACAAGCCGAATGTACCTCTTTGTTGATGTCCACGCGAGGAGGCACTGTCAGTTTTGTCTAACGGGGTATTGTATCGTCAAGGTAGGTCATTATCTTCATTACTCCATCGTCGATCCTATCGGCACTTATGACGATTATCCAATGACCCGAAATAATCGTGGCATCGGTGCCGCAGGATGTAATCTGTTCGACAGGTCGCTTAATGTCCATCCTAAGCAGGATCGAGATCGCGGAGGACTTTCCATTGCCACCCTCGTCATCTACCGACACAATTTCCATAGTGGGCATCATTGAGCCTGGTGCGATGGGGTGCTCCACTGCCAGCTGATACCGAACAGACTTTGTAATTTCCTCACGAAGTTTGTAGACAAGTTTGGCGCCAACCGGATCGTCTCCATTGTGAAGAATACGTATCGCCGTCTTGGCAACAGGCTGTGCGTGCTTCGTCTGACCATGAGCCAGGCTGCTCGACAAAACAAGGATGGTGACTGCAACCAAACGCTTTGCTCTCATTCGCTAACCTCCAAGAGCCGGGAACCCATATCTCGATTTTAAGATGTGGGATTGAATCGCCTCAAGCCGCCTTCTTCATCTGCAACGTCACGCACAGCCCGGCGCAAGCGCTACCCCAGCCTGCTGACCTTCACGGGCAGCTTATCGTAGTCCACGCTGCCGAGTCCCCGCGCAGCAGCCATGTGCAGGTATGGCAACTCCTCGGGGTCGAGGTTCCACCAAGCCTTGGCCACGTAGGCGTCGAGAGCGACGGGATCGGTACCGGCGACCATGGTCTTCTTCAGGGCTACGTCCTCCAGGCTGCCGCCGGTGGGGCCGTTGCGGAGCAGGATGCGGTAGCCGTCAAGTAGCGTGACCGTGGGGAGCATGAAGTTGGCCAGGTCGGCCAGACTCTGATGAATCTGCTGGTGGAGCCGGTTGCGCTGGCCGCCCAGGATGCCGTACCAGTTCTTCATCCCCAGCGTGACGCCCACCAGGCTGTGGTGCTTCGCGATGGGCAGGTTGATGATCTTATCGGCCTCGAGGAAGGGCGTAAAGACAGGCCAGCTCTTGAGCACAACGCCACCGAGATCGACCTCGCGATAAAGCTCGGGGTCGGGCAGGATGACCTCGGCTCCCTCGGCGCGTGCTGCAGCCTGGATGCCGGAACGCTGAAAGCAGCGGCGCGGCTCGTTGCAACTGACGTCGGTGACGATCACGCGTTTGGCTCCTGCCTGCCAGCACTGCCGGACGACCTCGGCAACCACTTCCGGGTTGGTATTTGCGGCTTGCTCCGGGGTGCGGTCCCAGGCGATGTTGGGCTTGAGAACCACCACGTCCTGGCGGCTGATGAAACGCCGAATGCCGCCCAGGTCGGCTAGCGCGCGCTGGACGAGGGCATGCGGTTCGCCGCCTTGAACCACGGTGAGATGCGGGAGTTGTGGGCTGCTTCCGCTTTGACTGGCGCTGACGCGATGGTCCCGACGAGCCTCTTCGGCGAGAGTGGGAACCGGCCGAAAGCTGTGCCGGCTCAGCCACGCAGCCGCCGCCCCGGCGCCCGCGGCCACGCCGCCCACGCGCAGCAGTTGCAGCATGGCCTCGCGGCGGCTGAGAGGCGCCGCATGGGATTGCTTGTCGAGATCGGTTTGCCCTGCCATCGTTGTCCTTCCGCTCAGATTTCCACCAGGTTGATGCGTTCGGGGCTGTTGACGCCCAGCTTGTGGTTGGCGTCGGCGGCAGTGGCGATATAGCGAGGCGGCCTGCCCACGGCTTCGAGAGTGGGCATGCCCACTTCGGCGCGCTTGCGCTCGATCATCTGCCACGCGGTGTGGTCGATGGCCACGCGGTCTTCGCCGACGATGAGGGCGTTGGGCTGCCAGAGACGCTCGGGATGGAACCCGGGGCCGCCGTCATAGACGGAGGTCATGGCATCGCCGATGGTGAAGCGGACCTTCTCGCGGATGACGGGAACGGCGTTCAGGTCGGCCACACCCGGGTTGCAACCGCCGCTGTGCAGGTCCTGCGGGCGGCTGAGGACACCGTACATATTCTTCATGGCGAAGGTGACCCCGGCGCCGCTGTGGTCCTTGAGGATGGGAACGCCGATGACCATGTCGCACTGGCGGGTGAGGATATTGGAGAGGTAAACGCCAACGCCCGCACCGCAGGCCACGGCTGCTTCCTCAAAGCCGGACACATCGGAGCCGTAGCAACGGACGCGGCTGGGATCGGTCGAAATAGTCAGGCCGCACGCCTCAAGGTCGCGGGCATTGCGGTCCCAGACAATGATGTTGCCTGGCTTGACGCCGGCCTGCTGCAGGCGCTCCGCGATGGCCATCACCAGGACCGCGTGGCTGGAGATGCCCTTGCCACCAAGGCCGTTGGTCTTGAGGCCGATGACCTTGTCGACAGGCACAATGCGCTTCCAGGCTTCGACCGGGTTGTCGCGCCCGGTGTAGTGCGCGATGGCGCGATCGAGCAGAGCCAGAACGCGCTTTTCGTCGAGCCGGCCGGTTGGGCCATGGAGAGCCGGGTCGCGGGCAACGACGACCTTCGACTTGGCGGCGGCTTGCTGGTCAAGCGCAGCGGCCAGCCCAAGCTTGTCCGCCGTGGCGGACGAGCCCAGCACCAGGGCTCCCGTTGCTGCTGTCTTCAGAAAATCGCGGCGGCTTTTCATTGCTTTCCTCGCATCCGTTTCAGGGCCGGCGTACCGGCCGGTAAGCTTACAGTTTCGCTTCCACGCCGTGCGCCAGCGCCAGCAGCGCCTGCGGTGTGTCAGGCGCGGATTCATACGCAACAATGCGGACCAGGTAGGGTCCTTTGCGGAAGGCGACGCTCTGCGCGTAGGCGATGCCTGCATCGCCGAGTTGAACAGTCTTGGCGTCCTTGGTCTGGCCGGTCTCGAGAATCTTGCGGGCGCCATCGGGGCCGCTCATGGTGTGTACATCGACCACGGCTTCCAACTGGCCCTGGTACTTGTAGTCGGCCGTTGACGTGGTTACCACGCCGGCGGAGATGTACTGCTCGGCGTCGCCATCGATGTACTGGTAAAGGTTCTTTGCGTCGAAGGTGCGTGTGTCGCCGGTCTTCTCCCATCCGGCGACCGTGCCCGATGCAGGGAACGGGTCGCCGGCCTTCTTCTTGCAACCTGTGAGAGCGGCAACGGCGGCGATACCGATGACGACCGTTGCGAACATCCAATGCCTGGAGTGAAAAATCACTTGGGCGGTCTCCTCTATTTGCGGTTGAGCAGAATCTGGCTGCCCGGCGAACGGCTTTCGCCGATGCTGGTGACGTACACGGCGGGGTGCTCCTGCAGCGGGCAGGCGTACTCGCATGCGCCGCAACCAACGCAGCGGCTGGGATCGACGCGTGGCTGCTTGAGTGTTTTCGTGTTGCCGGCGGAGTCGACCACCTGGGCCTCCTGAACGTAGATGGCTTTGGGCGAGACCGGGCACCACTCCTCGCACACAATGCAGTCGGTGGCCATGGCCCAGGGCAGGCAGCGGCCACGGTCATAGAAGGCTGTGCCGAGGCGGATGGGCTGGCTCGCCGCGGCGGACTTGCCTTCGGTTGTGCCTGCGCCGACCACCCAGCCTTTTTCCCTGGGGGTGATTTGCCAGATGGCGCCGGTAGGGCAGACATCGGAACAGAGCACACAACTGGGCTCGCAGTAGCCGATGCGGGGGACCAGCGTGGGGGTCCAGAGGCCTTCCAGACCTGCCTGGTCGAGCGTGGGGTGGATGGCGGTGTTGGGGCAGACTTTCATGCATTCGCCGCAGCGAATGCAGCGGGAGAGGAAGTCGGGCTCGTCCAGCGAACCTGGCGGCCGCAGCAGGCGCTCATGCCTGCTTTTCCCCAGCCCGGTGTTGGCGCGCATCAGCGGAACCACGACGGCTCCGGCAGCCAGGCCGGTGATGGTGCGGCGGCGGCCCAGGTCGGGGCTGACGACTTCCTTTTCGTTACGGAAGAAGCGGAACTGGAGGCTGTCGTGAGGACAGGATCCGACGCAGTTCATGCACATCAGGCACTCGGATTTGCGCCAGGGGAAGCCGCCGATCGGGTCGTCTCCTCCCTGGCAGCTGAGCAGGCAGCGGTTGCACTTGTCGCAGGCGGCGGGGTCTTTGTGCAGGCCCAGGACGGACCACCGGGAGACAGCGCCGAGAAGAGCGCCGAGCGGGCAGAGGCCGCGGCACCACAGGCGGGTGATGCGGAGACTGGCCAGAAGAATGGCGAAAAACAGAACTCCGAGGATCAACCCCTGGGAAAAGTGGGGCTGGCGGAAGTCGAGCACGAAAAAGAGGAGAATCGAATGGAGGATTTCGCCGGTGTTTTTAATGAAAGCGACGTGGCTATGTTCGAGCGGCAGCAGGACGGCGCGCGCGGCGGCGTTGAAGGCAGGCAGCAATGAAAGACCAAAAGACCGGACGAGCAGGCTGAAGGGGTCGAGCCAGCCGATGGCCGCGGAGCCGAAGCAGGCGGCGACCAGGCCGGCGATGAGGACCACGTATTTGCCGGTTTGCCAGCGCTTGTAGCGGTTCGAATCGATGCGCTGCTTCCCGCGTTTGGACTCAGAGGGCATGTTGGCGACGAAGTGTTGCAGGGTGCCCAAGGGGCAGATCCAGCCGCAGAAGAACCGGCCCAGGAAGAGCGTTGGGATGAGGATGACCAGGCTGAGCAGCAGGCCGCGATAGAGAGCGTGGCTGGCCAGGGCGTTCACGAGGGCGACGAGTGGATCGAGAAGGAAGAAGAGACGCACCGGGGCGCGGAGATGGATGTCGCTGGTGGCGCCGGGAACAGGGCGCAGCGAGGTGAAGATCAGGAGCGCGAGGAAGAAGAGCAGAAAAAAGACCTGCGAAATCCTGCGCAACTTCGGCAACCTGGAACGGGCCACGTGTCTCCTCTGCACGCCGCGAGGCGGACGTTTTTGCTTGTACTTGAAAATGATTGGCGCGTGGGAGGACCGCGGGCGGTGATCTGCGTCACAGGATGGTGGTCCGGTGTGACGACTTGGCTGGACCTGTGACATAATCTGTTCCGCTGACCAATCATGAAGAGAAAATGCCTCAGCTTGACACTCCTATTTCTCCTTGCAGGCCCAATTTCGGTTGCGCCTGCGGCAAGCCAAGAGGAAGCCCCCTCCGGCTGGCTTGTGCGCGATCTCCCGTTCCGGGTGCTTAACGTCACCAGCAATGGCTCAGCTCTGTGGGCATGTGGGTCCAACGAATCCCTCGCAGTTTCAGCGGATGCTGGAGTGCACTGGCAGGTGAAGCACCAGGCGGCGGATGGCGGGCTACTGCTAAACGTGGGGTTCGCGAATGAGAAGCTTGGCTACGCATCTGGCACGGGCGGTTTGGTCCTGATTACCGAGGATGCTGGCGAAACCTGGAGTCAAAAACCGGCAGGCACTTCGACCGTTTTGCAGATTTCATTTGCCGATTTGCAGCATGGTCTGATTCGAACTCCAGCATCTTTGATGTTCACCGCGGATGGAGGAGGAAGCTGGTCTGCTGTTTCCGCAGGAGACAGTTCAGAAGTGCTAAAGACCAACCCCTTCACGTTTTCTCTTGTCGCTCTCGATACCAACCACATGGGAGTGATGCTGAAAAGTGGCGCCGCGCAGTATGAGTCGCAATCCTTCCTTGTCACTGAAGACTCGGGGAAGTCCTGGCATGTTGTCGACATACCGAATACGACCCTATACAGCTTCCTTCGTGTCGGAGATAAATACTGGACGGTTGGAACAGAGGTGATCCACAAGGAACAGAAGGGCGGCGGCTACGCCGTCCCAGTAGCATTCTACTCATCAGACGGGGAGAAATGGAGCCATTCCACCAGCGACCTCTCCGCCTGTGGACCAGAAATGTGCGTTGCTTGCACTGCTCAAGGCTGTCTTTCAGCGAATGGAGCGATCACAGACCCTTTCCTGGACAGGACGAGCTACAAATCGTTCCCTCCCAATCAAAAACTGACACCGAAATGGGCCGCTGCTGGCTCATCTGTGTGCTCCGTGGGAGACAAGCTCCAATGCGCTGAATTGAAAACTGTGACGCAACCCGCCCGCGGGGATGGGACCGTCCCGGCTGCCGTCGCGCCTGGCCCATTGGGGATGACGGCACACCAGGGCCCAAATTGCATCGTCTGCGCGATGGACCATATTCTCATCGACCAGAAGGCACAGGGCGTCTTCACGATTAAGCTGGAACTTCACATCGCCAAGAATGGAACAGTCACAAACGTCCAAGCCGACGGCGCCCCAACGCCGGAGATTAAATCTCGAATCGAACAGCAAGCCGAACAGTGGATATTTGAACCTTACCTCAAGAATGGCGCTCCGGTTAATCTCGATCTGAGCACAAACATTCATGTGAATGTCATAAAGCCTCGTTGAAAGCATATGAACCAAGTGCGCACAAAGAGTTGGCCCTTTCAGTTCCCCGGCCCCATTAGGAGGCTTCTCCGTCATTGCAGAATCCAACCGTCCCGGACTGGTCACTCACAGCCGGTTGATCAGCGATGCGATGCAGGCGGCGCCAAACCCGTTGTCGATGTTGACCACCGAAACGTTGGGCGAGCAGGTGTTCAACATGCCGAGCAATGCCGCGACGCCACCGAAGGATGCGCCATAGCCGACGCTGGTCGGTACAGCCAGGACCGGAGCGTTGACCAGGCCGGCGACGACCGTTGGCAGAGCACCCTCCATGCCGGCGCAGACGATCAGCACCCGGGCAGCCTGCAGCGAGCTTTTTTGAGCCAGCAGGCGATGGATGCCGGCCACGCCTACGTCCGCGATGAGTTCAACCGTGTTGCCCATCAGGCGCGCGGTCACCACGGCTTCTTCGGCCACGGGCAGATCGCTGGTGCCGGCGCAGACTACGGCGATCATCCCCTTGCCCGGAGCGGCCGGCGATTGCGTGAGCGTGATGCAGCGGGCGGTTTCGTGGTACTCGGCGCGGATTTCCCTCTCTTCCGGCTCAAGGTCGCGGATGGCGCGAAACATATCGGCGGAGGCGCGCGTAGCAAGGACGTTGCCACCGTGCTGGGCCATCCGGGCAAAGATATGCGCAACCTGCTCTGGGGTCTTGCCGGCGGAAAAAATGACCTCGGGCATGCCGGTGCGCAGCGCGCGATGATGATCGACCTTGGCGAAACCGATGTCTTCGAAGGGCATGTTGCGGAGGCGGTCGAGGGCGTCGCTGACGTCGGTGCGGCCCTCGCGCACTTCGTTGAGCAGCGCCTCGATTTGCGTGCGATCCATCAGGACTCCTTTGCTTTGTCGCCGGCTGCGTAGATGCGCATGGCTTCCTGCATGACCTGCTTAAGGGGGAGCCCGTGCTGCTCGGCGATGACGTGGCAATCTTCGTACTCAGGCGAGGCGTTGGCGACTTTGCCTGAGGGCCAGCGGGCGATCTTGATTTGCACGCTGCCCCAGGGAGTGTCGATCTTGAGAAACTCGCGGGCCAGGGCGACCTTGTTTTCGATGCGCCAGTGGAGGCCGATGGTGGTGGTTTCGCGGAAGATGAGATCGCGCAGCGCAGGGACGAGATCGGGGCGGCAGAGCACGGTGAGCTGCACGCCGGTGCGGCCCTTCTTCATTTGCACCGCCACGCGATAGACATCCCACGCGCCGGAAGCCAGAAGCAATTCGCTGACGTAGCCGACCAGTTGCGGGCTGGAGTCGTCGATCACCGTCTCGATGATGGCGATGGATTCGTGCTCGCCAGAGGAGCCATCTTCTGTCTCCCCGACGAGCAGGCGAAGCAGATTGGGCGCGCCGGGCGTGTCGCGGCCGCCGGCCCCGTAGCCTGTTGCCTTGATGCGCAGGGCGGGGAGCGGAGCGTAGGACACTTCGAGCATGCGCAAAACAGCTGCGCCGGTTGGGGTGACGCGTTCCATGGGTGGGCCGGCGGCGTAGACGGGCGCATCGCCGAGCAGGGCGAGAGTTGCGGGCGCGGGCACGGGAAGCGTTCCGTGCTGGCAGACGACGGTCCCGCTGCCCACGTTCAAGGGCGACGCAAGCCAGTGATCGATGCCGAGGGCTTCGCATCCGGCGGCGGCGCAGACAATATCGACGATGGTGTCAACGGCGCCGACTTCGTGGAAGTGGACTTTCTCGACGGGGATGGAATGGATGGCGGCTTCGGCTTCGCCGAGAAGCTCAAAGGCGCGGATGGAGCGGGCTTTCACCGGCTCACTCAGCGGGGCCGATCGGATGATGGCAAGAATGGACGAGAGATGACGATGGGGAGTGTGCGCATGGGAGGGACGCGTGTGTGGCTCGTGGGAATGCTCCGCATGAGCATGCGCTTCGTGCGAGTGTTCGGCCTCGGAATGGGGGTGATGCGACTCATGCGCCGCATGGTCGGGGGTGACGACGTCCACTTTGGTTGCGGCAATGCCGCCGCGCATCACCTTGCGCACTTCCAGTTGAGCGCCCACATTCAACACAGCGGCGGTTTGCTCAAGATGGGTGAAGGGAACGCCGGCATCAACCAGCGCGCCGAGCAGCATGTCTCCGCTAATGCCGGAAAAGCATTCAAGATATCCAATACGCATCGCAAGTGATTCTAAACTGTCCGCTAGGCGCCGCGCCGGGCAAGGATCTCGGCGGGCAGGATTGCGTTCATCGAGCCGGAGCGGAAGCCGGTGCAGTCGAGCGTGACGTACTGGTAGCCGGCCTGTTTGAGGGCCGCGGTGATGGCGTCAAGCACCTCCATGGAGAGGGCGCGGGGCAGCTCGGCGCGAGCGATTTCAATGCGGGCCAGATCGCCGTGATGACGGACGCGGAGTTCACGAAAGCCTAATTGGCGCAGGCTCTCTTCGGCGCGCTCCACCTGTTCGAGGACCTCTCGGGTGACGGTGCGGCCGTACTCGACGCGGGAGGCCAGGCACGGAGCAGCCGGGCGATCCCACAGCGTGTAGCCGGCCGCCTTGGCGAGCGAGCGCACCTCTACCTTGGTGAGGCCTGCTTCGGCCAGTGGCGCCAAAACGGCATGCTGCTCCGCGGCGCGCTGCCCCGGGCGGAAGTCGCGGGTGTCGTCGGCGTTCATGCCGTAGGCGATGTGCGAAAAGCCCAGCTTCGCGCCCAGCGATTCCATGACGGCGAAGAGCTCGTCCTTGCAGTGGAAGCAGCGATTCGCGTCGTTGCGCTGATACTCGGGGCGCTCCAGTTCGTCCGTAGCAACGACGTGCAGCGGCATCTGAAGGGAATGGGCGAAGGCACAGGCCTGCTCCATGTCGCGACGCGCAAGGCTGGGCGAATCGGCCAGCACGGCAAGCATGCGAGGGCCGAGCACGCGATGCGCCGTAGCCGCAAGGAAGGCCGAATCCACACCGCCGGAGTAAGCAACCATAAGGTTCGGCAACTGGGCCAGCCGGGCTTCGAGGGCGGCCAGGCGCGAGGCTGTTTCCGATTCGTTGACGGAGGGATTTCGCAATCTGTCGGCTTCTGGGAGATCGGTTTGTGCACTCGCCGCCATGGGCCAGATTATATCCTTTTGACGACGCCGGAAGTATTGTTCCGGGCGCGCAAGAGCCTACTGAAGTAGGATTGCAACAGATTTCAGGAGAGTTGTGTGCCTTCGGGAGCAGAGTATGAAGATTGGCGTAAGCGCATTCGCATGGACCACCAAACTCAATAAGACGCATCTGAACCTCTTCCCGGCGATTCGCGAGCATGGGATCGAGGGGTTCGAGATTGCCATGTTCGATCCTGCCGATCTCGACGCGAGTCAGCTTCGGCATGCGTTCGAGGCGAACGATCTGGAGTGTACAGTTTGCGCAATTCTGCCGGCCGGAATCAATCCCATTGCCCCGGACGCGACGGACAGAAAGAAGGCCCTGGCGCACCTTGTGCGATGCGTTGAAACGGCGGCGGAGATGGGCGCGCATCGCATGGGTGGGCCGTTGTATGCACCGATCGGCTATCTTCTAGGCAGGCGGCGCACGCCGGACGAATGGCGATGGGCGGTGGAGTGCTTTCAGGCTCTCGGCGAAGTGCTCGACCGCAATAAGATGGAACTCGGAATCGAGCCTGTGAACCGATCCGAGACGTTTTTTCTCAACACGGCACACGAAGCCAAGGCGTTTTGCGAAGAGGTCGCGCATGCGCGCGTGGGCGTGCTGATAGACACGTTCCACGCCAATATCGAGGAGAAGAACATTGCCGACGCGGTGCGGTGCGCGGAGCAGCGGCTCAAACATTTGCATGTGAGCGAAAATGACCGTGGGTTGGTCGGCTCCGGACACGTGGATTTCCCCGGCATTGTGGCGGCCCTCAAAGAGATTGGATACGACGGGTATCTCATGATCGAGGGCTTTGGCTACTCGGCTGCTGAGCAGAGCTCTCTCGGCGCGCTGTGGGGAGATTTCAACGTATCGCCTGAAGATATAGCTTTTCAAGGTGCAGCTTACCTGCAAGGCCTGTTAGGGAAGAGCAGTTAGAGTAGCGTCACTGCCAGAGCCATGAAATGACGGCTCTCGCGACAATGCATTTGCGGAGCGTGCGGTCGTGAAATTCCAACTCACGCCTTCTGCTGAAGGGAACGTTTCATTCAGCATGGAAACGACCGTTTTGATTTGATGAGCGAGCTCATCCACACGGTTATGGGCGTGGATGGCTGGAAGCAGCACGATCGTGCCGATCAATAGCTGTTGTCATGATGGTTCCTCGGCATAAGACCGGCCCCGAGGTCACCGAGGAGATTTGGACCAGTTCTCAAAGAATCCACAAAATGCGCGATCCCGCGTTCTACACTTAGGCGAATTGGCTTATGCCCAAGTTCGATCTTCAGACTCGTGTGGACCTTTCCTGGCTGGACGAGGCCGGCGTGCAGCAACATATCATCGGTCGACTGTTGCGGGCCAGCGAGGATGGGATGCGCGCGCTGGTGGCGCAACCGCTGCATGGAAATGCCCCGTTTCGATACCGCAGGGCTGGAGGCAAGTTGCGCGGTCAAGCGCAACTGGTGGAATGCGTGCAGAAGGGCGCGGGTTTCATTGCCAGCTTTACGTTTGTCGTCGAGGCCATTTAATGGCCAGACTCCCCTGGTAGAGCAGGGGGACTCGGGGAGCGGTAAGCATCTGCTCCCAGGTGAGGCCATGCAGCTGATTCGTGGCGAGGTTGCTGTGATTGGGACAGCGGGTGGCCCCATCGAGCATCTCGGCGGTCAGTTGCGTCGCGGCGACGGGAAGATTCACAAGGCTGAACGTGTACAGATCGCTCTGCTCGATGAGCGTCACGGCGGAAGCGTAGACAAGTAAGTCGGCGCCGTCCACGATCAGGGTGTAGCCGGTCGTCTCAACGCCCACGCTCTGGCGAACGGCATTCTGAGTGAGAGTCCAGGTGCCCGAGCCTGTGCCAGCGGCCACTGCGGCGGCCGGATCCAGAAATGCGCCGGCGGCGGAGAAGACCCCGAGCAACTCCGCGGGCACACTGCCCGCCTTGAGCGCGGTGGCGTAGGCTTCGGCCATGGGCGTGACCAGAAGCGGAACACCGGAAGCGACGGCGATATATGCGTCAGCGAGGTGTGCCTGCGAGAGGCTGGATTTGCCTATGAAGCTTGCACCCTCGAGGTGCGCTCCGACGAACGAGACGGGAAGGTACTGCGGCGACGGACCAAAGGCAACACCGTTGAAGGTGCAGTTCATCAGGATGGCGCCGGTGAAGTCGACCCCCATGATGGTGGTGCCTTTGAAGGACATCCCGGTGAGGTCGGCGCGGCTGAAGTTGGTGTTGGTAACGGTGGCTGAGTCGAGTGCGCCGCTGGCCAGGAAGTAAAGTTGCGCGTGAGAGAAGTCGGCTCCGTCGAGATCAGCCTCGACGAGGTTTGCATCGGGCATGAAGGCGCGTGAGAAGTCCGCGCCGATGTTTCCGCCGGAGCTGCTCTGGCCGGCCAGCAGGCCGGTGAGGTTGGCGCTGGGCAGGCTAGCGCCTGAGAAGTTGGCGCCGAAAACCGTGGCCCGCGAGAGGTTGGCCCCGGTGACGCTGCCGCTGGCGGAGGTGTACGCAGGGAAGAGTACGTTGCTGAAATCGGCGTTGCTGAAGTTTGCGCCGAAGAAGTCGGCCTGGGTATTGGGCTGGGTGGTGTCCGTGGCAAAGACGGCGCCGGCTGCGATAGCGTTATCGAACTGTGCGCCGACGGCCTGGATATTGGTCCCGAACTTCGCCCCGGAGATGTCGGTGCCGGTGAAGATAGCTTGGGCGAGATTGGCGCCGGAGAAATCGGTTCCGGTTAGGATCGCGTCGATGAAGTTGGCGCCGGTGCAGTCAATGCCCGCGAAGCTTGCACCGGTCAGATCGACGCCCGTGAAGTCCATGCCGGCAGCGCTCCCGGTGCTCTTGATCGCTGGGAGGCCAGGAGTAATCTGCACGCATTGCATCGAAGTGAGAGCGCCGCTGCCGGCCGGCGCCGGGAAGACCAGCCCGTGGAAGGTGGTCGTCATGGTGTATCCACCGGTCTCGAGCGCGCCTGCCAAAAGGCTTTGCCACATGACCGCGCCCGTTGAAGGCGAAATGACCACCATGAGCGGTAAAGATGGGTTCGCGTTCCCCAAAACCCAGTGCAGCTCATCATAGTAGTAGAGAAAGAGCGCGTTGGGGTAGGGGCTGGCAAGCGTAAGCAACTGCTGCCCCTCAAAGCTTCCCGCATCGTATGCGATCCAGTCGACTGGGGTCGGCGAAACGAAGCTGAGCAACGGATCGCCGCTGCCGGGGACCAGCGTCAGGTAGAACTGGTCCCCGGTGGCGTTGCTCGAAAGAAACGTGAATTTGCCGAGAAATGTTCCGCTCATGAGTTGAACTGAATGTTGGCCACCAGATCCGCGTAGCCGGGTTGAAGTGTGATGGAAGAACTCTGAAAGGTGTATCCCTCGATAAACGGCAACGGGACGCCGGTCGAGGCGACCGACTGCATGATCGTCGCGTAAACTGCCGACAGGGAAAACTGCCAGAGGTAGCCGAGTGTTTGAGTGTTGACGTCGGGAATAATCGATGAGACCAGCGTCGCCGTGGGAATGCCCTGGACCTGGTAGAGAGACTGGATGGTCTGCGCAGTGCCGCTGGTGCCGAGTTGGAAGTTGATGAGCACGTCGGTCTCCTGGATCTGGATGACGAAGACCTGGACGTAGCTGCCCTGGTCGAGCACGCTGAAGGTGAGTGTCGGCGAATGGGCAAGGCTGGCGATGACGGCGTTGGAGGCATTGAGAATGATCTGCTGGTATTGCCCTGCGGGCCCGGGACCGAGCGCACTCTCCAGGGCGGAAACGTAGGCATCCTGGGTCAGGAACGTGAGGCCGGCGAGATTGAGCAGGTCGGCGTAGACGCTGGCCGGCAACTGAGTAGCGAGATTTACGGTGGGGGTTGTAGCCAGGGCGACGATGGCGGCCTGATAGGTGTTGTAGTCGCTGCCCAGGGCCGACTGAAGCGCGGTCTGCAGGGCGGAAAGAGTGTTGTAGGGATTACCCTCGACGCCATTCTTCACGGCGGAGTAATCGCTGGCGGGCAGGGTGCTCTGCAACTGGAACATGTCCTGCGGGGTGAGTATATACGGCGGCTGCAACTGATAGGCCGATACAAAGGTGATGACGGGCGCCGTGGACTGCGCGACCACGACCTGCATGTTGTCGTTGGGATACTGAGTGAAGAGGTCTGGGATGCTGGACTTATAGCTGGAGGTGTTCAGCAGGGCAGGCTCGGCCAGCATGCTGGGAGTTATGGTCTGCGAGAGCTGCCCGGCGCTGTAGTAGGCCCAATACAGCGAGGAGAACAGATAGTCGGCGGCGTAGATCTGCACATCGGAAGACGAGACCACGGGCGGCAGCGCGAGGTTGGGCGGGTTGAGCCCACCGGAGGGGAATGGCGTGCCGCTATAGGTGACGGCGCCGGTGACGCCGCTCTGCAGCGAGTTGCTGGATGGGGGGAAAACAAAGGTGTTGGGGGTCCAGTCGAAGACGATTGCCGAGGTCAACTGGCCGCTCTCGCTGATGCTGTTCAGGATGGGAGTGATTGCGGCCTGGATGGCAGAACTGTAGTCGATCTCTTCCAACGCGTCTTCGAGTGAGTTGGAGATCGTCGACGCTCCACAACTGTTGTTGTACTGGTAGAGCACACTTTGCTCCGGATACCCGAAAATGAAGTTGGCATTCGAAGAATTGGACGAGGAAGTGACATAGATGAACTCCCACTGGTCCTGGTCGTTCTGCGAGATCTGCACCGTGGCGTCCAGGCTGATGTTGGTGGCGTAGAAACCGAAGCTGCCGCAATTGACGTTGTTGAAAGGGATGTGATAAGTCCCATGGTTAGAGCTTCGTGTAAAACGACCACTTTCGATCCATGTTGCGAAGTTCACGCTGACGGCGACAGTGAATTGCAACACGAACTGGTTCGAGCCGGGGCTAACCTGCGTGACCGAGTTCATTGTGGCGGAGGCATTCGCGAAGCTTCCCGTATTCAACTGCACCACGTACTCGTCGATGTTGGTGTCTGGCACCTGGCCTATGTTCAGGTTTTGATCGCTCGCGGTCTGGCCGTCCAACGCGCTGGCGAATGCGTTGCCAGAAACGATGAGCGCGTTGAAGAGCTTGGGGAGTCCGGTGGATGAAACGGCGATGGTGAGGGCCTGCTGCGACATGAAGAACACTCCTTGTTGGTTCCAGTCCCTAAACGCTCGGGGTCCAGATGCTGATGGACGGCTCAGTGCGGCCGCCTGGTCCGAGGAATGATTCGAAGTTGAGCGAGTACAGGTTGCGCCACATGTCGACGGTGATGTCGCCCGCGTTGAGACCGGCCGTGGTAACCAGGTAAGAACCGTCCGGTTGATAGATGTCCAGCAGGAAGTCGTCAACTTCGTCGCCCGGCTGCTGGTAGCTGAGGACGTAAATGTATCCCTTGGCCTCAGTAGAGACGCTGAGATAGGTCAGCGTCTGGCCCGGTGCGGATGGCTGCAGGGCCATAGTGGAGGCCAATAGCGTAACGGAGATGAAACTGCCATCGGCCGAGGTGAGCAACTGGTAGGTTGCGTTCTGATACTGGTCGGTGAGGATCCAGTTTTGGGTCGCCTGGATGACCGCGACGGTGTTGCTTGCCAGAACCGCGGCAGGCGAGCCCAGAGTCATGTTGCGAGTGGCCAGACCGGTGCCCAGACTGGCCGGTACGTTGCCCTCGGTCAGGTCGGTGACAACGGAGAGATCGAGGGTGAGCGGGTCGCTTCCTGTGACCTGAATGGGGGATACGAAGGTGATGCCGGCACTGACAAAGGCCGCGCTGAGCAGGTCGCCAAGCGCACCGGCATTGAGGCTGACGGCCGCGGACGTGGCCACGGTGAACAGTGTTGTGCCAGCCTGGGTGACGGCGATGGCGGTGTCTGAAAGCGTCAGACTGAACTCCTGCGGCGTGGTGCTGCTGTCGGCCACGGACCAGCCGCTGTACAGGCTGTTGCTGGCGAAGGTGACGAGCACTTCGGTGTCTGAGGCGATCAGCTTGTAGAGGTTGGTACTGTCGCGGACCTGCCAAATGCTCGACAAGGGATACCCGGCGGCAGAGAATGCGGCGCGCAGATCCACGGAAACCAGGCCGTTGTCGAGTGAGGCGGCGCAGGATGGGTCAAGCGTGCAGACGGCGCCGTTGGCGAAGCAGGGGATGGGATTGCCGTTAACATCGATAGCCTGAATGCGCTGGTTGCCCTGCTCGAGCACGAGGATGCGTCCTTCGATGGTGACGGCCAGCGCCGCCGGGCCGGAAAAGAGGCCGGGACGAGTTCCGCTGCCGCCGACCGTGACTGCCGGCTGGGCATCGGCATCGGCAGTGGGAACAGCGGCCAGGCGCAGAATCTCCAGTGTGTCGAGGTTGAAATGCGCACCAATCAGGTACCCCTGCGGATGAACGACGGCGTCGTTGAGGTGGGGGAGCATGAACTGTCCCCAACTCTGGGTTTGCGTCATGTCGAACGGCGTCGTGTTGTCAAGAACTATACTGCGCACCTGGTATCCGTAGTTTGTGGGGTCGGAACTGGTGGGTTCCAGGTAAAAGTTGTTGGAGCTCACTACGACCGCGGGGTAGGGATAGATGTCAATCTGGCCGCCGCCGGCGAGCAGGGTGTAGGTGGGAAGCGAGTTGATGGTGAGCGTCCACTGGACCGATGGAGTGACCGTGCCGACGGCCACCCCGCTGGTGGGCAGCGTGTAGGAGAACTCGGAAAAAAGATTCGCCAGGCTGGCGGAGACGGTGCCCTGGTTCAGATCGGAGACGTAGCTCGCATCGACGGAGAAAAGCGGAGCCGGGCCGAACTGGTCGTATACGATGAACGGTTCATTGCTGAAGCCTACGCCGGTGAACTTGAGCGAGGCTTCGGGGTTGGCCAGCACATTGATGTTCTGAAAGGTGTTGATCTGCGAGGTGATGATGGGCGACTCGGTGCCCGCGGCTGGGACATCCTGTCCGGAGGCCATCCAGCAGTAGCCGAGCATATAGGCGCGATTGTTGATGGTGAGGCCGACGGTCGCGCCGAGGTTGTTGCCCAGGTCGCTGCTGTTGAGGGGGAGCACTTCGAGGGGCGCATTGTTGGTGTTGACCACCACCTCCCTGCCGCCCGCCGCGCTCAGGGTGAGCGCATAGCGGGAGGCTCCGTCGACGATCTCCCACGCTTCGGCTTCAGTGATGACCGTGACGGAGGCGCTGCTGTCGAGCGGTGTGGCATTGGCCGCGAAGGCGGCGGTGGTGGTGGAGTCCACCTGCTGGTTGTCGAGGTCCGTTACCACGGAGGCGGGTAACGCGAATTGGTTGCCCTGCCAGCAATGCGAAGAAGTGGCGGCGCTGTAGACGAGCTTCTCCTTGTATATGTAGATGGTGCTCGAGGTTAGCGGAACAAGCATCTCCTGGATGGCGCCCGCGAAGTTGAGCTGGGAGTTGGGCTGGGGCCGCTGGGCGGGAACCCAGGCGCTGGTCCAGCGTCCGAGCAGCGTGTCGTCCGCTGCATACACGGAGAACTGCACCTGGCAGGTGCCGCCCTCGGGTACGGACGCATAGGTGATCGAAATCGGCTCCGAGCTGTTGACACCGAGCATGGGGCCACTGTCGGTATACGAGGTGGCCCCTGTGTACTGCAGGACGCACTCGTAGTGGTCGCTGTCCAACGGCCAGATGGCCGGGTTGCCGAGCGATCCGTGCGTCGGATCAGGACGCACGCTGACGCCGACAGGCATGGAGCGAAGAATTCCTACCGAATACACGGCAGGCGAAGTGAGGATTTCGACCGTGGTTTCGCCCACCTCCACCAGGTCCACGGCGCGGTTGGCGATTTGAAAGATGAAGCTCACGTAGGGAATCGCGTCTTCGAGCTCCGCTTCGGTCATCTCGGCGAGGACGTAAGTCTGCAGCTTCTCCAGCCCGGCATGCACCAGCAGCCCGGCAACACCGTCGGCAAATCCGGAAAGGAGGGACTTGATATTCGGCATGCAGACGATATTGGAGCCGACGTTGCCGATGATGCTGGCCGCTGCTTTGAAGACCGCGACGATGGTGGGGTAATCCTTCTCGATGGACTTCAGAACGGCATTGCTGTCCAGCTCCGAGCCGATCGCCAGGAAAAGGAAGGGAATGCCGTAGTTGAAGACCCCGGTGAGCATGATGCCCTTCCAGACCAGTTCGCTGTCCCAGTTGCTGGTGCCGAAGCCTCCGTGGGCAAGCGTAGCGCGAGAGGCTGCTGCCGGCCAGTCGAAGTTGAGAGTGGTCGGGTCGGTATCAACAGGGATGCCGAGCACGACGTTGACGGGAGAAACGAGGCCGACGTCGTTCCAGCCGCCGATCGGTTGGTCGCTCGCGTCGAAGAAGGCGACATACGCCCACAGCGAGCGCAGGAAGCTGTTCATCACGTCGATCGAAATGGAACCCGCGCCGGGGTCGTTCGAATCCGGTGTAAAGACCAGGGTGGAGTCGTAGATGCTGAGGCCGTGACCAGGCGTAAGGTTGTCCAGCGTGAAGTCGGCGGAGGGGTCGCCCAAACCGAGCGCGTGGGCCAATGGGCGCCGGGCCCGCAGCGCGGAGTTGGGGCTGACAGAGGAGTCGCGCTGAATGGTGGCGATGCCCTGCGAACTGGCCCAGGACTGATTTTGGAGCGCGGGGTCGTTCT
>Ga0209517_10001410_pt1 | contig 36572 bp, 26 predicted proteins | sample PeaSoiMetSII2010_FD_187695 | JGI IMG/M metagenome (GOLD analysis project Ga0209517, IMG submission 187695) | Peat soil microbial communities from Weissenstadt, Germany - SII-2010 (SPAdes) (version 2) | ecosystem: Environmental > Terrestrial > Soil > Wetlands > Peat | place: Germany... | reverse complement strand
CTCCTGCTCCTGCTTCACCAAAACGGGCTTGACTCAACCGCCCACTTGAAGCCGTTCGCCACACATCTCTCGCGCACTGCGCACTCCAGCACCGCCGGTTACGGACGGATCACGGGCACTGGCCGCCGATCACCTCGCCCAGAAAAGTGTGGTTAAATTAGCTTTCAATGAGTAGTTAAGGCGGAGAACGGACGAACCGGGAGGTCGAGTGCCGCTTACCAACACTATTGTCAGCTACCAGAACCTCATCAAGCCCTTTGGCAGCCCGGAGGCGCTGCTGGCGAAAACCAGTCAGGCAGCGGCGCAGGTATATTCCACGCCGGCCGCGGCCAGCGCTCGCATGACTCAATTCGCAACCGGACTGGATGCATTGCGTGTCGCTCAAGGCAATTTCCCGCAAGTGATGCATACGCCGCGGGATCAAATGGGGGCTTTGCTTCAGACCCATGTCGCGGACAACGCCGCGCGCTCGAACAAGCTCGAATCGCTCTTCCTGAAGATCGGAGAGGCGCTAATCGAATTCTTCGGCGTCCAGTTCTCTCCCGAGGACTGGCTGGGTTGGATGATCAGCTTCTTCACCTGGATCGAAGATATCGTTCCGGCGACCCGTCCGCCCGCATCGGATGTTCCCCAGTCCGTCTGCAACACTCTCAACCTCGGCCTTATTGGGCGATTGGGGGACGGGCCTTTATGGAGCGCCCCATTGTGCGGACAGCATCAAAAACGATCCTCAGAGATACGACGTTCTCCTCCACATGGGAGACGTATATTATTCCGGCTTGGCGAGTGAAATCAAGAATCAGTTCGAGAACTATTGGCCCGGAGCTCCTCTTGGCTTGGCCCTGAATGGCAACCACGAGATGTACACGGGCGGGCACGGTTACTTCGAAGTGGCGTTGCCGTTCTTGAACCAACCAACCAGTTACTTCGCCCTGCAAAACGATTTCTGGACCCTCATCGGGCTCGACACCGCCTATAACCAGGCGCCTGGAGGCAAGGAGGGGGTCCTCGACGACGACCAGGTGAGTTGGATGGGCCGGATCCTGAAAAATTCCGGGGCACGGAATCTGGTCCTCTTCACTCACCACCAGCCGTTCTCCATCCTGGATGACAATAACGGCGGCAATCTGCTGGCGAAGCTCGGCGAGTTTTTTACGGATGGCCGGAAAATCGTGTGGTACTGGGGGCACGAACATCATTGCGTGCTGTACGATCCACACCCGGAGTATGGCTTTCAGGGCCGTTGTATCGGCCACAGCGGCTTTCCGGAGCCGCGTCCGGACCTCTCTGGCAACACACCCTCGGCGCAGTTCGGAGATCAGTGGCGGCAGCTAGACGCGACGCAACCCACGGACCCCGCGAAGCAAGCCGCTCCCAGTGGGTGGGCATTGGATTCGCCAAATATTTACCTTCCCGTGGAAGTCGCGGACCAGTTCTCGCCCCACGGCTTCATGCGTCTGGAATTCCGCGATGACAAGATCACGGAGTATGTCCGCTCTCCGGGAAACGCAAACCTCTATATCGGGGATCTCCCGTAGCGATTGCGCTTTATTTTGACAGGGGATGTGCTATTTTTCCCCTGGATATCCCGGCCCGCGTGTGATATAAAAGCCGTGGTATACAATATGGCGCTCTCGAATTCAACCGGCCTGACGGTACTCCTGCGGCTATCCGCAAGCTGTGTTGCCCTGGCGTGGTTCGCAACCTCGGTTCAGGGCCAAGCCACCATGGCGGACACCGCGGACCAGCCCTCTAAAGGCGGCTCTTTACGCCAGAGAATCTCCGTCAAGGTGAACCATCTCGACGATCTCCTTAAGGACACGGATGCGGCCAAGACCAAACCGGTTCTTTTCTTGGACGGACAGGAGGTCAAGGGCGTGTTCGGCGCAAGCGTCGGCTCGGAGACACTGGTGTTTCAGCTGAATCGCACCTCGGATAATCGGGACGCCTGGAAGCCGCTCCTGGGCACGCCCAGTTTCACGCCTCGAACGGTGCGGCTCAGTGTTGGCGTGCCCGGCAAGACCTCGATTCCGAGTGCCTTTGATTTTCAGTTAACTGTCCTCCACGCGGGTTGGGTGTGGGGATGGTTTGGTCTATTGGTGTTCTTGGCCTTGATCATGTGCCACCCAGGCACAAGGGGCCTGGCTCTTCAGGCCTTACAGGAATCAGGACCCGTTCCACCGGGCAAGACAGCGGCGCTCAGCTTGGGCCGGTGCCAAATGGCGTTTTGGTCCGTGATTGTGATCCTAGCGTTCATCTTCTTGTACATGGTCACATGGGATTACGATACGATCACGCAGGGAACTCTGGCGCTCATCGGCATTAGCGCCGGTACTGGACTCGCGGGCGCAATCGTGGATTCGAGCAAGAACTCCGGAATGGCGACGGAAAAGACTTCGCTCCAAACGGAACTGGCCGGCGTTCCTCCAGCCGACGCGATGCGCCAGCAGGCGATCACCCAACGGCTGAACCAGATCAGAACCCAGATGGACACCCCGCTGCACACCGGTTTCATCTCCGACTTGCTCACCGACGCCAATGGCATCAGTTTCCACCGCATGCAAATATTCGTCTGGACCATCATTTTGGGCGTGATCTTCGCAATCTCCGTGTATAACGACCTCCTTATGCCCGATTTCAGCGCGACTCTTCTCGGGCTGATGGGCATCAGTTCCGGAACCTACGTCGGATTCAAGTTCCCGGAAAACAAGAACTGAGCACTTTCCTAAAGGAGTCCAGCGAATACACGCCGTCGTCGTCGGGAGGCTTCTCAGTGGGAGCTTAAGCTGCGACGGCAGCCTCGGAAATCCGAAGCAAATTGTGCCACTTGCATTATCGTTGCGCGTCGGGTGATCGGCTGCCTCCTGCGAGTCACGATCAGTTTGGCGAAAGCTCCCATGAGGTCAAGAGTCGGCCCGTCTTCGCCGTTTGCTCCTGACAAAGGCGGCTCGCGGAAAGCACTTGGGTGGTTTGTCGACGACCCGTAGAAGCAATCGTCCGCGTCTTTGCGTTCCTGGCCACTCCGGAGTATACTTCGAGCGCCCGGCAAGACCCGGGCAATCGAAAAAGGAGCTTCCATGTCCGAACAAGAGAACATTGAGAGGGTACGACAAGGTGTCGCGCTTTTGAACGCGCACGACTTCGCTACTTACGTGCAGCGCATCGACGAGTCTTACATAGCGGAGTCGGAAACCGTGCCCGGTGGGGTTCATGGGCCCGCGGGAGTGCGGCAACAGCTAGACCTGTTGCTCGGCGCTTTCCCAGATCTGCGCGTCGAGCTGGAACAAGTCCTGGCAAGCGGCGATCACGTGGTGACCCGCATCCGGCTGTCAGGCACGCATAAAGGAACCTTCGCGGGAATCGCGCCCACCAACAAGATCGTCAGTTGGGGCGTTTGTGGCGTTAGCGAAATCCGCAACGGCAAGGCGATTCGAGGCAGACTCTATGGGGACAACGCTTCGCTCCTGCAACAGATCGGCGCTTTGTCGATGCCGAAAGCGACATCCGCGGGATAGTCCTCGGCCGCCGCTTCTCCAGCTGGGCTCGCGGGGCGCAGCCAGGCGCTCCCGCGCCCGCCACCGTGGATTCCTTGGGCGCGGCAAAGAATGAACGTTGTTCGTCCCGAGAGAATCCATCGGGCAGTGGATTTCATGGAAAGGCGTGCCCTTCGTCAAAATTCGACTACTTATGGACGGAGAGGATCGATCCCGTCGGCGAGGTGACCCCGCCGATGCTGGCCTGAATCGGCCAGTCGCCATCGGCGATTGTGGTGGGGACCTGGATCGCGATCTGATACAAACCCACGGCGCCGGACGCGAGGGCTCCGCCGTAGACGGTCGCCGGCGTGTTGTTGATGCTGACGGTTGGCGCGGACGCCGTGACATAGCTATTGGTCCCGGGGACCGCGACGCCGGCCGGGGCTGTCGGAATGGTGGGGCCGAATCCAGTGGCCCATAAAATAAGGACGTCGCCGGGCTTGGCGGCAACTGTTGTTGCGGCGAAAGTTCCGGGTTTGACCGCGAAACTGAAATCCTGCCGCGTGGCCACCGCCTGATTGCCAGGCCATAAGAAGAAGGCCGGACCGTACGGATTCGCCGTGACGGTGAGCGCGGAACTGGTGCCGGCCGCGGTAGTCACCGTAACTGCCACCGCACCCGCCGCCAGATCCGGCGCAAGCACGTTGAGCTGTCCGGGCGAAGTGTAATAAATGTAGGCCGGCATGCCGCCCATGGAGACGCTGACGCCATTGAGCGTGGTGGGCAGGTTTCCGTTCACGATGGCGTTGCTCCAGTCGCCGGTTTGGGTGGCGAGGTTGGTTCCCAAAATCGTCACCCAGGAATTCGCGGGGATGCCCGGCTGGAAGCTGGCGCCGTTCTCCACGCCGTTGACCGAGAAGGCGGGCGGTGCGGGCGCGCCGGCAATCGAGGAGACCACGGCCATCGCGAGCACGACGTCGTTGGCGCCCGCGGCCGCGTCGACAGGGCTCAGCGTCCAGGAAGCGCCGCTATCGGTACTCACGCTGACCCCACCGCCGGGGCCCGTGTTCCCGCCGAACGCATTCGCCGCCTGGCCGGCATACAGAGTGGTAGCGGCCTCCGGGTCGAGATGCACCTCCGCGCCGAGTCTTTTCGGCATTCCTTTTACCATCGGGGCCCAGGTCTTCCCTCCGTCGGCGCTCTTGAAGAACAGCGGCGCGGGTCCGCCCGGGTCCACTCCGGCGGCATAAATGTTGCCGTTGCGGGCATCAATGACAACGTTATTGAAGGCTCCGATAAGGGCGCTGATGACGTGCCACGTTTTTCCGCCATCGGTACTCTGAAACACGCCACAGTTCACCACTCCGGGGCACCCAGCCCCTCCTGCCGCAGGCGCATATAACAGGCGCATATAAAGCGTTGCTGTTGTTGGGATCGACGGCCACATTGTAGATTGCTCCCGTGCCGGTAAACCCAGGATTACTCGTCAGCGTCGTCCAGGTGACCCCGAAATCGGCGCTCTTGTAGATCTTGCCGCGATCCGTGCTCGCATAGACGACGCCGGGCTGGTGGGGATCCGTCCCGATGCCCGTGATCAGATCGGTGAGAGTAGCCGCGCTCCAGGTTGCGGCGGAATCGGTGCTGCGGAAAAAACCTCCGTTCACAGAATTGTCTATTCCCACATAAACGATATTGGACGAAGTTGGATCGACGGCAAGGCGGGGGGGACCGGCGGAAGGCGAAGTGGGTTGGGACCACGTGGCGCCGCCGTCGGCGGATCGATAGATGCCGCCGGTGTTGCCGCCGGGTGGGACTTTGCTCCCAGCCTTCAAACTGAGATACAGAATGGACGAGTTTTGGGGATCGACAGCGAGCGCCGGCTGCGCGGCAGGAACAGGCGCTCCGGCGACGGGGACCGGTTGCCAGGTCTTGGCGGCATCCGTGCTGCGGAACAGCAATCCGTCAGCTGTCGCTGCGTAGATGATGGTGGCGGATCTGGCTGCGGGCGCAAAGCCGAGCAGGACCGTCAATAACAAGAAACGGGCGGGAAGAGTTTTCATTGTGCCTTTGTTGGTGATGTATTGACGGGTTGAGGCCGCTGCAGGTGCTTTGTGGGGCCCAATGCGGGACGCCTTTTAATAGAACACATTTGCGTCCGCCCAACAAGCCGTCAACGGGTAACCGTCCACCCTTCGCGCCAGGCTCCTATACTAAAAGACCATAGGAGCCTGCGATGTCACAGAAAACCCTACTTGCAGTTCTTGCCTCTCTCCTGCCTCTGATGGCGGCCAATAACGCGGCGCCGGAAGCGCGGAAGAAGTTCCTCTCCAAGCCGCTGGTGATCGAAGACCAGGGCAGCTTCTTCATCGGCGGCGTGCCGAAAGTCACCACCTACGCCACCGTGCCAGGGCCCAACCAAACGGCGCAGCCCAACCAGATCACGATCGGCCAGATGTACGTGCAGTTCGAGATCCCGCAGACCAAGAAACCGAAATTGCCGCCGGTGATCATGGTGCATGGGTCTTCGCATACGGCGGCTTGCCTGGAGTCGACGCCCGATGGCCGCGAAGGCTGGTATCCCTACTTCGTGCGCCACGGCATCTCCACTTATCTGGTGGATCAAGCCGGGCGCGGGCGTTCCGGCTTCGACGAGTCGGTGCTGCATGAAGCCGCCGCGACGATCAGGAACGGCGACGTCCAGCACGGTCTGACGTTGATTCCGGCATTCGGCAGGATCACCGACAACGGGTCCTGGACCAATTGGTTCGGCCACCTGATTCCCCCGGACTCGAACATCCTCACCGGCACGCTGATCCGGCACGGCGATCCCGGCGACCCGCCTACGGACGACGCGCTCCACACCGACGACTACCGGCCCGCCTATCCGCTCACCGCGGTGGATGCGAACATCGTGGCGCGCGCCGGGGCTCTTGGTCCAACGCCCATGGGACCCAAGGAATACTACGCGCTCGAATACTACAAGCAACTGGTGCCCAATGCCGAGGTCACTCTGCCGGGTTCCACTTGTGCAACCTGCGAGCCGAAGGAGATTGCGCCGGCCAACACCTGGACTCCCATGGATCTGGCTTTATTGGTCGAGAAACTCGGCGGAGCTGTCGTGGCGACGCACTCGCAATCCGGAATCATGGGGCACCACATGACCCGAATCTTGAAAGAACGCGGCCATTTGGACCTGCTGAAGGGCCTGATCACCATCGAGGGTTCCTGCTCGCTGCCCAACAGCGGGCTCAAAGCCGAGGACTTCGACCACATCCCGTATCTGGCGCTGAAAGGCGACTACACGGCCACCAGCGAAGTGTGCCAGGCCACCGTGGACGCCATCAACGCGCGGCGCAAGGCCGGCCAGGGAACCGCGAAGGCGGACTATGTGAAGCTGGACGAAGTGGGCAACCCAGTGTTCAAGGGCACCACCCACATGATGATGATCGGCTCCAACAACCTCGAAGTCGCCGACGTGATCCTGAACTGGGTGGACGACAACATCCTGGGAAAGAAGCACAACAAGAAGTAAGCCCCTGACGTGCCGCTCTCCAATGGCGACAAGCTCGGGCCGTATGTGATCGTGGCGTCGATTGCCAAGTGGCCGTATGACATTTGGATGCTGGAAGGCTTCGATCAGGCGGCGCAGAAGACGTGGTTGGACCGGCTGTTGCGGCGCTGAAGTTCCCGGATAGCTCGTCGCGTATGGCAAGCGGTGCCAGCTCTTGGCCCATTGACTGCCATCGGCACGGAGAGTATGCTAACCGGGAACTCAGGGGGTCTGTCCATGCGTACGCTAGCTGCTTTTTTCTTGATCGGCGCTTTCAGCGTCTTCGCTCAGAGCGACCGGGGCACCATTACCGGCACCGTCGCCGATCCCGCCGGCGCGGTTGTAGCCACCGCTCCCATCGAAGTGCGGAATACCCAAACCGGCGCAGTGTATCAGGTGGGCAGCTCGGCTACGGGGAACTACGTGGTCCAGGTGCCGGCCGGCGTGTATGAGATGTCGGTGACTGTCGCGGGCTTCAAAAGGTATGTCAGGCAGAACCTCGCGGTGCCGGTGGAACAGACCTTGCGCATCGACATCAGCCTGGAGGTCGGATCGAGTACCGAGTCGGTGACCGTCAACGAAGCCGCGCCGCTGCTCAAGACCGAAAGCGGCGAGCTGGCTCACAACGTCACATCGGAAACGCTCAACAACCTGCCAGTGTTGGGAATCGGCACGGCCAGCGTGGGTTCGACGGGCATCCGCAGCCCGTATTCGGCGATGAATATCATTCCCGGGGCGGCCTGGCTGGCGGACAACACCATCCGCTTGAACGGCCAGGAAGGCAACTCCGCGGCGCTGAGAGTCGAGGGTCAGGATGCAACCCCCACCGTTTCGCTGGGCCAAACCTCGCAAACCGAACCCAGCGTAGAGGCCACCCAGGAGATGGCGATCCAAACTAGCAACTACGCGGCGGAGTTTGGACAGGCCGGCGGCGGCCTGTTCAACTTCACCATGAAGTCCGGCACGAATCAGTACCACGGCAGCGTCTACGATTATTTCGTGAACGAAGCGCTCAACGCCGGTACGCCGTTCACCAGCGACGGCAATGGCCATTTGCTGCGGCCCCGCCAGCGCCGCAACGACTACGGTATGAGCATGGGCGGGCCCGTGTTTATTCCCAAGGTGTACAACGGTCACGACCGGACATTCTTCTTCTTCAACTGGGAGCAGTTCCGCGAGAACACCGTCATCAATAACTTCCCGACCGTGGTTCCCACGCTGGCCTATCGCCAGGGCAATTTCCAGCAGGCGCTGACCGGCCGCAATCTGGGGACCGACGGGCTGGGCCGCGCGATCATGGAAAACACCATCTACGACCCCAAAACAACGCGACTCGTGAATGGCGTTCCGTACACGGATCCCTATCCCAACAACACCATTCCGATAGCCTCGCAAGATCCGGTGGCGTTGAAAGTTCAGTCGTATATTCCGCTGCCGACCAACAATTTATTGGTCAACAACTTCATTCCGTCCTATTCGAATTCACGCATCACCGAGATTCCCTCGCTGAAAATCGACCACTCCTTCAGCGCCCGCCTGAAGCTGTCCGGCTACTGGTCGCGCACGCAGACGGATTCGCCGAACTACTCCGGTCTGCCCTACCCGATCGGAGTCACGGTGGGCAGTCACATCGTGGCGGATACCTACCGCGTAAACTTCGATTACACGGTTACGCCGACGCTGCTCCTGCATGTGGGCGCGGGCTATCTTTACCTCCGGAATGATCCGGAAGTGCCGCGCTTCGACAACAGCAAGATCGGCTTCAATGGAACCAACACCGATCTCTTCCCGTATTTTTCGGTGGTGAGCGGGACCCAAGGGGGCATGACCAACTTCGGCCCGCCGTCGGACTTCCTTATTAAAAACCTGAAGCCGACCACCGCGAACTCCCTCACCTGGGTCCACAACAACCACACCTACAAGTTTGGCGGGGAACTGATCGTGAACGGATACCCGTCGTTCAGCGAGACGTATTCGTCCGGCAACATGCTCTACAGCCCCACCGAGACTGGGCTCCCCTCCCTGAATGGCGTGTCTCTTCCAGCCAGCGTGGGATTCAACTACGCCAGTTTCCTGATCGGCGCACCCAACACCGGTTACGACAGTGTTCCGGCCACCATGCGGACGGGGAACCATTCGCTGGCGGCGTTTGTGCAGGACAGTTGGAAGGTGACTCGAAAGCTCACCTTCGATTACGGGCTGCGCTACGATTTCCAATCGTACTTGAAAGAACACAACGGTTACATGTTCAATGTCTCCGTCTCGACGCCCAACCCATCCATTGGCGGACGTCTGGGCGCCATCATTTTCGAGGGGTATGGCGGAGGGCGCTGCAACTGCGAATTCGCGAAGAACTATCCCTGGGCCTGGCAGCCCCGGCTGGGCGTCGCCTATCAGATCACTCCCAAGACTGTCTTCCGCGCCGGCGGCGGCATCTCCTACGCCAAGACCAGCAACGACGCTTCCAAGGCCAGCAATTTCGGCTCGACCAAGCCCTTTGCCGGGCCGGGCTACGGGATTCCGCCCTTCACGCTGGCGGGCGGGATGCCGTACCAGATCACCTTCCCGAACTTCTACGCGGGTCAGCAGCCTTTACCCGGAGTCATCGGCAATCCGACCAACATGGTGGATCAGAACGCCGGCCGGCCCGCCAGAATCTGGTCGTGGAGCATCGGTCTGCAGCGGGAGATCACCCACAACCTGGTCGTCGAGGCCTCCTATGTAGGGAATCGCGGCGCATGGTGGGCCGCGCAGACCTTAAGCCCATGGGCGTCCGACGCCATCCCGTTCACTACGCTGGCCTCGGTGGGACTCAACCTGAACAATGCGGCCGACCGGACCTTGCTGGCTTCCCCGATCAATTCCCCACTGGCCATCGCCCGCGGCTTCGGCGGTCTGCCGTATCCGGGATTCCCAACCGGGCAAACCGTCGAACAAGCCTTGCGGCCGCTGCCCCAGTTCACCGGCGTGGTGCAGACCTGGAATCCGCTGGGGGACACTTGGTATAACGCACTGCAAGCGAAAGTGACCAAGCGATTTTCTCACGGCCTGGACGCGCTGGTTACCTACACCTGGTCCAAGAGCTTGGCTCTGGGCGCGGAAGAAGACAACAATTACGGATCGACCACCACGCCGGTCATCAACGATGTGTTCAACCGGCAGAACAACAAGACTTTTTCGGGCTTCGATCAGCCCCAGACTTTGATTGTCGCGGGCAATTACACCACCCCCAAGGCATTCGCCGGTTCCTCCGGCTTCGCGCCAAGGGTGGCGTCGTGGGCCGCGCGGGACTGGACCGCGGGCACCGTCCTGCACTATGCCAGTGGGTTCCCCATCAAGGTTCCCGCCGCCACCACCAGTTTGAACACGTACATCTCTCAAGGCACGAATGTGGATCGTGTGCCGGGCGTACCGCTATTCACCGAGAATCTGAACTGCCACTGTTTCGATCCCAACAACACGTTCGTGCTGAATCCGGCGGCCTGGGTGAATCCTCCGTTGGGCCAGTTCGGGACGGCCAACACCTACTACAACGATTACCGGTATCAACGCCACCCGTCCGAAAGCGCGAGTCTGGCTCGCAGTTTCCGGATCAAAGAGCGTGCCACGATTATGATCCGCGCGGAGTTCACCAACATCTTCAACCGCGCGGGATGGAATGCCCCCACGGCGACGAACGCGTTCGCAACGCAGACCCGGGCCCCGAACGGCACCACGTCTGCAGGATTCGGGTATATCCCCTCGGCGGCCGTGGGCGGCGCAGCTTCAAATCCCGCGGCAGCCTCCACGGCCTCCTTCGCCACGCCGCGCCCGCGCGAAGGCACGCTGGTCGCTCGGTTTACTTTTTAGTCCAGCGAGTCGCAAATTCGTCCCAAAAACAACTCGGATTTTTCTCGCAAAGACGCCAAGACGCAGAGAAACCTAAGATTTTTTGGTTTCATTCTTAGCGCCTTAGCGTCTTCGCGAGAGCAAGAGTGTCGTCAACTTTCTCTCAACTTAACGGACATCCTCGGACGGGTGACCGCCCATTGCGAAAAAGTTTCGCTCTTCGTTTCAATCACCTGCCGCGAACCGCCATCCGCCTATGCACTCCCCCCGGTGTAACATGAGGCGTCCGAGAAACTTCTTGGCCAAGAAGCGTTGCGATTGAGGTGGTACTGAACTCCTGGAGACCGTTAGCGTCTTGCGGTGTCAGCTCGTAGCATGACATCGACGGGAGACATTGGAACCGGTTCCGAAAGGTCTGGTGATGACCGGATAGCGTTTATTGCCGGCTCACGGAGATGTTCAGAGAGTGGCGCGGCACTCTTCCCAGCCCGCCGGTAACGGCGGGGTCAAGAAAGGTGGTCCGCTCGTAGTAGCATTGAAAAGGGGTTTAGAGCATTAGGCTTAGAGCGCCATTCAGCGTGTAGCAGATGGGCCCCTTAGATGTCCTCGAATCACTGGTGGCCGGTAACGCACGGCGATAAGTCCGAGAGCCCCGGCCACCGCAACGAACTAATTTTCCCTCAGCCGAAGTGTGTCCTTAAGTCTCCAGCTTCCCAGTGCTGTCCCCAAAGCTCTCCTGCCGCACGCCGAGCTTGTCCAGCATGCTCACTCGCGCCTTGCGCACAACAGAATAAGTAAAGACCCGGACGAGCTTTTCAAAGAGCCCGTCCGGGTCTAACCGGCCTGATCTCACTGGCCGTTCACATCCGGCACTGATCCCTCTAGGTCACGACTACCTGCATTTTGTTCCACAACCCCCCGGAGGAGGAGGCGGAGGCGGCGAGGGATAAGTGAGGTTCACCGAGTCCAGGCTGGTGAGCGAGCTCACCGTAACCGTGACCGGATCGGTCGCCAGCAGCGTCACACCGGGCGGAACCGAGATCACCGCGGTGCACTTAGTCGCACTGGAGCAGGTGACGCTGGTTAACGCCGTGCCATAAATGTTGAAGGTCGTTCCAGTTGTGCTGAAACCCGTCCCGGTGATCGTCAGCGTAGTGTTCGCGGCCACCGTTCCCGTATTAACCGGGACCGTGCTGGGGAAGATCCCCGTGATCGTGGGGAACACCTTAAAGGTGAACTGATCCGAGGTGGCGGCGCTGGTAACGCCATCCAGAGTCGCCGTCAGGGGGACCGAGCCCACAGCGTGCGGCGGGCTAGTCACGTAGCAGCTGAAGCCGTCATAGCACGAACTAGCGGTCGCGTTCGCGCCGCCGAAGGAGACCGTCATGCCGTTTTTCAGGCTGACGCCGTTGATGGTAACCTGCACGCCGCCGGTGGTCGGTCCAACGTTAGGCGTAAAGCTCTTGATGGACAGGCCCTGGTAGTCGTACAAGTCGGGGGTGGAACTGCTCCCCGCCGGAGCTTCGACTTCCACCGCCACCTTCCCGGCGGCGTGGTCCGGAGTGACCATGGTGCACTTCGTGTCGCTGGAGCAACTGACTTTGGTCGCCGCGGTGCCTCCGAATTTGAACGTGTATTTGTCGCTCAGCGCGAGACCGGTCACAGTGACGGAAGTTCCCCCGTAGAACGGACCGGCGGCCGGCTTGACCTTGTCGACTTCCGGCACATACGAGAACGTGTCGCCGGACGTGGCGATGGTGCGCCCGGCCGGGGTCTCGACTTTAACCTCCACCTGGGCCCCGCTGGCGGCGGGACTCTCGGCGGTGAGTTTCGAGTCCGAGTGAATGGTCACCTTGGTGGCATCGGCCCCTCCGAAGGTCACCTTCGTCACGCCGATAAAGCCCAGGCCCTTGATGGTTACGGACGTGCCGCCGCTGGCCTTTCCGCTGTCGGGCGAGACGTTGTTCACTTGGGAGTAACCGGGGCTGGCCATGGCCACCAGGGTCGTGACGTCGGGCGAACCGAGGCCCACGTGCGCGAAATCGCTTCCCATGCTGGCCGCCGAATGGAAGGCTTTCGGGTAATAGTACAGGTAACCGTCCGCCCCGCTGGGCCCAGAGGGCGTGCCCGCGGCGTCATTCCAGGCCTGGTTCACCAGCGCCCAATAACCAGCCCAAAGTGGGGTTGCCAGGCTTGTACCAGCAATTGGGTAGCAGCCCGAGGGATTTTTCGTGGTCGCTTGGCAAACCACGATGCCGGGTTCCGACTCGGCGGATACGTCGGGTACCGAGCGGCCGCCCGCGGAAGGGTACAACTTGGATTGATAACCCGGCTCGGTGGGGAAGATTGTGCTGATCCCATAGCCGCCACCCTTCCACCAGTTCTCACTGCTGTAATTGTTGGACGCATCTACTGAGAGATTCGTGCCACCCACGGCGACCGCGTGCGGAACGCCGGCGGGGTAGTTGATGGTATTGGGGAACGTATTGCCGCTGCCGTCCGTGCAGGTGCTGCCCGAGTCGCCCGTGGCCGCGAACAAAGTAAGGCCGGAAGCCGCGCCTGTTTTCAGCAGCCCGTCGATGCCCGTGGCGTCCGAGGAACTAATCTCGGTTTCACACAGCCCCAGACTCGCGCTGATGATGCCGCCGATGCCTCCGGTTACGGCGTTTACCTGACCGATCGCGCCGTTCACCATGTCATAAATGTCTGTCGAGGAAGGAGCGTCGAACACGATCACATTGGCGCCCGGCGCGGAGCCCAGGACCGCAATGATATCGAGAAGCGCCTCGGTGGTGCCGCAGCCAGCCGTGGTGGGCCCGCAACCGGAAACCGAGGTGCCGCCGTTGATCGGGAACCGGCTGACTTGATGGATCACGCCGGCGGGCAAACCCGAGAAAGCGATGGTGTTGCTCAGGTCGCTGTTGGCGTAATTGTCGATCTCCAGCACTCCCACCGTCTGGCCGGCGCCGTTGAGACCTGGCGGCAGGCCCCCGGAATTGGTCGAACCGGCGGGCGTCACGGTGCCATTGTAAGCGGTCGCCGTCGAGGACGGGACCTGCGGATTGGGAGTCGAATGCGGCCGCATTTGGCCCACACTCGACAGGCCGGACACGCCGGCGATGAACGGAGCCAGGGAGACCGGCACCGCCGGGTCCTGCGACGCCGCCCGGAAGGTCCGGGTGCCGAGCTGATAATCGTCGATGCTGACCTGGAACGCCGCCTCGGCCTGTGCGCGCGTGCCGCGCACGGTCAGCGTGCGCCGGTTGTCCGAGCCCTCCACAAGGGTAAAACCGCTCCGCTCCAGGAAGGAGCGCACGGTGTCATAGGTCTCTTGCGCGGGTCCAAAGCGAGCGGTGATTTCGCCGGCGCTGATCGGATGGTGGAAGTTCGGCGAGTTTGGGTCGTTCAAGCTCTGGCTGAAGGCCTCGAATCCGGCCGGGTCGGCCAGATTCAGCAGCACCGTAAAGGTGAATTGTTCGTTGGCCGCCTGCGGATCTCGCGGGCGGAGGGTGGCGCTGCGCAACAAACCGGGCACATGCCCGGGCAGCGTCGCCATCGGTTCGCCGCGGAATTGTGCGGCTAGCGGTAACGCCGTCGCGGATAGGAGCAGGCACGCCAATCCGATCCGCGCTTTCGCCGCCATCGCGGCGAGCGGGACAGGACACCTGCGTGTAAAATGCCGGCTCTTTACGGCCAATTTAGTTCCGAGACCCGCACGGGGGGCGGTTCGGGATATCAGAGCAGTTTTTTTCGTCGCCATTGCATCCTCCGAAGTTTGAAGTGACCCGGTCCGAAAAGTTGGCCGGGTTCTAAGCGAATCGGGTAACTGACTCGTTCGCTTCCGTCACCTGATCCCGCGTGGCGCTTTCCAAACCTGGGTCACGCGGGGCGATGAAATGTCCTTCATTTTGTGCGGTTTTTTTCGCGCGCGATTAAGAGACTTTTTGAAACAAATCGTGTTGTGCGATGTTTCGATCTGCGACGTGAGGGACCAGCGCCGAATCGATGCAAGCGCGCGGCGGCATCGATGCCACTCGGCTCGCCGAGCGCTAACGGTGAAGGATGTCGATGGGTGCTCGCGAGAGGGCGCACCTGTCGCTGCGGTCGATTCTTAACGGATGTGGTTCACCATCGCACGCGTAGGGGTTCTAGTTGACGCGCGACTGCTGGTGCCGGTTACTTGACCTGATGGCCACTACTATCCAGGTCCCTTGCAAGGGACCTGCAGGGTCATTCGCGCGAGTCAATAGCGTGCGTGAGTTGAGCCAGCCCTGGATCCTGCTGGACACTCGCAGCGGCCGGACTCAGTCCCGGTTTTTCGGGGTGGGAGTAAGCTTCACAAAGCCGGGTCACCGCTCTGGCCAACTGCTTCACCTCTCGGTCGATTTCCCCCATGTGTTCCTTCAACTGGCCAACCCGGTTCTCCAAACCCGCGTCGACTCGGTTCCCGCTGCGCTTGAGGCCCAGATGCTTGTCAAGGGCGTTGCGAGCCGCTTGCGACACGCTCCGAACCCCCTGAGTCTCACACACCTCGACGAGGCGCCGGTACGCTTGCTCGGACAACCGCAATGTGATTAACTTCGAAAGACGTTCCAATACGAGGCCATTCTTGCCGGGCGCCGAGGCAGTAAAAATTCCAGAAGCGGTTCTATTGAAAAAGGGCGATCCCAGACCAAATCCTACTGAAATGTAGTGCCGTTGTCAAATATTATTTCGGAACATCCGTTCGAAACGAAGTCGGACATCTATTTCTTAAAGCTTGGCTTGCGGTTCGGTTTCTGTGCGGGGTTTTCGGCCAATGCGGTTTTTAGGCCTCTTTTAGTATCGGGCGGAGCCTGCGCCGCACACAACTGTAAGCGGCAGCGTCATACAATCCGCTCGTTGGGGGAAGCGGACCGCGGTCGCGTGCGCCAGAAGTCCGGCGATTCGACTTAAAAGTGCAACGGCTTTATGTCATTCGGCATAGCTGTTCCAAAATCTGGGAATTTGTCGCGCTGCGTTTCTGTTCTTGAATAATTCTCAGACTGTTATATCAACGCTATAGGCCATGGTTTTCCTGAAAACAGAACAAATCGTCGATCGGCGTCAGATTGGGCGGCCCTTCGTGAGACAATCGAGCGGATTGTGCACCTTAGCGAATGCTCAGAAAGCACAGCAGAGGTGATGGGCGCGACTCTGGGCCAGAGGACGGTATCTTTCGATGCACGTATCCGAAGAACAACTGAAATCCTACGTAAGCGGCGCACTGTCCGAGAAGGACCTCGATCACTTAAAAGGTCACTTTGACGAATGCCGGAGCTGCCGGACGCGGCTGGCGAAAAGCCGCAACGGGGTCCAGCAAACGGCCGAGACTTCGAGTCCAACCGGCCACGATGAGCGCCGGCGCGAACCCCGAATCCCTACGAAGGGTTCGGCGTCCGTTCAAATGATCAGCCCCATGACGCCGGACCCTATGGAGGCTCAGGTCCTCGACGTCTCGCGCAATGGTCTTAAAATTCGAGTCCCGAGGTTTTTGAAAATCGGCGCCATCCTCGGGATGCAGCTCCGGGACATGTGGATTGTGGGGGAAGTGCGTTACTGCGTGCAAACCGAGGAGGGTTTCTGCGCCGGACTGTACATCCAGGATTGCGTTGAGCGCCGGAGCGCGGAACGATCGCGCGTCGATATTCCCGCAACCATCGGAGAACTGCTCAGCGACCAGCCTGCCAGAATCCTGGATCAATCCACGGAAGGCATGCTCATTGTCGCTCAGCACCGGGTGTCCCAAGGCAGTACGGTACGCATCGCCATCGAAGGAAAGGTGATTTTCGCAAGGGTGGTGTACTGCAATCGGGACGTCGACAGGTTCAAAATCGGCGTACGGATCGATCAGGTCCTGAAGTTGTGAGGGTAGAAGCGGCCCGTTGATCTGGTGTTGACGCGCTGGTGGGGCCGGGCGCCCCAGGTGCGCTATCATGGCCGACTAGCCGTGAACCATTCCGAAACCCCAGCGCCTGCCCTCCGCCGCTATTTTCCTCTGTTAGCCGCACTGTTTGCCGCCAGCGGTTGCGCCGCGCTCATCTACGAAATCGTGTGGCTGCAACTGCTGCAGCTGGCCATCGGCTCCTCGGCGGTTTCGCTGGGCGTGCTGCTCGGGACCTACATGGGCGGGATGTGCCTGGGCAGCATCCTGTTCGCCCGCGTGGTCCGGCCCGGCCGCCACCCTCTGCGCGTTTACGCGGCCCTCGAACTGGGCATCGGGATTTTCGGCCTCCTGGTCCTTTGGGCGATCCCGCTGGTTGACCGCCTGTACGCCGCCCTCGCCGTCCATATTCTTCCTGGGGGATTTTCCGGCATCCTGCTGCGAGCCGTCGCGGCAGCGGTGTGCCTGATCCCGCCAACCTTATTGATGGGCGCGTCGCTGCCTGCGGTCGCCCGGTGGGTGGAAGCCGACGCGGAAGGCGTTGCTTCGATGGGCCGGCTCTACGGCGCGAACATTGCCGGAGCCATTGCCGGATGTCTCGCCGCCGGATTCTATCTGCTGCGGGTGTTCGATATGCGCACGGCCACTTACACGGCCGTAGCGGTCAACTTTGCGGTGGCGGTGGCGGCATGGGCGCTTGCTCGCCGCGCGGGCTTGGCAGCGCATGGCGCTGCCCCACCTGTTCCCCAAACTGCTGGCTTCGGTGCGTGGTCCGTTTACTTGACCATCGGTCTTTCCGGCATGTGCGCGCTCGGCGCCGAGGTGGTCTGGACCCGCTTGCTCTCTCTCATGCTGGGGGCAACCACCTACACGTTCTCGATCATCCTGGCGGTGTTACTGCTCGGCATGGGCCTGGGGAGCGCCGCGGGGGCGCGCTTGAAGCAATTCGACGCCCGGGCCGCGCTGGGCTGGAGCCAGATGCTGGCCGCGGCCGCCGTCGCCTGGGCCGCGTTCACGCTGGCCGATTCGCTGCCTTACTGGCCGGTCGATCCGCTGCTTTCCACCAACCCCTGGTTCAACTTCCAAATCGACCTGATGCGCTGCCTGTGGGTCGTTTTCCCGGCTTCGTGGCTGTGGGGCGCGAGCTTCACTCTGGCCCTGAAGGCCGCTGCTCGACCTGAACAAGACCCCAGCCGCCTCGCGGGCGGGATCTACGCCGCCAATACCGTCGGGGCCATCGCCGGAGCGCTGGGCTTCAGCCTGATCTTCATTCCCTGGCTGGGCACTCGCGGCGCGCAGCAAGTGCTGATCGGCTTGTCGGCGCTGGCCGGAATCGTGATGCTCGCGCCCCTGGGCAAGACCGCCGCCGGCTGGCCTGCCCGCAAGGTCGCCTTCCGCATCGCGGAGATCGCGGTGGCCGCCTTTGCGGCCGTGCTGCTGGCGCAGACCGCGGCCGAGATCCCCTGGGTCGCGCTCGCTTACGGACGCCGCACGATCACCACCACAGCGCCCGGCAAACTGCTGTATCGCGGCGAAGGCATGAACTCCTCCGTGGTGGTCTCGCAGCTCGACAGCGGGCAAGTTTATTTTCACGTCAGCGGAAAAGTGGAGGCCTCCACCGAACCGTTCGACATGCGGCTGCAGAGGATGCTGGGGCACCTGCCCGCGCTGGTGCATCCCGGGCCGCGCTCTGTGCTGATCGTGGGTTTCGGAGCGGGGGTCACCGCGGGGGCGTTCGTCGTGCACCCGGAAATGCAACACATTGTTATCTGCGAAATCGAGCCGTTAATTCCGCCCGCGTCCACGCGCTACTTCGCTAAAGAGAATCACAACGTGCTGCACGATCCGCGCACGCACATTATTTACGACGACGCGCGCCACTTCATCCTGACCACTCCCGAGAAGTTCGACATCATCACCTCGGACCCGATTCATCCGTGGGTGAAAGGCACCGCCACGCTGTATTCGAAAGAGTACTTCGAAATCGTGAAGAGCCACCTGAATCCCGGCGGTGTGGTTACGCAATGGGTGCCACTTTATGAGAGCGATCCCGAGACCGTGCAGAGCGAGCTCGCGACGTTCTTCGACGTGTTCCCTAACGGCACCGTGTGGGCCAACAATAATAACGGCCAGGGCTACGACGTGGTGCTGCTGGGTCAAGCCGGCGAAACGCACATCGACGTGGACCAACTCGATGCGCGCCTCAACCGGCCCGATCACGCGCGGGTCCTACAGTCGCTGCAGGAAGCCGGGTTGCAGAACGCCATCGATCTGCTCGCCAACTACTACGGCAGCGCCAAGGATCTGCGGCCGTGGCTGAACGGCGCGGCCATCAACCAGGACATGAGCCTGCGCCTACAGTACCTCGCGGGTATGGGCGTGAATTTCAACAATGCGCCGCTGATTGGCTCGGATATCCGCCACTTCCGCCGGTTTCCGCACGACCTGTTCACGGGTTCGCAGGAGCGCCTGTCGCAACTGCGCGTGGCCATTGAACAGCGATGACGAGCTCTCTAGATTACGATACAATTCCTTCCATATGACGCTCGAACCGGGCTACCGCCTCGATCACTACCAGATCGAGGAAATCATCGGAAAGGGCGGCATGGGCGAGGTCTACCGCGCCACCGACACCCGGCTGCCGCGCGAAGTCGCCATCAAAACCTCCGAACGGAAATTCAGCGAACGCTTCGCGCGCGAAGCCAAGGTCATCGCTTCGCTGAACCACCCCAATATCTGCACGCTGTTCGACGTTGGCCCCAACTATCTGGTCATGGAAATGATCGAGGGGCCCACGCTCTCCGAGCGCATCAAGAGCGGGGCGCTCAGCCTCGACGAAACCGCAGGCATCATGCGCCAGGTGGCCGACGCGCTGGATTACTCGCATGAAAAGGGCGTGGTTCATCGCGATCTGAAGCCCGGTAACATCAAGATTCGTCCCGATGGCGTGGTGAAGGTACTGGACTTCGGATTGGCTAAGGTGGGGCCCACGGCGGCGGCGTCCGGCGATCCGGAGAACTCGCCCACCATGACCATGGGCGCGACCCAAGCCGGAGTCGTGCTCGGAACCGCGGCCTACATGAGCCCCGAGCAGGCTCTGGGCAAGACCGTCGACAAGCGCGCGGACGTGTGGGCTTTCGGAGTGGTGTTCTACGAGATGCTCACCGGCAGGCGCATGCACACGGGCGATTCTGTTCAGGAGGTCATGGCTTCGGTTCTCAAAGACGAGCCCGATCTGACCAAGATCCCCGCTCAGGCGCATCGGCTGATCAAACGCTGCCTGGAAAAAGATCCCAATAAGCGGCTGCGGCACGTGGGCGACGTGATGGCACTGCTCGACGACGCGCCCCCATCCGGCTCGCAAACCGCAATCGCCCCGCTGCCGCCGCCGGAAGCGCCCAAGAAGTCCTGGCTGTGGCCCGCGATCTCCGCGGCATCCGTGGCGGTGGCTCTCGGCGTCGCGGCATGGGCCCTGTGGCTTCGGCCCGCGCCTCCGGTTAAGGTGACGCGGTTCCAGGTGCCGCTGCCGGAGAAGGGTGACTTCGGCCAGTACCTGTCGCTTTCCCCGGACGGCCACAAATTGATTTTCAACACCACTGGACCCGAGGGCGGACTGTGGGTTCGCGACCTGGATTCGCTGGAGGCGCACCTGCTGCCCGGAACGCAGAACGTGGCGAGAATGTTCTGGTCGCCGGATAGCAAGTACGTCGCCTTTGGCCAGGGAAACCAGCTCAAGAAAATGGACATTTCCGGCGGCCCGGCGCAGACCCTGTGCCAGGTAGCGTCCATTCCGGGTTCGGGCGCGTGGAGTCCGGAAGGGGTGATTATATTCGGCTCCATTCCCGGGCCGATTCGGAAAGTTTCCGAAGCCGGCGGCGTGCCGGTAGACATCACCCCTGCGGATGGAGTGAGAACGTTGCCCTCGTTTCTTCCGGATGGCAAACACTTTTTGTACAATCTCGCAGCTGGGTCCGAGGCTGGCCTGTACGCCGCGTCGATCGATGCTAAGCCCGAGGAACAACCCAAGAAACGTTTGCTCACCAGCCAATATGCGGCTCTGTATGCGACTTCGCCGAACGCATCTGGCGGACACCTTTTCTTCCTGCGGGAAGGAACGTTGATGGCTCAGCCGTTCGACGCCAACAAACTGGAGCTGACGGGCGAACCTGTTCCTCTTGCCGAGCACGTAGGGACCGGAACGTCCCATGGATTTTTCTCTATTTCTCCCAGCGGAGCACTGGCGTACCGCACCAGCACGAGCGCGGTGGGCCGTCAACTTACGTGGGTCGACCGTCAAGGCAAGACCGCCGGGACCTTTGGCGAACCCAATGCCGATGTGGGCGTAGCGCTTTCGCCTGACGGAACGCGGGCCGTGGTCCGTGATGCAGCCACCGCAGGCGCGGGAGACCTCTGGACGCTCGATTTTAAGCGCGGCGTACGCACGCGCCTCACGTTTCGCCAAAGCATCGGATCATACGGAGTCTGGTCCCCTGACGGCAGCCGCATCATCTTCGCAGCCGGAAACATATTGGATACCCTCTATGAAAAAGCTTCCAGCGGAGCGGGTGAGGAGAAGGAACTACTGAAGAGACCGGGAGAGGTCAAGTATCCCACGAGTTGGTCCCGCGATGGACGCCTCTTGCTCTACTACACCTTGAACACGCCGCGCGCCGATGTGTGGGTGCTGCCGCTGGAGGGCGATCGCAAGCCGGTGCAATTGCTGAAGTCCGAGTACTACGAATTCTACGGCAGCTTTTCTCCAGACATGCGCTGGGTCGGCTACCTGTCCAACGAGTCCGGCCGAAACATTGAAGTGTATGTCCGGCCATTTAACGCAGCCGGGCCCTCGGGACCCGCATTCGGCGACGGCAAGTGGCAGGTCTCTAAAGACGGCGCCCTCACTAAAGACGGCGCCCTCACTACGATTCCGAAATGGCGCGCTGACGGCAAGGAGTTGTTGTTCCGGTCCCCCACTGGAATTGCCGCCGTGGATGTAAGCACCAGCGGCGGAGCGTTTCAGGCCGGAGTTCCCAAACAGTTATTCGCGCTGCCGCAGGTCACCCCCGATTGGGACATGACCGCCGACGCCCAGAAGTTCCTGGTCCCCATACCGCCCGAAAGCAACACCGCGCAAACGCCTATCACCGTCGTGCTCAACTGGCAGGCGGCTCTGAAGAAGTAGGGGGGATGCGGAGCGTCCGCCATGCGTCGGCATTAGTGCCGACGTGGCACGCATGAGTGCGTGCTCCACGCACTTACTTCGGCAGACTCTCCAGGTCCGCTAGATCCCGCAGCCGCCCCGACGCCGCCTTGTTCTGGCGCAGACGAGCGAGGCTGATCACGGGAATCGCCATTTCCTCAAGCTGGATCATTTCTTTTTCGGCGTAACACGATTCGAACTCGACTCCCGAAAGGGCAGTGAGGATCTCAATTCGAAGCGGCGGCACGCCCATTCGAACCATGTTGGGCGAGCGAAACAATTCAGGGGTCAGCGATGCTGTGGCGAACCCGAACTCGCGCAGCGCGCGATCAACCCTAGCCCCGTTTTCCGGACTGACCTTGATCCAAACGTCCAGATCGTTGGTGGCTCTGACGAATCCGTGAATGCCTACCGCGTACCCGCCGATCAACAGGTATTCAACGCCGTTCGAGTTGAACAACCTCAAGAACTCTTTGAAGTCCTTCTCTAGCGTAATCTTGGCCATAAAAGGTCCTTCGCAGGCGTTCAATTCCTTGCAGCCGCTCTTCGACGGGACGGGACAACCAATACTCGAGGGCGTCGTCGGGGTCGGTCAATTTCACGACCGAGAAATGCGACTTGTCGAGCCTGGGCTCGTCAATTGATTCCTGAGCCGATTCCTCAGTCTTGGTGTCCATGACTCCAGTTTACCGCCGAATCGATGCGCGCCTTACGAAAAGAACAGCCGCCATATCGTGATCGTCAGCGCGTGGGTCACCATGGACGCGCGGATGCTGCGGGCCTGCCGGAAGGCCAGTCCGCACAACACGCCCAGGATCGCGGCTAACACCGCGTTGCGCCAGTTGGGGAAGGGACGCATCCACAGATGCACGGTACCGAACACCAGCGCCGCCGCGGCCAGGCCGCCCCACTCGCTGCGGAGCCACGCCGACATCCACTGCTGCAGCAACCCGCGGAACACGAACTCCTCGCTCAACGCCAGCACCCACAGCGACCCGAAGAAGGTGACGACGAGCAGCAGCGTAGTACGCTCCCACTCCCCAACAATCCCATGAGTCGCGGGCCAGCGCGGGCTGGCGAAACCGAGCCACCAGGCCAGCGGCCCCCCGATGGCGGCGAACGCCGCGAAGTAGCCCGTGCCGATCTTCCACTCGCGCGCCTGGGGCCAGAAGCCGAATCCCACGCCGCTCATGCGCCGCACGTTCAACATCGCGAGCGTTCCGGTGCGGACCCACATCAGGTGCGCCAGCACGTCCATCTGGAGCTTGGGATACGGGCTCACGTATTCATTGCGCAACGTGCGGCTGATCCACACCACGGCCATGAACACCAGGAACAACAGATCGGCCGGAAGTTTGTGCGGCAGCGCCACGTACCAGAAGGATGCAGCGGCGGCCAGCACCGCGATCCAGGCCAGCGCGCGCCAGTCAAACGATCCTGCTCCCAACGCGGCGATGGTGTACGGCGCCAGCGCCGCCAGCGTCAGCCCGGCCGCGATCGCGGGGGGCGAAAATCTGTCTAAGCTCTTGCGCCAACGCTCGACACCCAGCACCAGGTAGCCCGTGATCTCCAGCAGAAACGCCGGGATCACCGCCAGGGCGACGTGCTGCGGGATGCCTTGCACGCGGGCGTAAATCAGTCCCACGACCGCCCCCGCCACCCACATCAGAGCCAACCACAACCAAGGCGCCAAACGCACGCTTCATCGTAGCGAAGTCAGGGCCGCGGGTTCACGCCGGGCCACGCCAAATCGGGCGCACGGAGCGCCCGTCTCCGCGCTTTCCGGTCGAGATGCAGCGCGAGCCTTTGCATCCCGATCGCCGGCGCTGCGTAAGCGGCGAGGATCACCAGGACCAGCCAGGGACCGCTCTCGCTCAACCCATACACCAAAGCGCCGAACAGCACGAAAAACCATATCGCGACGAAGATCACGAACAGTGCGTGCACCAGCCAGCCGGCCCATCCCGAGGGTTTGAAGATGAGCAGCCACTTGGCCCAGCCTTGGCGTTCCGGAATCAGGAGTGGAGCGGGCGGTGGTGGCGGCACGATGACGGCGGGCACGGGTTGCGGCGTGTGGTGGCGCACCGGGTCGGGCTGCGGGTCGCGCTGCGGGTCGCGCTGCTGGTTCCGTTGCTGGGCGAGCCAGGCTTGCCGCTGTCGCTCGGCCAGCTCCTGCTGAGCCCGGGCGTGCTGCTGCGCGAGAGCCTGAGCCTGGCGTTCGGCTAGCTCGTGTTGTTGCGCCAGCTTCACCTGTTCCGCCAGCGCCTGTTGTTGGGCCAGGGCTTGCCGCCGCGCTTCCGCCGCGGCTTCGGTCCGCTGCTGTTGCGCCCGCGACTGTTCGGCCCGTTGCTTCTGGACCGAATCGATCACGCGCGTCAAGGCCTGGTGGAAGCCGACATCGGGCACCTCCAAGCCGTGCCGGCGCGCCAGCGGGGCCAGATCCTCGGGCAAGTCCACCGACCGCGGCATGGCTGCGCCGCCCACCAGCAGAGGAATCACGCGGATCTCGCGGGCCAGGGCGGTGGCGATTTCGAGCCGGACGAAATCCTCGGGACTGTCCAGCCGCCGGTGGCCATCGCGGTCCGCGACACTCATCCATTGTTTCCCGATGACGGCCAGCAGCACGTCGCAGGAGATCGCGGCCCGCTCGACCACCTGCACGAAATCGACACCCGGTTCGATGGTGTCGATGTCCATGAAGATCTGCGACCGGTCGAAGTGCGTGAGCAGCCGGTCGTAAATGCGGCCGGCATACGCGATGTTGTCCTCGCGCCTGTAGCTGATGAAGATGCCAGGCATGCTTCCGGGAGTTACCAGTGTATATTAGGCCGCCGCACCCGTTGTCTCCGGAATCCAAATGCCGCGCGGCTTCGGGCCGAGAACGGACACCTTTGTGTGGAACACCTTTCGGACTCAATGAACGCCGCGACCGCGAGTCGTCCGACCCTCCCTCAAGCCACCGCGCATGGGGTCATTCCGCGCTTTGCCGACTTCTCGTCCAGGTGGATTGCTTCCGGATTGCCGACGATCCGGGAGTTGGGCGATTTACTCTACCCGCCGTTAGGCAGGAGCAGCGCCTTCTAGAGGCTTTGTCGGAGAAGGGCGAATTACTGGGCTCGAAACGGAAGGTTAAGGCGGGGTGAGCCGGTTGGGCGGGGTCTTACGCGGAATGAATCGAAGGAAATCGCGGAGGTCCCATGAACTGTTCGAATAGACACCTTCTCGTACTGAGTTTTCTGATGCTCGCGCCACTGGAGAAGGGCTGGGCGCTTGCAGTCCCACCGCCTCCGCCACCACGCTTCCCGACCGGCATTTACGCTATCGTCCGCGTGGACAAGGTCGCCAATGCGCCGGCTGCAACTACTGCATGCCCCAACGTTAAGCACATTGATAAATACCTCAATTGTTACTATTTAGCGCTGCTGGGCAACCCCGCGGTCGCTGGACTGGCGCTTCAAATTCACTGGGACACGCTGAACCCGGCCGAGCCAGCATATGCAGGGGATCCAAACGCTTATAACTGGCACAATTTGCAGTATGCATTCGATAGCGTTGACACCTGGAACACCGCCAATCCGTCCCTGCCCAAGACCATCCAGCTCCTGGTGAGCCCGGGCTTTTTCACGCCCGGCTGGGTGATGAAAAACCTTGATTCCTGCGACGGTTTGTTCGATTCTTCCCAACCTACTGCAACCTCCGACTGTGGAAAGGTCACTTTCAAGGGATTCACGGAGTGCGGCGACGACGTCGGCTGCAACACGACCACGAAGTACCCCGCGTGTTCCAACTGCTACGAGCTTCCGATGCCGTGGAATAACGATTACCAGGATGCTTGGACTGGATTCCTGCAGGCGCTCAATGCACAGTATGGCAGCAAGTCTTCTCTCGTTTCCATCGCGGTGGCAGGGCCGACGGCCTCGTCGGTCGAAATGATCCTGCCCAACGACAACAACTCCAATGTCCCTGACGGCTTCAACGTCTTGCCGGCGTCAACGCCGGACAACATGTGGCTCGGACTATTGAAGCACAAGAATAAGGGCACGGCGCCGCCTTACCCGGATGACACGTTCGTCGATGAATGGAACAAAGCGATCGACACGTACGCGTCCGTTTTCAGCGGGCTGACCCTGGTGGTCACCACGGGCAGTGGCCTTCCCGACCTAGCCGTGAGCCCCGAGACCTCCTCCTCAACCTCCCTGGTGACAGCGGAGTGCTCGAAGAGCATGACTAACGATTGCGTGGCCGAGGCGACCATCCTTTACCATTTCGCGGGGTCCGGCGTCGGAGGATACAACGGCAAAGCGACGCAGAGCAGCGGGGTGGAAGCTTCGCGCTTACCCGACGGGAACCTGGGCCTGGATGGCGTAAAAAGTCTGACGCAGTCGACCATGTCGATGTTCAGCCCTTCCACCCTGATCCTAGGCGGGGCGCAGTTCAACAAACCCTTCTCGGATAGCGCCGCTGACACCCAAGCCGAAGGATGCTTCAAGGGCCTGTCTTCGATTTTGTGCTCTTCGCTGACTGCGGAGCAGGCTGCCTACGACGCGCTAGACGTTTTCTTCTTGGGGACACAGGGAGTAAACCCTTTGACCGGTGAAACGTGGAGCTTCAGCGCAACGCTGGGTAGCGCGCCGCTGAATTATTTGCAGATCTACGACGATGACATTAACTACGCGACGGGGACGACGAGCACGCAGTCTGTTGTGCCGTATTCCTTCGACGGGTCTGACTTCGCGACCGCCTCGTTGGGCCCCACGTTTTCCGCGAGTGCGCAGACCTTGCTCGATGCGGTGAGGGACCAATTGTCTTCGATCGCGAAGGCGGAACCTATTTGTCCCCTTGGAACCACGTGCCGCTGAACGCGGATCGTTCCTCGGCGTGCTCCAGACGATTGGCCGTCAAGCGCTAGTACGCCGACGAGAAAAGCAGTCCGCTCCTGAGTTATGCGCCAACCGGAAGTTGCGAGGTGGCGGTCAAGTTGACGGGCAACGCGCTATCCGTGGAAGTGCCGTGTCCGTGGCCCAGCAATTGGCGATCGAAACCGATCCTAAGAACACTCTGACAAACAGCCCATCCTGCAGATCTTCAGAATTCGCGTAGACTCTAGCGGTGCTCTCTCCTCCGAGCAGCTTCAACTCCGTAGACCAGCCCGGTTGCGCCCGACACCCCTTCTGGGCGCGTCTCGGGACCGAAGAAGCCGCGATCAAGCGATCGCAGCGCAGGACCAGCGGCCATTGACGACCGCAGTCCCCTGATATCATCCTCCGATAGGACGCGTTGGCATGACCGGCATCCCATGTTTTGACCGCTATGTCGTATCGACTATTCCGGAGCGCAAACGCCGATTTCTAGTCTCAAGGGCTTGCGTGTCTATATGGCGGATCGGAATGCGCCGCCTGTTGAGGTCAACCCGCCGCCGAGCCCGCGGAAGTATTGGACTCGCCGTGGGATTGCCAACTGGCTCGCTGAGGAGCTGTCCGGCGGCCGGTTGACCCTGGTCGGTATCGACCACGGCTTTTCGTTTCCGCTGGCGTATTTTCGGCAGCACCATCTGGCACTCGATTGGACCGAGTTCCTGGACGATTTCGAGCGCCATTGGCCCACCGACGAGGACAACGTCTATGTCGATTTTGTGCGGGACGGTATCCGCGGCAACGCCATGGCTCGTTCTGGCAACCCACGTTGGCGGCGCCTAACAGAAGTTCGCGCGAGAGCAAAATCGGTCTTCCATTTCGACGTGCAAGGCTCGGTGGCGAAGTCTACCCACGCCGGGATTCCGTGGCTGCGCTTTCTTCGACAGCGAACTGCCGGCCGGGTCCATTTCTGGCCGTTCGACGGCTGGCAGATCCCGTCTGGGCGATCTGTCGTGGCAGAGGTCTATCCCGCCCTGTGGAACCGAAGCTTCCCGCGCGAGGGTCGGGATTCCCATCAACAGGATGCTTCTTCAATTGCTGCGTGGATGCGCCGCGCGGACGGTGACGGGTCTCTGGCGACTCTCTTTCATCCCGATCTGGAGCAAGGCGAGCGGCAGACAGCGGAAATCGAAGGTTGGATTCTGGGCGTCTTGTGATCACTGGCGCTGTGCTGCATCACGTAATCGGAACTTCCGAGAGCCCCGTTTCGCGGGGAGCTTCAAACCGCGGCGTTCTGGAGGCCGTGAAGTTGCGCCACATCCGACATAACATAGGTCAGGTATAATCCGCCAAGGAGAACCGCCATGCGTCTTCAGTTTTTCTGTGCCGTGACGATCGGCGCCGTAGCAATCGTCAGCGCCCAACCCTCAAAACAGGCGAAGCAAGCTCCCGATCCCCGCAGCCTGGTTCTGGTGGGCGATCGGTTCAAGCCGCTCAAGTACGACGAGATGACGCCCGAGCAGAAAACCATGATCGATCACCTGCTTGCTGGAGAGCGACGGGGGGCAGGGGGACCCTTCAACGTTCTGCTACGCAGTCCGGAAGTGGGCGATCTAGGCCAGCAATTCGGAGGCGCAATGCGTTTTCGGACGGGCCTGCCCAAGGACGTCTCCGAGGTCATCATCATCATGACCGGACGCTTCTGGATGGCGCAATACGAGTGGAATTCTCACAAGGCCGCGGCCTTGCAAAACGGAGTGAACTCGGGCGTAGTGGACGCCATCGCGGCGGGCAAGCGTCCTACCGGGATGCCGCCGGAAATGGAAGTGGCTTACAACCTGATCGACGAACTCCTCACCACTCACCAGGTGACCGACGCCACGTTCAAGGCCGCCAAGGATAAATATGGCGAGCGGGGCGTCGTCGATATAGTCGGGTTGAGCGGGTGGTATGGATTGGTTTCGATGTTGCTCAACGTGGACCGGTATCCTTTGCCCGAAGGTGTGCAGCCCGGCCTGAGGCCTCTTGAGAATCCGCTGCCGGTGGCCGGCATGGGATTTGCTACGCCGGTTCCGGGAGCGCTCTCGCCGGCCGAGGTGAAATCGGCCGCCAAAGGCAAGGAATTCTCCATGCGGGGGGACCGCTTCAAGCCGCTGACCTACGAACAAATGACACCCGAGCAGAAGAAGATGACCGAGATCGCCGTGGCCCAACGAGGCACCGGCGGTAGTTTCAATATCAGCGTCCGCGACCCTGACGGGGGTCAGTTGTTCTTCAACATGGGAGACCGCGTGCGTTTTCATATGTCGGTTCCGGACAAGCTCAAAGAATTGGCGATCACTCTAACGGCGCGCTACTGGGGCGCCCAGTTCGAATGGCTCGCTCACCGGCGAGCGGCTGTACAAGCCGGACTGAGTGAGGACAAAGTGAAAGCTATCGCCGAAGGCAGGCGCCCGGTTGGGATGTCGCCCGATGAGGAAGCCGTCTACAACTTCATTACCGAGCTATTCAAAACCAAACAGGTAAGCGATGCTACGTTCGCGGCTGTAAAGAATGTCGTGGGCGAGCGCGGCGTCGTGGATTTGATCGTCAGCGCGGGTTACTATCAGGTGGTTTCCATGCTCATGAATACCGACCGTCTGCCTGTGAATACCAACCAGCAACCGGAACTGAAATACTTGGCCAAGCCCCTGCCCTGAGTCTGGTTGGCCGCGCGAGGCTGCCCGGTCCGCGCGCGAAGTTCAATGGGGCGCGCGATGCCTTGGCCGGTAAGGACTGAGAAAGGTCCGGCCGTGGAATCCCTCTCAGTCACACCCCGCCGCCGAACACGGGCGCGTGGGTTTCGATGCACGGGCTACCGATTCGAGCCGCCAGCGAGTGTCCCTTCCGCGTGCGTGGCCTGCGGTATTCAACGCAGTGGCGATGCGCCGCAGGCTGTGTCCTGCGGCTCCGAGCGACTTCGGGACATATTCTGTTCGTTCTTAAGATAAAATCATCACGGAACGCACAGGAGAACCACATGAAGCGCAAGGTCGCGGTTTTTTCAGCTTTTCTGGGCCTAACGGTGGGAACCGCATCGGCACAGACGGTAACGGATGTCCGCTCTGTTTTGGAAGCTTCTCTCAAGGCTATGGGGGGCACCAATCTTAAAACGATCCGATATTCCGCCAGCGGTTGGTCCTCGCGAATCGGCCAGACCTACGGGCTCGCCGAAGATTGGCCGCACTACGAAGTCGCCGACTACACGCGTGCGATCGACTACGACGCGAAGTGGTCGCGCGAGGACTACACCCGCAAGCAGGGCCGGTATCCACTTCTCGGCAGGCCACCGATGTCCGAGGAGCACGTCACGTCCATTCTTAGCGGCACCTACGCGTGGGACATGCAGGGTGACAAACCGGTGCCCCTCACGAGCCTGTATCTCGATGGCGTGTCGTACGCCGACCTGCGGCAGCTTGAGCTCGCGATTACGCCCCACGGATTCCTCAAAGCGGCGCTGGCGGCTAAAGACACAACGGCCATTACGCTGCCAATCGTGGGTTCGTCGGACGCCGGCCTCTCGCAGAACGGGCGCAAGGTGACGATTGTATCCTTCACTGTCGGAAAGTACAGAGTTAACGGAACGATCAACGACCAGAATCTGGTTGAGCTGACGGGCACCTGGTTTCCCAACCCCGTTTACGGCGACATGGATTACGAGATGCGCTACACGAAGTACAAGAATTTTGACGGCGTGCAGTTCCCCACATTGATGCATGTGCACCAGGGCGATCCGAGATTGAACCCTGCGCACAACTACTACGAGTACAACGTGACCGACGTGAAGGCCAACGTGCCGGTGACCGCGTTATCCGTCCCGGATGTGGTGCGCACGGCGACCGTGCCGCCGGTGAAAGTCGAGAGCCAAAAACTCGCCGATGGCCTCTGGCTGCTCGGCGGCGGCACTCACAACAGCGTACTCGTTGAATTCAAGGACTTCGTCGCTGTCGTGGAGGCGCCCCAGAACGAAGCTCGGTCGCTTGCCGTCATCGACGAAGCAAATCGGCTGGTCGCCAATAAGCCGATCAAATATGTCGTCAATACCCATCATCACTTCGATCATGCCGGCGGCCTTCGGACGTATCTCTCCCAGGGCACGACTGTGATCACACATGAATCCAACAAGCAGTATTACCTGGACATCATGTTCTACCCGGCGCCCCGCGAATTGCAGCCAGACCGCATGGCCCTTTACAGCCCGATGTATATGATCAGCCGGCGCCCCGCTCCGATTGAAACGGTTACCAGCTTTTCCAGCGGACCAGGCGGCGGCGCGAGCAGGTACGTCGTCACAGATGGCGAGCGCATATTGGAGATCTTTCACGTGCAGGATATGGCCTACGAGTTGGAAGATCAGTCGTACGCGCAGGGCAACCACAGCGCCGATATGCTGATGGCTTATCTCCCGAAAGAAAAGATCTTGATCAATGCAGACCTCTACTCCCCGCCAGCGCAGGGCGCGCCGGCGCCCACGGCAACGGCTGGGATGCGGACGCTCTATCAGAATGTGCGGAAGCAGAAGCTGGACGTGGCGCAGCACGTGCCTGTTCACGGACGCGTCGGAACCAATGACGAGTTCCTGAAAATTGTGGGCCAGACCGGTGGCCAGAGCCGTTAACGGCGGTTTGCAAACTACTGGTTAACTTGAGCCAGCTCGGCTTTTGGCGATTCTCGGCCAACTGAGACGATGAAGGTTGCCAGAAAGTCGCTTTCGGGCAAAAAAACTAGCTTCCGGATGGCCGACCATACATCCAGTAATCCGAACAACCTGTTTCCGGCGGAAGTTTTTCGGGAATTCCCGCCGCTACGGACGGCTGACGCTCACTTCCCTGTGGGCACGCGCTCCTCATCCAGTCGCTCGGAGTTAATCTCGATCACATGCCGGTCAGGGTCGCAGATATAGATCTGCGGGTACCCGGCGGTGGGATGTGGTTGCACCTTCATGTAGTACGGATCGTTCGGATCGGCATCCTCCCGGTAGCCCTTCGAGCGGAGGAACTCCACCGCTGCGCGATAGTTTGCTACGCGAACGGCGAAATGGACGTCGCGCGTGGCGAGCGGCTTCTCACGAAACGTGGCACAGCTGTGAACGATCAAGTGCACCTGCCGGGAATCGCCGAATTGAAACCAGGCGACCGGAAAGGTGAATGTCGGCCGGGGGATCTCTTCGAGCGATAGGACCTCGCGGTAGAACTTTCTCGACCGCTCGATGTCGGTGACCGTGAGCGCAATGTGGTGCAGAACGGTGATTTCCATAGTGGCTACTTCGGCAGCGCCGCGGGCAGCACTCTAATGGCTACGTCACGAGAGAGATTCGTGTCGTGGGCGCGATACACTTCGCCCATCCGGCCTTTGCCGATGAGTGCGACGATTTCGTATGGGCCGAGTTTGTCCCCTGGAGATAGCGGCATCTAGATGTCAGTGTTAAGTTTAGCCGATCACGAACGAGTTAGGTCCCGTGTTACGGCGCATCCGTGCACTATCCGTCAGCGACGAAGTGAAAACCCATCTTCACTTAGCCGGCGACTGCAGATGCGGAACGTCCTTCTCGTTCTCCAGGCAAATGTAATCCAGCAGTTCCGTGTCGGGTGCAATGATCTGCGTAACCTTGATGGTCCACGGCTTCGTGTAGGCCTTTGGGTCGTCGATCGTGAGCTCGATCTCCAGCGTCCCGTAGTTCACGCGTCGGAATCTTTCCGTGACTCGGGCGGCATCCGTGAGAGGACTGCCCCCGGTATCGAGCCACAGTCCGTCCCGGAAACCGGTGGTCTGCACGACCAAAATGTCCCCATCCCATTGCCCCGAAGAGTAGCCGTTCCAGGACGGGTTCGGATCGACCGGCAGAGGCCGCTCATCGGTGAAGATCTGGCGGTAGCTGGCGTTCTGCTCATTCAGGATCACGAGTAGGCCCGGAACCTGGACCATCTTCCGGAACAAGGGAACACTTCCAATCGCACAATTCCCGGCGGAAGACAACGGCTCATCGGATCGTTGGGACGATTGGCCGCCCTGGTCTTTTTCACCAGCTCGGCGGCCCAGGGCTGATAGGGCAGACCATCCTTGATTGACTGGCCGATGTTCGCAAATTCCGGCGGGATGGCGATCTCGGTGGCGCAGTACACATTCGGCTGTCCAGTGAAGCCGCCTTGGACTGCGTTGCCAGCCGGGCAATATAAGCCCCAGATTCCACCGAGATCCGGTTTGCCATCAGACGTGCGGGGCGCGGGAGCGGCGACGTTAGGCTTACCATCCGCCAACCGGGGGATCCCCGGAGTCGGATAATGCAGCCACTGCGCCGAAAGAGGCGGGGACATTACGCAGACGATGATCCCAACGGCGGTACGCATTTGGACTCAATTCTACTCGTTTTCAAAACACAGGTAACCCCACAACTATGTTGGGGGTGCGGAGCGACGGTGCCTCGTGGCGGTCGGCTGCGCCGCAGTGCGGCGGCTCGACGTGACGACAGCCGAAATCAAGCGGATGTATGCAGACCCGTCCGTCCCGGCCGAGGCATCGGGCGTGCCCTGGTCGAGGCCCTGGAGCGCGAGGCACGGCTCGTCGGCGTAACGAAGATCGTGTTGGAGACGGGTACGCGTCTCGCATCCGCGATAAGGCTGTACGAGGCGATGGGATACGCGCACATCCCGCTCTTCGGCGAATATCTCTCATCGCCGAACACGAGCCTGTGTTTCGGTAAGTCACTCGCGTGAACACAATTACTACTCGGTAAATCGCGCAGGGTTTACCGATCCCAGCCGCGGAGTCCAGGTTACCGCTTGAGTCACGGCGCACCCGTACCCTGTCCTCCGCCAGGCGATCCCCGTAAAAGTAGTGTTCGTGTTCCCTCGCCGGTCTTGTCACCTGGCACAATCCGTTCCGGAAAGACTCGATGACGTGATCGGTTGCAACGGCCAAGTGGGTGGCGCCGTTGCGGATCATACCTAGAACCGACGCGAGCACGCCTCGCACCGCCGCAACCTCGCGACCGTCCCGATCCCGCGCGGACGGTAGTGCATCGTAGTGCCGGAACAACTCGTAGGTGCCGTCGATCAGATGGACGTCCAGGGAGCAACTCCAGCGCAACCTTATCGGATCAGCCGCCTCTTCGTCAACCGCTGAGCAGGCTTGACGCGTACGGAAACAACGTCGGTCGCATCGGCATCCAGGACAAGTTCCGGGACCTGTCGCAACCACGACGACGAACGTCCCACGGCACGGCGAGCCGATTTGGGGACTCAGTCTCCCACAACGCCGTTTCGCGATAACTTCCAACTGGCCGGTCGCGGCTTAAGCCGGTTGGCTCATTCCTTGCTTCCCCTCGCCGCCTAAGGATACATTGGAGATCACGGAGATCTGAAGATGCCATACCAGCTGCGGTTCCTCCTATTCGTGCTCCTCGCCACTGGCGTGCACGCGCAATGGTTGAATTTTCCGACGCCAGGAACTCCACGCACGCCCGACGGCAAACCTAACCTGGCCGCCCCGGTGCCGCGCACCGCCGACGGCAAGCCGGACCTCTCCGGCGTTTGGCTTCATGAGCACACCTCCCTGGAGGAAATGAGGCGGATCTTCGGCGCCGTTGCCGATGCCAGAGACAAGGTGAATGTGCCCGGCATGGAGGCCGACAGCGTCCACAAGTACGCTCTCAATATCCTTTTGGACTTCAAGCCCGCAGAATCGCCGCTTCGGCCGGAGGCCGCGGAAGTGATGCGACGCCGCGCTGCCGACAGTAACCCGGCGGAAGTTTGCATGGGCGTTGCTGGCTTCCCGATCGCCGATCTGCTCTCCGAACCCGTCAAGATCGTCCAGGCGCCTCTCCAGACGATGATCTTGTATGAAGTCGGCAACTATTATCGGCAAATTTACACCGACGGCCGCGCGCTTCCCAAGGAATTCGACAAGCCGGCCTATTGGGGCTATTCCACCGGGCATTGGGAGGGCGACACTCTGGCGGTGGAGAGCGCCGGCTTCAACGACAAAACCTCACTGGATATGATGGGGCACCCGCATAGCGAAGATCTGCGCGTGGTGGAGCGCTTCCGCCGCCGGGACTTTGGACACCTGGATTACGAGATCACCATCGACGACCCCAAGATGTACACCAAGCCGTTTACGATCAAGGTTCCCCACGATCTTCTGGCGGGCGCCGACATCTTTGAAAGCTACTGCGACGAAAACGAGAAGGACCGCGTCCACCTCCAAAAGCAGTAGTTCGGGGTAATTGACGGGCTGCGACGGAGTGTGCAATCACCCGCAGCGGTGCGAATTTTCGATAACAGCTTTATTGGAGATGGTTTGGCCGGATTGTGGAGGTCGGCCATCCAGAACATCGCGTGAACGGTGCGATACTTCGGAGATGGAAGTAGGGCTCTTTCCCAACCCGCTCAGGCCCGGAATTGGCCTGCGACCGCGCCGCGAAGGCCAGCGCCCGCTGCTGCCGCAGCACGCCCGCCACTGTCCCGTGCTCGAAGCCGGAAGCGCCGTAGGCTTCCTTGTCCATCCTCCGCTCGCTGAAAAAGAGACCTTTCAAATCGGGTATGAGGGGGAGGGCCGTTATCAGTTGGTCTACTCGGTGAACACCAAAGGAAGCAAGTGGGAGCCGATCTTTACCGTGACGTATCTGCTGCCGATGGGCGGGATCGGCGCCACCAAACGAGAAATCAAGATGCACATCCAGGACACGCCGCAAACCCGTGAGATCGCCCACTTGATGCCTGCTATGTTCATCTCCCAGGATGACCTGGGGACACCGGCAGGTGCCGTGACTCTTCGTGGAGCGTGGAACTTCCAGACTCCGCAGGGCTGGGACACGGTCTACACTCCGGTCTTCAACATGATCGAGCGGCCCTTGGCCCCGATGCTGGTGATCCGCGTCGAGACCGATTGGCACGTTCACGACTCCGAGTTCCGCTACGTCCTCCAGCCGGGCGAAACGATTTCTGCCTCTCACAGCATGCCGATCGGGCAGGTGATCTTTGTGCCGCGAGAAGAGATCACCTTCCGCGACGGGACGGAAGAGGAGATCGCGGCGCGACATCAATCCGCCCAGGCGTTCTACGACGAAAAGGCGGGGATGAAGGTCAAGACGCCATACGGATTGGAATACAGCCCGCACTATCAGAACACGAGCCGCCAGAAGAAGGTGACGACGAAACCGCGTGGCGGGGACGCAGCGGGCGATCCCACTGCTTAGTCAGAACGCTGGACAGTGCTAAAGCGCGTCTGCTGCAATGCGAGCCGTGTAAAGATCGGCACAGTCATAGCCGTTGTTGAAGCAGGTGCCGGTGGCGTGCGCATAGCGATTGGCGAGCTGACCGATCTCCGCGTAGTCCAATGCGGATAGTGCCGGCGCCCGCTGCTGCGCGTGCAGCGTGACCCAGGCCAACGGCGCCGCCACAAGGATCATCGCCACAAGGATCAGGAAAGATGCAGATCTCGTTTTTTTCACCGGTTGCCTGCCTCTTTCTCAAGGAGATGTGCGCGGACCGAGCGCGCTGCTTTCTTAAGGAATTCGAGCCCAGCCACCCGGATAGGGTGCGGACCACCCTGACGGGGAACGCGCTGTCTGGAATCTCACGTGCCCTGTTACGGAGGCGATTAGACCATTTTCTGAGATAATATAGACCAGCTCTGGCGATCCGGCTGCAAGCAAGAGATGGCGAAGGCCTATTCTGACGATCTACGACGGAAGTTGTTGGAGGCGCATCCGCAGGGGGAAGAG
>Ga0209517_10001409_pt1 | contig 36592 bp, 27 predicted proteins | sample PeaSoiMetSII2010_FD_187695 | JGI IMG/M metagenome (GOLD analysis project Ga0209517, IMG submission 187695) | Peat soil microbial communities from Weissenstadt, Germany - SII-2010 (SPAdes) (version 2) | ecosystem: Environmental > Terrestrial > Soil > Wetlands > Peat | place: Germany... | reverse complement strand
AGACCCTTCTTGGTCTCGGAACCGGCCGCAAATCAACCGGGTATGAGCAGATTCGAGGAGCTCGAGACCTCAACCACAACCGATTGGGGGTTGCTGAAGCAACCGGATAATCAGATGATCGCTAGACATTCGGGGAGGGGAGGTGTAGGAATTTTCCACCCCCATATAGCTATCCCCGTCAACGCTGAGGCTCCGTTTTTGCTCGACAAATTTCGCAGCCGCGATGAAGAGGGTGCCCCACTCCCCGTTGATTACGCGTTCGACGGGAAAGTGATGCCCCAGAAATTCGTTGCGCCGCCATCGTGCTCGACGAACTCGATGGCGTAGGTGGAAGCCCCGTTGGACGCGGCCAGCAGAGCGACGATGCGCGCGGACGCCTGTCCACCGTTCTTGTTCCGCACCTGCACGACCGAGCCGACCATCAGGTCGCGAGTGATCTGCACAGCCGCCCCGTGCTTATTCAGATTGGTGGCGCGGGCGGGCATGGTGAAGGAACACTTCTGGCGGTCTTCGCCTGACAGGTCGACGGAGGCGCGGAGGCCCATGCGTTTGCTGCGGCGCTGGTTACGGACGATACCTGCCGCGGCCAGCGGGGCTGCATGATGCGATTTGGGCTGACGGTGTGGGGACTGGAGGCTCATTGACTAACAGCCTAGACCCGGGTGGTTGCCGCCGCAACGCACTGTCGTCGGTAGTGGCCTGTCAAATTAGGACACCACCCTCTTGTCACCCGCGTTGGTTACCCGAAGAAGTGGTTGATTCTATTGAGGGAACAACACTGCAAGTAGTGACCTGGCTGTTGTCAACGGGGCGATTACCCTCGCAGCCGCCAGCAAAACGCCCCGGACGCGGCCGGGGCGTTTCAAACGTAACAACCCTCAGGGGCTGAAGCTCCAAATCCAATGCTGCTTCAGCCGGCACGGCTAAAGCCGTGCCCCTCCCAAGTCTGCCGCGACAATTCTTTACAACATAGCGAGCTCTAGAACAAATTCCACAAGAACTGGTTGTAGACCTCGTGGTGGAATTGCACCTCGGAGGCCTTGACCACCGATCCCAGCAGACGCGGGCAGCGGTCGGCCGAAGCCTGTTTCAAGTCGGCGTAGCGGGACTTCACATCTTCGCCCAGCAGTTTTGTCGTCCACTCGGCTTTGCGGAAGTCTGCTATCGCCGTGTAGATGTTGTCGGGCAGGTAGCGCTCCTTGCCCTGGCGCAAATCCTTGATCTTGGCCGTCGAGCCTTCGAGTCCGGTCTTGAAGATCGAGTACATGACCAGGTAGGGGTTGGCATCGGGCGCGACGGCGCGCACTTCAATTCGCATGCTGCGCTCATTGCCGATGGGGATGCGGATCATGGCGCCGCGGTCCACCGCCGAGGCTTTGAGCTGATTGGGCGCCTCGAAGTGCGGATCGAGGCGGCGATAGGCGTTCACACTGGAATTAAACACCAGGCAAAGATCGTTGCCGTGAGTGAGCAGGCGGTCGAGGAATTCGTAGCCCAGCTTGCTGAGTTTCTCTTCGCCCTTGGGATCCCAGAACAGGTTCTTGCCGTCTGCGCTGACCGAAACGTTGGTGTGCATCCCGCTGCCATTCACACCCACAACGGGCTTTGGCAGGAACGACGCGGTGAGGCCCATATTGCGTGCCACCTGGCGGCAGATCAGCTTGTAGAGCTGAATTTGGTCCGCCGCCGCCACGACCTCCCCATAGCTATAGTTGATTTCAAACTGCGAAGGCGCGACTTCGGGGTGATCTTTTTCATTCTGGAAACCCATGGCGCGCTGCACTTCGGCGGTGGTGTCAATGAAACTACGGAGAGGATCGCCGGGCAGGGAATGATAATAGCCGCCGGTGTTTACGTATTCGAACTTTCCGGTTTCGTGATAGCGCCGCTCCGCGTCCGGGCCCTGGAACAGAAAGCCCTCGATTTCGTTGGCGGCGTTGAATGTGTAACCGTGCTTCTTGTGCTGCTCCGCCGCGAACAGTTTCAGCATGCTGCGAATGTCGGCGCTGTACGGTTCACCGTTCTTGTCAATCACTTCGCCGAACACCAGCACTTTGCCGGGACCAAAAACATCCGCCGGGCCCCAATAGAAGGCGGCCCAGTCGATGCCCAGGCGCAGGTCGCTCTCGCGCTGGGCGGTGAAGCCGCGGATCGAGGATCCGTCAAACGTCAGATTCTCGTAGTTCTTGAGCAGAAATTTCTTGTCGTAGTCGAGCATGTGCAACCGGCCCTCGAGATCGCTGAAGAGCACGGTCAAGGCCTTGATGCGTTTCTCGTCGGCAAGGTACTTCAGCCGTTCCTCCTGGATCTTGCCTGGAGCCACACGGTCCAGGCGCTGCTTCTTCGCCTTGAGGTTTACTTCTTCCAGTTCGTCGTATGGAATTGCCAGGAAATTGCGCAGTTCAGTGGACATGGGTGTCGTTCAGTCTCCTTCGCTGTAAACCGAAATTTTGGGCAAAACAACCTCACGAAAATAGGGGAGTTGAAATGGCTGGTTTCAACGCGTTGTTTGGAACAGCAAGAATAGCGCGAGAAGCGGGGCCCGGCCAATCGAAAAAGGTAATGCTGGGGATAAAAGGGATTTATTCGCGGGCGTTCTGGCGTTACTGCCGGTGCGCGGATGCTCCCGCGGCCAGTTCGCGCAAAGTGGTGAGGAAGCCGGAGGCGCTGTCGGGATCGGCCAGCGCGTCGAGCGCGACGGTGGCCGAGAACTGCGGAGACCCGGGGCAAAAGCGCACCTGGAGAACATTGCGTTCGCGCACCACCATGAGGGCGTTGATTTCGGGCGTGTGATCCTGTTGCCAATGGGTGCGGGTGGTGAGGATCACCGGGCCGGGCTGGAAAATGTCCCATTCGCGCGGATCACGTCGAGCCGTGACGCCGCGGCTGTGCGCGCTCCAGCGATGGCGCACCACCTCGAGATGAAAGCTGGGAGAACCGCCGAGATCGGCTTCGAAAGTGAGCGTCTCTTTCTGATTGCGCCACCAGCTGAGCAGCCATTGCACGGGCAACGCGCGCGGGCGGAGTTTCACCGTAACGCGGACATTTTCAAAGCTGCGCGCGGGTAATTGCAGGCGGGCGTGGAGCCGCGAACTGCTCAGCCAATGCGAGTCAACGATGCGTCCCCGGCCGCCGCACGCCGACTGTACCCAACGCAGGGTCTGGGAGCCTTTGCGGCGGTTGTAGGCGGCAAACAGCAGATACCACAGCCCTAGCACCGCAATCGCGCCGGCGACGGCCATGAGCAGAAGGAGCCCCACGTGCTTCCCCTCAGCCGATGGTACGACCGAAGCGGCGGCTGGGGCAAGTGGACAAAAGGCCCCAGTTGAGGTTTTTCTCCGGATGGCGGTACGTAAGCTGTGGAAAACAAGGTCTGTCCGCCCTGGGGATGTCTCCCCTTGGCATTCTGACGACCTGAGCCACCGAAATTCGCTCGACCCAGATCCTAGGGCGCTGTTCCGGCATGGTCCCTTCGCGCCCGCTACAATGTCAGTGTGCCCTTCGTGGTCCGCGATTTCCGGTTAGAAGACTTCGAGACGCTCTGGCGGATCGACCAGGAGTGCTTTCCGCCAGGCATCGCGTACTCGCGCCAGGAACTGAAGGTTTACGTCCGCCGAAGGGGAGCGTTCACGCTGGTGGCCACGAACCCCGACAAAGACGAAATCGCCGGATTTGTCGTCGCGCACGGCGGCCTTACTGGGCACATCATCACCATCGACGTGATCACGGCAGCGCGACGGTCGGGCGTGGGATCGCAGCTCCTCGAGGCCGCCGAGAATCGGCTGCGTGAGGAAGGGTCGAAAGCGGTGGGCCTTGAGACCGCGGTCGACAATGCGGCAGCTCTCGCTTTTTACAAGCGCCACGGCTACCACGTTGTGAATACCTGGCCGCGGTATTATTCGAACGGCGTCGACGCGCTGCTGCTGAGTAAGAACCTGAGCCTGACCAAGGCGGGATAAATTTGCCTTTCCCCGCCGCTCCAGTTACCTTGCCTTATCCAGGAAACATGCTATGAAGGTCGCTATCCAGGGGGAACTCGGCTCGTTCAGTCACGAAGCGGCTGAGCGTATGCTGCCGCGCTGCACGGTAGTGCCTTGCGCCCGGTCGGCGGAAGTTTTCGATCGCGTCGAGCGAGGATCGGTTGCCGCCGCAGTGATTCCGATCGAGAACACTTTGGCGGGAACGGTGGCCGAGCACGCTGATCTGCTGGTCGCGCGCGACGTGTTCATTCAAGGCGAATATTTGTTGCGCATCGTGCACAACCTGATCGCGGCGCCGGGAGCGAAGCTGAAGTCATTGCGCCGCGTGCTGTCGCATCCGGTGGCGCTCGATCAGTGCCGCGATTTCTTCCGCCATCATCGTCACCTTGAGGCAGTACCCTTCTACGACACGGCCGGAAGCGTGAAGCACGTCATCGCCGAGAGGCTGAAAGACGCGGCCGGGATTGCCGGACGGCAAGCGGCTCATGAATATGCCGGCAAGATTCTCCAGGCCGGCATCGAGGACGACAAGCGCAACTTCACGCGCTTCTTCTTGATTCGGAAGCGTGAGGCACGGAAAAATCCCCACTTCTCCCAAAACCGGGGAGAAGTGGGGCACCCCATAGTCGATGACCGCTACCGGCGCCTGATTCCCCGCGGGGCGAACAAGACTTCCATCGCCTTCCAGGTGAAAAACCTGCCCGGGGCACTCTTCAAATCGCTGAGCGTCTTCGCGCTGCGCGATATCAGCCTGAGCAAGATCGAGTCGCGGCCCATGCGCGGTCGCCCGTGGGAATACGTTTTTTATGTGGATTTCCTGCGCGGTGACGACGAACCGGCGCGCAACGCGCTGCGCCACCTGGGCGAAGTCGCGGAGTTCGTCAAGGTGCTGGGGATTTACCGGGCAGCGTGAATTGTGAAACCTTTTCCGTCTCCGCCCATGAGACGATGCGCTGGGTGACGATTTCGAAAAGAAGGAAGATGAACTGTTCGGCGAGGACGGATTCTTCAAGGTAGTGGATACGGTCGCGGAACTGGAAAAGAAACTGGGCATCTACGAACTGGCTCAATTTACGCCAAAGTAACACCAGAATTAGTGCAGTCCTACCGTCACACCCATTTGTGACCGGGCACACATTCGCTGGGAACGCTCCCTTCTAAACTGATCCTAGGTGGGCCCGAGTATGCAGGTCAGGCGGGCAACACCGAATCATTAGAGAGGAGCTTATATGCGTTTCTTGAAGGTATTAGGTGTGCTCGTATGTGCGCTTGCACTGGTTTCTATCCTCGTGTCAACGGCCGCGGCGGAAGATGAGAATTTGGGCATCCGCGACGTGAGCCGCGTCACATTTGCGGCGCCCATGCGGGTCGGAACGGTCCTGCTGCCGGCGGGCGATTACCTGGTACGTCATACTATGGAAGGGCAGGAGCACGTCATGGTGTTCCAGGCTGTCCGGGGCAAGGCCCCTGAGGCGAAAGTGAAGTGCACGCTGGTTCCGCTCGCGCAGAAAGCGGAGCATAACCAAACGATTTACCAGCTCAATGCTGCCAACGAGAGAGTGCTGCAGGAATTAGTGTTTCGCGGCGACACAGCCAAACACGTATTCGAAACCCAGAACTAAGTTGCGGGAGCCGCAGGGGGAGCGAACCGAAGACCTGAGAAGGGCCTTGCTGTTCCTGCGGCTCTAGCGACATCATGAGGCATCCGTTGCTCCACCCATGTGGCCGACATTTTTCGTCGGGCTGTTCGCCATTCCCAGTTTAGTACTTGCATGAGGCAGTTCCCGCTTTAGCCTCTGCACCTTAGAAACGGTGCCGCGAGCACCTAAAAGGAATAGAATTCAATACCCTATAAGGGATTCTCGGGCCAAGGTGCTGAAACCTTTCCCCGAGGCATATCATCTAAACTTGAGCGAGTTACACTCAAGGAGAATTATGAGCCAGAATTCGACGCCGGATCGTACTCCTAAGCATAAGGAAATAAACGACCAAAGAGCCCTTCCAGTGCTTCCGGTGAGGGACACGGTTCTGTTTCCCCATGCGGTGCTGCCTCTGACGGTAGGCCGGGAGAGTTCGGTTCAGCTCATCAACTCTCTGGGCGAAGACAAGACCATTATCGTTGTCGCGCAGCGCGAGGCGCGCGTGGATAACCCTCAGCCCAGTGATCTCTATACGGTTGGCACATCGGCTGTCGTCCATAAAGTCGTCAAGATGCCCAACCAGAGCCTGTTTGTGTTTGCCGAGGGCCTGGAGCGGGTGCACTTGGGCGAGTTCACGCAGTTGTCGCCTTTCATGCGCGCCCACTACGTTGGGGTGCCGGAGGCGCCCGCGCCCAGCATGACTTCGGAGATCGAAGCGCTGCAGCGCAACGTGCTGACTCTGTTCCAACAGATCGTCGCCGGTTCGCCCACGCTCTCCGACGAACTCTCAACCGTGGCCATGAACATTGACGAGCCGGGCCGCCTGGTGGACTTCATCGCGTCGTCGCTGCCCTCGCTCTCCACCCCCGACAAGCAGGACACGCTGGAAACCACCGACATCCTCGTCCGCCTGCAGAAGATCAACCAGCACCTGGCCAAGGAACTCGAGGTCCAGCAACTGCGCAACAAGATTCAGAGCGAAGTGCAGGACCGGGTGCAGCAGACGCAGCGGGAATACTACCTGCGGGAGCAGATGAAGGCCATCCAGAAGGAACTGGGCGAGCAGGACGAAGGCCAGCGTGACGTCGAGGACCTGAAGAAAAAAATCGAAGAAGCGGGCATGCCCGACGACGTAAAGAAAGAAGCCCTGAAGGAATTGGGACGCCTGTCGCGCATGTCACCCATGGCCGCCGATTATTCGCTGACGCGGAATTACATCGAGTGGCTGGCGGTACTGCCGTGGGCGAAAACTTCCGGAGTCGAAATTGAGATTCCCAAGGCCAAGGAAATTCTCGACACCGATCACTACGATCTGGAAAAGGTGAAAGACCGCATTTTGGACTATCTCTCCGTTCGCCGCCTGAAGCCGAACATGAAAGGCCCGATCCTGTGCTTCGTCGGACCTCCGGGCGTGGGCAAGACTTCGCTGGGCAAGTCCATCGCTCGCGCTCTGGGCCGCAAGTTCACGCGGCTCTCGCTGGGCGGCGTGCATGATGAAGCCGAAATTCGCGGGCATCGCCGCACCTACATCGGCGCGCTGCCCGGACAGATCATCCAGGGCATTCGCCGCGCGGAGACCAAAGATCCGGTGTTCATGCTCGACGAAATTGACAAGGTCGGCCGCGACTTCCGGGGCGATCCGGCCTCGGCGCTGCTGGAAGCGCTCGATCCCGAGCAGAACTCATCGTTCCGCGATAACTATCTCGACGTAACGTTTGACCTGTCGAAGGTGCTGTTCATCACCACCGCCAACATGCTCGATCCCATTGCCGAGCCGCTGCGCGACCGCATGGAGATCATTGAACTGCAGGGCTACACGGAAGAAGAAAAAGTTCACATCGCGTTCCAGTACCTGATCCCGCGGCAGATTGACGAGAACGGCATCACCAGGGAACAGATTGAATTTCCCGAGGAAGCGGTGCGCCACGTGATCCGCCATTACACGCGGGAAGCGGGCGTGCGCAGCCTGGAGCGCACCATCGGTACCATCTGCCGCAAGCAGGCGCGCCGGCTGGCCGAAGGCAAGACGGAGAAGCTGACCGTCACGCAGGACGTGATTCAGGAATTTCTGGGCGGCATCAAAATTCGCAGCGAGGGCGAAATCGCCGAGCGCACCAAGCGCGCCGGCGTGGCCGTGGGCCTGGCGTGGACTCCCTCCGGCGGCGACGTGCTTTTCGTCGAAGCCAACGTCATGAAAGGCAAAGGCGGATTCACCATGACCGGGCAGATCGGCCAGGTCATGCAGGAATCCATGCAGGCGGCGCTGACCTGGGTGCGCTCGAATGCCGACCGGCTGGGCGTGGCCGAAGATTTCTTCGCCGGCCATGACCTTCACATCCACGTGCCGGCGGGCGCGATTCCCAAGGACGGGCCCTCGGCGGGCGTGACTATGGCCACGGCTCTGGTCTCGCTATTGACGGGAAGCCGCATCGAGCCGCTGATTGCGATGACGGGCGAAATTACCCTGAGCGGCAACGTGCTTCCGGTTGGCGGCATCAAGGAAAAAGTGCTGGCCGCCAAGCGCGCCGGTGTGCGCGACGTAATTCTGCCGGCCGAAAACAAGATGAACGTCGAGGAAGATCTCACGCCCGAACAATTGGAAAACCTGACGGTTCACTACGTGAAGACGATCGAGGAAGCGCTGCAAGTATCGCTGCCGGAACTGGCCGCGCCGGCGGGCAAACTCTCATCACCGCCAGCCAAAGAAGTCGAGGCCAACTACCACCCCGCGCCGCAGGCCCCGGCAGTGGCTCACGATAAGGTCGTGACCACGCGGGCCTGAGCGTGCATAGAGGCTTGGCTTCATCCGTGCCGATAGCTTTGTCATCCTGAGCGGCGTTCTTGGCCGCGAAGGCCCCATGAACCTAACCGGTTTTGCATAGGTCCCTCGCTTTGCTCAGGATAACAAACGAAAAGTCTTTACCATTTCCTATGACTTTGTAGAGCCACTGAGGCCAATCCGGCCCGTGCAGCAATAAAAAGGCCGGCCTTGTGGCCGGCCTGAAACTTCCGGTTGAATCCTGCCTAGAACTCCAAGCGCAGCGCGAGCTGCAGCACGCGTGCTCCGTTGGCCGTGCCGGTGATTTTTCCGAACAGACAGCTAACTTGAGTGATGTCTGTACATGGTGTGTTGAAGTCGGGGTGGTTGAGGACGTTAAAAGCATCCGCGCGGAATTTCAGCGCTACCCTTTCCGCATAAAGTGGGAAAGCCTTGGCCAGTCCCATATCCAGGTTGAAGTAGCTCGGGCCGCGCAGGTTGTTGCGCGAGCCGATTTGGAAGCCTATGGGACCGGTATAATCCGCCAGGGCCTGGTTTGGGTTAGCGAAAGCAAGCAGGGGCTGGCCGTGGCCGCCATTGATGTGGACCTTGAGGTCGGAGATTGGGCCCACCAGGATGGCGGGTGCATCGTTGGCGTATCCAGCCACAAAAGCGTTGGCAAACATAAAGTAGGCATTCCCGCTATGCACGCTGGGAAGACCACTCACGCTCCATCCGCCGATCACTTCGTCGAGCCAGCGCGGCGCTGATCCGACCAAGGCTTTACCTCGGCCAAATGGCAGGTCGTAAATGAAGGTTCCATTGAAATAGTGGGTCACATCAAAGTCGGAGTTGCCACGGCATTCCCTTGGGCGCAGCACGTCGCAGATGAAGCCATACCCGCCGTAGGCCGGCGCGTTGGCTATCACGGAGACGTTGTCGATCGAGTGCGACCACGTGTAGTTGAGGTCGAATTGCAAACCAGAACTGACATTCTTGTGCAACGTCACCAGCAACCCGTTGTAGGCCGAGAATCCTTTGTTCGTGTAGAACGTGTTCTCGGAGAATTGAGCTCCCATTCCGACGTTCGGGGGCAATACGTTAAAGTACGCCAAGCCCTCCGTGAAATCCGCAAAGTCGCCTCTTGCCATGTAGGTGCCAAGAAAAGAACCGGCGAGGATGGCGGTGTTGTTTGGGGGAGCTAAATTTACCAGCACGTCGTTGTACCATGGCTGTTCGGTGACAGCCGCCCCAGTTCGCAGTTCCTGCGAAGCAGTGGCAAATGCGTTGGACATCAACTGGCCCGATGCGGGATCTTTGAATTCGATCAGTTGGTTGGCGTCGGCCTGCCCCAGCAACCGCCTGCCAAACCGGCCGGCGTAGGAAGCCTTCAGAATCAGCCCTGCAGGCATTTCGTGTTCGAAGCCGGCGTTGATCTGGATGTAATAGGGATTCTTGAGTTTCGGGTCCATGGTTTCGTTGAATGCCCCGCCATTTGCCAGCCCATACGGAATCGCGTTGGACCCCGATCCAAAGACGTAGGGATAAAACGGTTTCGTAATCGTGGGAGCAGTGGGAGGCGGCAGCGGACTGTTCACGCCGTTGAATCTGGGAAGGTTCGTGAGCAAGCCAGTGACATTGCCCGCGTCCGCAGGGTCCAGCGGATTGGGCTCGGTTGCGTAAAACAGATAAGAGAACTGCGCTTGCTGATACTCCACCGCATTGATTACGGTCTGATCGTAAAGGACGCCGGCGCCAGCATTGACCACTGTTTTGGGGTTCACGCTGTACGCCAAAGCCAACCTCGGCCCGAAGTTCAGATGTTGCGGATTGTAATAGCCGGGGGCGTGATTGGCCTTCCCGCCCAGCGAATAGGAGATGAACGGGACAGCGAGATTGCCCGATTGGCTGGCTGCGCTCTGCGTCACCCGATCCCCGAAATAGGTGTTGAAGTCAAAATTCTGAATGGACTCAAGACCATGTACCTCATAGGGCACGGAGTAATCCACCCAGCGAAGTCCGTAGGAAAGAGTGAGCTTGGGCAATACCTTCCAGGTATCGCCGAAGTAGATTTCTGTTTCGTAATAGCGGTAGTCGTCATGGGATCCGGTGCCTTGGGGCAGCACATTCCCTTGGGCATCGTAGTTGAAGGCCGCATTGTTTGTTGAGTAAGGGGCGAGCGCGAGGGCAAAGGCGGGGTCGTATAGACCTGCCGCGTATCCGCACACGTTCGACGATTGAGGACAGAGATCCGAGGGCCGATAGCTGGGCGCGGGGGGAGTAGTTCCCAAACTGGGTAAATACCCACCCAACCCGACCAAGGGTGTGGTGTAGTCGAGGTTGGTGTAGCCCTTGGGGCTGACGTACTTAAACGTACCGCCGAACTGGAAACTGTGCTTGCCTTTCTGCCAGGTGAAATCGTCACGAATGACTGGTATGGGGAAGGTCCGGCCTTGCGCATTGACCGCGCTGCCATAAGGGCCTGTCAGGATCAGCCCCCCCGAACCATTTCCGCCAAACGAGAATTGCGTCCCGCCAGTCGGATTGTACGTGATGGGCCAATTCAAACTCTCGAACGTTTCCCCGTAAGAAGCCTGGTTGACCATCGTATTGTTGATGGTCCACACGTGCCCAACCACCCAGGCGTAGCTTTGATCGGTGTGGGGATACGTATCCGGATCACCCGGGAACTGAGGGGCGCTCCAGTCAAAACTCGTTCGAGTGAAGCTGCCCCTTCCCCACAGCTTATGCTTCTCATTCAGATTGAAATCAACTCTTTGGACATAATCGTATTCTTTATATGGAGCGGGCGCGTTGAACCGGAAACCAGCTGTATTGATAAGATCTCCGACATCACCGGAGAAATCATTGGCATGGGGATATCGGCTGGACATAAGACTGAGCAACCCCGGATTGAAGCCCACTTTCAGCGGATCCATTGCCGCCACCTGCGCCGACGTCAAGGACCCTAGTTGATTCGAGGAGTTGACGTACTGAATGGTACCGTTCCTGAAGGAATCCATCGGAACAGTGCGGGTTTGCACGTTGGTGACGGTGTCTCGCCGCGCGTTAAGATCGAAAAAGAAGAACAGCTTGTTCTTGAGGATCGGCCCGCCGATATTGCCGCCGAACTGATTCCGGATTAGCGGAGGCGTCGGCACCCGTGGGTCAGAGTTGTTGTTGAACCAGTCGTTGGCTTCCAGGTCGGTGTCGCGGTGGTACTCGACCAGCGCGCCATGGAAGCTGTTGGTACCGCTTTTGGTCACGAGTTCATACTGACCGCCGCCGCCGCCGGCCGAGGTGGACAAATAACCAGCGCTAACTCCCCGGAACTCTTGCACTGAATCCACGGGTGCGTTGGCGACGATACACGCGAAGCAGCCGGTCATCATGTCGTTGACATCGAGGCCGTCTATCGTAACTCGGCTCTGGTCGGTACGCGCGCCGGTCACCGCTCCGTCCAGAGTTACTCCCGGTTGCTGGACAAAAAGCGCTCCGGGATTGCTGCGGTCCTCAATGGGCAAATCATTCAACATCTGCACTTGGAAGTTGTTGCCGACCGTCGCATCGGTCGTGTCGAGGGTCACAGTCTGTGTCTCTGCCGTCACTTCCACCGTCGCAGACGTTCCTCCAACAATCAGTTGGGCATTCTGTACACGGGTGGCGTCCACGTTCATATAGAGGCCGGAAACGATCACGGGCTTGAAGCCTTCGTGCGCGAATTCGATCTTGTACCCTGGTCCCGGCTTGACTTCATTGACCGTATAGGAGCCTGAGGCGTTGGTAGTGGTCTTATACACGACTCCGGTCTGCGGATTCTGGAGAGTGACATTGACGCCTGCGACGACAGCGCCGCTCTGGTCGGTGACAACACCGGTTATAGCGGCCACGTCTTGTGCCTGGATGGGCAGCGCCACAAACAGGCTAAACAAGGCCAGCACCGTAACCACCAGCGAGAGGCGAACAAAAGAAATCGTCGACATGGGTATCTCCTGTCTCAAGGACGCGCGTATAGAGGACTCTGCGTTATGCCCAGTAGGTCAGTTTCAATCCGATTCATGTCTGTTGAGAACACATCCCCACACTCAACAACACCAACAAACGCTACTACTACCGAGTGTGCTTTTTCAAGCACATTGTTGGCTCCGAGCCACGCCAATTACGGGTGGTTTGTGGCCCAAGGTAGCGGCATCCTATTGCCCGCCCCATCTCCGTGTCGAGCGGAATCTGGGCCTCCAAGGCGGTGGGGATTGGGCTGCCCCGGGGTGCATGGCAAGGTCGCCGGAATTGCAGAGTCAGGGTAGACTTGTAGGCTGAACCACTAGCGAAGACCTTCATGCGCGTGCGTGTGCTTTTCTTCGGGACGCTCAAGGACGCTGCGGGAAAGTCCTCAGACATGCTTGACCTGCGGGAGGGGGCGTCGGTCGCCGACGTGCTGGCGCACTACCAAGCGCAGATTCCACGCCTGAAGGAATCGCTGCCGTCGCTCGCACTGGCGGTGAACCAGGAGTATGCCGGCCCGGGTACGAAATTGAAAGAGGGCGACGAGATTGCGCTTCTGCCGCCGGTCAGCGGGGGTGCGGAGGCGACAGGTGGCAGGGGCCGGCACGCTGCCATCGTTCGCGATCCGATCGACACCCAGCGGACGCTGGCTAGCCTGAAGCGCGGGGAAGACGGCGCCGCCGTGGTTTTTGAGGGCATGGTTCGCAACCAGACGCGCGGCCGCAAAACGCTTTATCTCGACTATGAGGCCTACGAAGAGATGGCGCTGCGGGAGTTAGAGTCGCTGGCGGTTCAGGCCTTAGGGAAGTTCCAGATTCGCGATGTGGCGCTGGTACATCGCCTGGGGCGCCTTGAAATCGGCGAGACCAGCGTGCTGATTGTGGTGGTCTCAGCTCATCGCGCGGCGGCCTTCGACGCTTGCCGCTGGCTCATCGACACCCTCAAACGCACCGTTCCCATCTGGAAGAAGGAGCACTTCGAGGACGGAGCCGTCTGGGCCGACGGAGAACCTTTCCCGGCGGAAATTCCGCGGGCAAATTCCTCTGGTTAAGGCAGCCCTGCCACCGGCTCGGCATCTAAGTATGCGGCGTGCAGGGCCGGCATTCGCCAAAGGGGCCGGTGCGCGCAGATCGCAAAGGTATAATCTCCTCATTCAATGAGAAAGCTCGCCACTGTGGGACTGGTTGCCGTTGGCCTGCTCTTTACTGGTCGCGGCCTTTGGGCGCAGCAATCATCGACTCCGCCAAACCCGGCCCGGCAGTCCGCAACTCACCAGAGCGCGCAGTCCGAACCCCCATCCGAGCCGGCGGCCACGCTCAAGGTCGACGTCAACCTGGTCAACGTGTTCGTGACCGTGACCGATGAACACGGTGCTCCCGTCGGCGGCCTGGGCAAAGAGAATTTCATTCTGGAAGAAGACGACCGCGAGCAGAAGATCTCGGTCTTCGACCGGGAATCGGCGTTGCCGCTTTCGATTGCGCTCACCATTGATACCAGCCTGAGCACGCGTCACGACCTGCCTCTGGAGCAGGCCTCGGCCAAGCGTTTTGTGCACACCATCTTGCGGCCGGTGGATGCGCTCGCGGTGTACGACTTCAGCGAAGTGGTGCACGACGACACACGCGGTTTTATCTCTGACCTGAAGCATATTGATGAAAGCATCGACCACATTCGCGTAGGTGCTGCCACCGCGCTCTACGATGCCATCCATGTGACTTCGCGCGCGTTGGACCGCCGGAAAGGGCGCAAGATCATTGTCCTGATCACCGACGGCGGCGACACGATAAGCAAAGTCGACTATAAAGAAGCGGTGCGTTCGGCCGAAGAGGCCGAGGCCCTGGTCTACTCGATTATCATCGTTCCCATCGAAAACAGCGCCGGGCGCGAGATCGGCGGTGAGCACGCACTCATTCAGCTTTCCGAGGATACGGGCGGCAAATACTACTACGCGACATCGATGGCGCAGCTCGACGATGCCTTCCGTAAGATCAGCGATGAACTGCGCACGCAATACCTGCTGGCGTACTATCCTTCGCAGCACACTTCGTTTTCCGAGTTCCGGCGCATCGAAGTGAAGGTTGCCGGCGTTCCCAGTGCGGACTCATATCGTGTGCGTCACCGCGCCGGGTATTACACGGTCAAGTCGGAGTTGTGACCCGCGCGGTTGGCGGGCATGTTGTGCGGAAGAAGCCTGAATTCGACAACAGCTCTTCGCGGCGGTTATATGACCTCTCTCGATGGCCCGAGTTGGCTGTGATATGTTTCAAGAACGCGTACTGACGAGTGATGAGGGTGCTGGTGGTCGCGAGCTGGCAAGGGATTCGCCATGCCACGGTGGCCCGCAAGTGCAGAGGAGTCTCTTGCAACTTGACGAGACCTTGTGAGGAAAGGAAGGTGGCTGATGGTAAGGCTCAACTCCGGCCCCAGCCCGCGACTTTGCCGGCTGGCGCTGGTCCCCACGATTGCATTTATTCTTTGCGCGCTGGCGTGGGCGCAGACCTCCGATACGACGGGGCGGATTGCTGGTACGGTGACCGATGCGAAGGGCATCGCAATCGCCGGGGCCCGGGTCACGGTTTCGACTCCCGCAGCGCAGATCGCTAAAGCCACGACAGACGCTCAGGGAGCGTATGCAGCGGAGGGTGTCACCCCGGGCAGTTACACGGTGCGGGTTGAAGCCAAAGGCTATATAACGACGCAGTTGCATGTGGAGGTTAAGATCGGCAACAGCAGCGACGCCAGCGTAAAGCTCGCGATCGGCAGCGAATTGCAGGTGAACACAGAGCAGGCCTCACTCCAGGAAGTGCTAAACGCCAGCCAGATTGGGAACTTGCTCCTCAATGGGCGCAACTTTCTTGCTCTGCCTGAACTTGAGCCGGGTGTTCAGATCGAGGACGGCGAGAACCTCGCCCCCACCAAAACCGGATATTCCTCCCTGTCGCTCGGCAGCCGTACCGGCCGTAACACACGGATTGCCGTGGACGGGGCTGACGTCAGCGATGAGATCGTGGGCACCGCTGGCGAAGGCATTCCGATCAGCGGCATGCAGACGTTTTCCGTGGAAGAGTCGACGCTTGACGTTTCTACCGACCTGACTTCGTCGGGCGCGGTTAACGTAACCACGAAACGGGGCCAGAACGCGATTCACGGCGAGGCTTTCGGGCTTTTCCGTGACAGCGCGATCGGGGCGGCGCAGCTGCAGCAGCCTCTGGATGCGGCAACTCACTCATTCCTAAAGACTCCCTACCAGCGCAACCAGGAGGGTGGCAGCTTAGGCGGGTCTATCATCCCAGACAAGGCGTTCTTTTTCCTGGACGGCGAGCGCACCCTGCAGCATCTCACCGCTCCCGTCTCAGTGGCGTCGCCTTTCGCCCAGTATTCGGGTACATATGCGGCTCCCTTTGACGAGGATGAACTGCAGGGGCGGGTCGATTATTCCCTCCGCAAGACCGCGCATCTGTTTGGCCGGTTCAACTATTTCAAGAATTCCGAAAATGCGACATTTTTTCCTTCGAGCTTCCAGTTGTACAGCTCTGCGGACCACGCAATCAATGGTCTAGTCGGCCTGGACTTCGATGCCCGTAACATTACGCACTCCATTCGCTTTTCCTATCTGAGATCGCAAAGCAGCATTCTGGACGCTACCGAGGGCACCAACCTGCCCTTTGCCGGTTATCCAGTCAGCATTGATATCGCCACGTTCTCGGTAGGGACCAATCCGTTGGCTCCGCAGGCGACTTACCAGAGCGACCGCCAGATCCGATATGACGGCACCAAAACCATGGGCAATCATATCCTTCGTTTCGGTACAGGCTATAACCGTATTCAAGTCGGAGGCTATGCCGGCCTGTCCCAAACCAATCCGCTGGTTCTCGTCACGGCGCCCGGCACGAACAATGATCCGACCACGACGCCGCTCAGCGCCGCCGAGGTGATCGTAAGCAACGGCCAGCGATATTCAAGTACACAGCCGGCCTTCGGTTACCCCGCTGGAGGCCTCGGACCCGATAACCGACTGGACCTCTACATCGGCGATACATGGAGATATTCGTCGGGCCTCACCATTACTTCCGGACTGCGCTGGGAACGCGACACGAGCCGCACTAACAGCGATCTGCCTGCGATTCCGGAACTGAATAGTGCTTTTCCGGGTTTTGGTAACGTGGTACGTCAGCCGAACCAGAACTTCGCACCGCAGTTGGGGATTGCCTGGGATCCGAAGGGCACTGGCAAGACAGTGTTTCGGATCGGCGCAGGCCTCTACTACGATAACCTCCTGTATAGCAACGACCTCGGTGATCGGCGGCTGCGCCAGCGCACTGGGACGTTCCTCGCAACTCCCACGGCGTGTTCCTTCGGAACGGCGATGCCGCTGCCTACTGGAACCGCGGGCAGCATTACCGTGGATTCGGTGGAGGGACTCGATCCCGCCACCGGCCATAGCTATTGCAGCGACACAATTGGCCAGGCAGCGGCTGCTCTGGCCGCCTTCCAAACGGCGTATCAGGCCGACAATCCGGTCAGTTTGACGGCGCAGAATCCGAACTTTGTCGGCACGCAGCTGGCTTCGGGCTTGAATGTCACTGGGGGATTGTTGGCCCCCAATTACCGAACACCACGAGCCTGGCAGATGAACGCCGGTTTCCAGCATGAAATCCGTCCCGGATTGATCCTGAGCGCCGACTACCTCCGCAACATTGAGACCCGGGGTCTTCTCGGGGTTGACATCAACCACACCGGAGCGGCGCGGTACTTTAATGCAGCGTCGGCGCAGTCGGCGGTGAACTTGACGGTTGCTGATTGCGGAGCCGGGTCGTTAGCGGCAGCCATTTCCCCTCAGGGTTGCCCGGGCATCCATCCACCCTCGGGCTCGGTCTCGGCGGGCGCGGCTACCATTGCCGATTTTGCCGTGCGCGGTCTGGGGAGCGCGGCCGACACGGGTTCATCGTGCTACACCGCGGCTGACCCAAGCACAGGCAAACCTCTCAATTTCCAGTGCGCTTTTAGCGGCGTCAACCCAAACTACGGCGCCATGAACGCCCTCCAGTCGATCAGCCGTTCACTCTACCGCGCCGCGCAGGTGAAGGTCGCGCAGAGCGTCGCGAACCCTTTTCAGGGCGTCAAGGCGATGAACCTGCAGATTGCGTATTCGTACTCGCACTTTACGGATCCCCTGGCGTTCCAAGGCAACACCGCGCCCACCAACCCGATCGTTTCCAATGATCAGGACCTCGCGTTGCAGGCGGCGGACAACGACAATCCCTCGAAGTTCAAGGGCGCTTCACTTTTCGATCGCACTCATCAGATTTCGTTTGCCGGGACGGTCGATGTTCCCTTCGGGTTCCGGTTCGACATAGCCGGCCACTTCCTCAGCCCGCTCTCCAGCCCCGCAATTGTGGGCAACACCGGAACGGCGGGACAGATCTTTCAGACCGATTTCAGCGGAAGCGGAGTGGGCAGCCAGCCGCTTCCCGGCACGACGAACGGTTCGTTCATGCGCGGTCTTGACGTGGACGGATTGAATCACGCGATCAGCCGCTACAACGCCACCGCTGCCGGCCAGGCGACTCCTGCGGGTCTAGCCCTGATCGGCAGCAACGTGCTTTCCCTCAATTCCTTCAATGCGCTGGCCTACATGCAGACGATGGGCGCAGTGGCCCCGACGCTGAATCTGGTTCCCATCGATCAACTGACCTTTCCCTGGCTCAAGCTGTTTGACGTGCGCTTGAGCTGGAGCCACACATTCCATGATCGCTTTAAGGTGCAGCCGAGCGTGGGGGTCTTCAACGTCTTCAACATCGCGAACTTCGACATGCCACCCGGGGCAACCAGCGGCTGGCTGAATGAAGGCTCAGGTTCGATCAACAGTGTGAACACTTTAACTCGGCCGGGCGAAACCGGTCCCGCATCGAACACATTTCGCGTCGGCAATGGTACTGGCGTGTTTAGCCAGGGCTCGCCGCGTACTATCGAGTGGGGCCTGCGCATCACCTTCTAGCTAGACCTCAGACGTCAGACCTCAGGCGTCAGGTTTCAGGCGCTGGGCAGGTTGGAAACATGCAGCAAATTTCCTTCCAGCAGGTTCTAGGTTGCTGAAATCTGAGGTCTGAGGTCCGAAGTCCGAAGTCCGGTGTTTGTGTACAATGCCTGCATGCCGTTCCGTCCGCCACGAGGGAATCCGCAGGCCGGCAAGAAGGGAAGAACACCTCCTCCCGAGGAAACGTTCGAGGAGGCTGGATTCCTCAGGATGCTGGGCGAGAAACAGAGGCCGGTACTGATCAAGCTGATGGACGGCCAGATGGTCCGCGGCTGGATCGAGTACTACGATAAGAACATGGTACGGCTGACGCGCACTGACGCGCCCAACCTGTTTATCTTCAAGCACGAGATCATGTACATCGCCGAAGACGGCGGCCAGCGAAGGTAGCTCCGCCTTCGGGCGCTCCATGTCATCCACTCGACAGAATCCCGAGAGCTTTGTTCCCGCCATGTCGGCCATCGCCCGCGAGGCGGGGGCGCTGCTGCTGAACTTTTTCCATCAGAAATTAAAGATCGAATACAAGGGCGACGCCGACCTGGTCACGGCAGCCGATCGTGCCTCTGAAGCGCTGGTTCGCGAACGCATCGGCCAGCAATTTCCCGCGCATGACGTACTGGGTGAAGAACAGGGCCTGAACGACCGGGGCGGCGAATACCGCTGGTATGTGGATCCGCTCGACGGCACGACGAATTTTGCCCACGGATACCCGGTATTCGCAGTCTCGCTGGCGCTCGAGCATCGTTCCGAGAAGGCAGGAAAGCGCATTGCCGGCGCGGTCTACGATCCTTCGCGCGACGAACTCTTCACCGCGGCTGAAGGGCAAGGCGCGCAGCTGAATGGGCAGCCAATCCACGTGTCAAAAGTCGCGCAACTGAAAGAATGTCTGGTAGCCACTGGTTTTCCCAGCCACAAGCGTCACAAGAATCCGAATATTTACTTCTACCAGCAGATCACGCTGCGGACGCACGGGGTGCGGCGCGCGGGATCGGCTGCCCTCGATTTGTGCAACGTGGCTTGCGGGCGATTCGACGGCTTCTGGGAATTCAATCTCAATCCGTGGGATACGGCCGCGGGCGTGCTCATCGTGGAAGAAGCCGGAGGCAGGGCCAGCCGCTTCGACGGGTCTCGGTTCGAAATCGACAGCCGCGAGACGCTGGCTTCAAACGGTCTGGTCCACGACGCGCTGCTCGACCAGTTCCGCCAAATCTTCGCCGGCCGCGGACTGGATCCGCTGCCTGACCCTCGCGGGTAACAGTAGTAGTCGGCGAGAAGTTCGACAAGGCGGCGCACGGCCACCAATAGCCCGCGAGCGCGTTACAATGACGTGTGGGGTTAGCGGCTGCTTCTGGCCGCCGGAATTCTTCTGGGTTCAAACGTGATCCATTCACTGTTGCAACGCAAGATCGAAAAGCGGCCGGACAAGGTGCGCCTCGAGGGGCGCATTCTTTTTCTCACCGAAGATCCGGAACTCATCCAACGGCAACTTGCGGGTGAGGATTTGTCCTGGGACACGAGGAATCCGGCGGCGAATCCCAAGCTGCGCGACGATATCTCGACCGACGAGATCACTCCCGCGCACTATTGCTTCTACTTTGACCAGACTCTGGGGGAGATTCCCTATCTTGGCTTGAAGTGCGGCAACGTGCTTCCCGTCGGCCGAGGCGATGTGAAGCGCGGCGGGTTCGTGTGCGCGGTGAGCGGCAAACGCCGCGGCAAAGGATCGAGCCGCGAGCAGTCTCCGTATGCTGAGATGTGCGCCGGCATTCGCGTGGTGATTGCCGAAAACATCGAGCGTATCTATAAGCAGAATTGCCAGAATCTGGGACTGCTGACTTCCACGAATTTCTCGCTGATTGATCGCATTCGGCGTAGGGAAGAAATAGCCCTGAGCGAATTCACGGCTGGCGAAGACGAGATCACGCGGCAGGTGATCGAGTACGGAGGTTTGTTTCCCTTCAACGTCGCACGCATGCAGGGGAAAGTATTTCTGCCGCCGATTCAGAGCCCGGGTAAGAGTGCCCGCGCTGCACCGGCCATGACCTTGGCCGAGAAGATCTTTGCCCGGCATATGATCAACGAGAGAGGCGAAGTGGGAGTGGCATCGGTTAAGCCGGGCGATACGGGTTTCGCCCGGGCTGACCTGCGTTTCAGTCACGAATATGTCACGCCGATGGCGGCGATTTTCTTTGAGCAATACGTGGGTAAAGATGCGAAGGTGAACGATCCGGCGAGCATCCTGTTTTTCCGCGATCACCTGACGTTTCTCGACGAGGTGATCTCCGAGGAGAAGAAGAAGTTGGGCCTGCTCGACCTGGCCACGCAACTGAAATTCAAGCAGCAGGATTTTGCCCGAAAGCAGGGAATCAAGCTGCACGGTGAACTGACGGACCGCAAGGGATCAGAGGGCATTTGCCACTCGATTGTGCTGGAAAGCTACGCGCTGCCCGGGCAACTGAATATCGGGTCGGATTCGCACACCCCGCATGTGGGTGCGATCGGTTGTATCGCTTTCGGCATTGGCACGACGGACGTGTTCAATTCGTGGATCACGAAAGATGTGCGGGTGAGGGTTCCGGAATCTGTGAGGATTGTGATTCGCGGCCGGAAGCATCCCAACGTCACGGCGAAGGATTTCATTCTGAAGATTCTCAGTCTCGATTACGTGCGCAGCGGCAAAGCGCTGGCCAAGGTCATGGAGTACGCGGGTGAGGCGATCGAAGAATTGAGCGTGGATGAGCGCGCCACCATGACCAATATGGCCGCCGAGATTGGCGGTTTCACCGGGATCGTCGCGCCGGATAAGAAGGCAGTCGACTTTCTGGTCGAACGGCGTGGCATGAAACGCACGGAGGCCGAAGGCATGGGTGCCGGCCTATACAGCGATCGGGACGCGCAGTATGCGCATGTGATCGAACTGGATGCGGCTGAGATCACTCCGATGGTGGCCACGCCGGGTGACCCGGGCAATGGCAAATATATCCGCGAGCTAAACAGCCCCGTGCCGGTCGAGATCGCCTACGGCGGCACCTGTACCGCAGGCAAGAACGAAGATATGGAAATGTACGCGCTGGTGCTCGCCGACGCGCTCAAACACGGCAAGCGCGTAGCCGATGGGGTGAAGTTTTATATTCAATTCGGCTCGCAGGAAACGCGCGACTACTGTGTGCGGCGCGGATACCTGGAAGTTTTCCGCAAGGCTGGGGCGCAGGTGATCGAGCCCAGTTGTGGCGCATGCATCAATGCCGGGCCGGGAGTTTCGACCCGTCCCGATCAGGTGGTGATCAGCGCCCAGAACCGCAATTTTCCCGGTCGCAGCGGTCCGGGCCAGATGTATCTGGCGTCGCCTCTGACAGTTGCAGCCAGCGCCGTGGCGGGTTATATCGTCGAGTACGAACCGAGCGAAAAACGCGAACTGGTGGGGGCGTAAGCAGTGATCGTGTGACTACGGCATCACTTGCAGACTGTGGTTTCGCGCTTTCTGCAGCTCCTTCAACGCCGGAAAAGAGATGGGCACGGTCAGCGTGCGCTCCGGGGGCTGTGATCCTGTCTTCAAGGCGGTTGCCAGCAAGTGCATCGCATCGCCCATCAGGGGTGGCGAGACAATAGTAGCCGTGAGCAATCCCTGGCTAACCCATGCTTGGCCGGCTCTTGGGACGCCGTCGCACCCGGTGATCGGCAAACGGAGCCAGGCGTCGCGCGTGCGCGCATCCGCCAGCTCTTCGAAGGCCCGGCGGGCGCCCATGGCCATATCATCGTTCTGACACGCAACCAGGCTTACGTGCAGGTCGCGCGATGTGCTCAGCGAGAGCCAGGACTCGATCGCGTGGTAGCCGCTCCGCTGGGTCCAATCCCCTTTGAGCGTCTTGACGTTCACCAGAGGCGGTTTGGTCCCCATCATGCCCTTGGTTCGTAATTTGGAGACGTCGCGCATGCCCGGGCCCTCGATATAGAGTACGCATCCCTGATTCCCTAAGATCGCTGCGATCTGCTGACCTTGGATCTTACCGATTTCTTCATTGTCGGCAGCGACTGAGAAGATGGGCACCATGGCGTGCTGCCGCAATTGCGGGATGTACTCAACCCCAGCGTTGATGACCGCCCAGGCGATTCCTGCATCCACTGCAGCCTTGGCAACTTGCGGCATTCCCGTACCCACCGGTTCCACCAGAATAGCGTCTGGGCGCTTGGCCGGCTGCTGGATGAAACTTAAGATTTGCTGCGTCTGCCGCACAGCGTCGTTGTTGGCGTAGATGATCTGAACGCTGGCGCCAAGTTTGAGGGCGGCTGCTTGTGCCGAAGCTGCCTGCTCCAATTGGTAGTCGTTGTCCTCGGTGATCAGGGAAACCAGAACGCTGAGCTTGTTCATGGAAGGGGCCGGCTCGATCCAGCCAGCGACGCACTTCTATAGAGTATTAGGGCACTCTTATTATGCTCTTGCCAAGTCACTTTGGTCAGGGGCTGGACGAATGTGCCTTGGACAAAATGAGTCCACAGGCTTCCCGGTATGCACCCGCGGTTCTCGCGGGGCTGGTCGCATCTGCGGCGAGTTTCTTGTAAGTGGTTGGAAATCAGCATGGTGGCTGAAATCAGCCACTCGCACACGAGCAACTTTTGCTGACCTCACGAGTTCAAATCAAGTAGAGACGGTGGGCAAGGTGAGCGGAAATCACCGAGAACCACGGTCGGGAACTGCTGGATCCGATGTATGGTTGAGCGGGTCTGGAGTGAGGAGGTTCTATGCGATATCTGAAATACTTCGCGCTGCTGGCGGTTCTGATGCTGCCGGTGGCCTATTCGCAAGCGCAGGTTAGAGTGGGAATTGGCGTGGGAGTTGGGCCGGGCTACGTTGCCGGGCCGCCGGTTTGTTCGTGGGGATATTACGGATACTACCCCTACGCTTGCGCGCCTTACGGCTACTACGGTCCAGACTGGTTTATGGGCGGAGTGTTTGTCGGTGCCGGCCCATGGTTTCATGGCCCGGCATGGTTGGGACGCTGGGGCTGGGCTAATAGATGGTACGGTCGCCCGTGGTATGGGAATCCGGGCTGGGGTCGAGCCTGGTACGGTCGCGGGGGCTGGGGCTATCGTGGCGGTTACGGCTATGGGCATGGCTATGGATACGGTCGTGGCTACGCCGGCCGCGGTTATGCCGGCAGCGGATTTCATGGTGGGGCGGTTCGCAGCGGCGGCGGCTTTCACGGAGGTGGTGGATTCCACGGCGGCGCCGGCTTCCACGGTGGTGGGTTCCATGGTGGCGGCGGGTTCCACAGTGGAGGCGGGCTCCACGGAGGTGGTGGATCCCATGGTGGCGGGCACCGCTAAACAGGCTTCCGCATAGCGCTTGCACAACGGCGGGCAGGATGGAACTGCTCGCCGTTTTTGTTTTGCCTTTGGGCATCACCATATTGCCATTCGGCCTGCCGGGCGCTGTACCCGCGTAGGCATTCTTGCTAGAATGTCGGCTCGCCAACCACTGCGGTAGTAAAATGAAAGCAGAACTCTCAGGAGACTGACACATCTATGGCCTACGTGATTGCTGAGCCTTGCATTGGCACGAAAGACACCGCATGTGTGGATGCGTGTCCGGTGGATTGCATTCATCCCAAGAAGGACGAGCCTGCCTACGCCACCGAAGAACTGCTCTACATCGATCCGGTGGAGTGCATTGATTGCGGCGCCTGCGTCCCGGTGTGCCCGGTGTCGGCCATCTTCGCCCTCGACGATCTGCCGGAAAAGTGGAAGGACTTCACCGCCCGGAATGCCAAGTACTTCGGACGGTAGCTGTTCTTAGTTTGTCTAGCTTGCAGCCAACGGAATCTGAGGCGCGCGGCCCGCATCGCTGCGCGCCTTGTTGTTTTTCGAGCCTGACCCGAAATTCTCCCCGAGCTCACCTTCGCTGGTACACGTTTCCGAGGACCGCCACGTCAATGCCGGTGTGAGCTTTGAAGGCGTCGAGGATGCGAAGGTATTCGTGCTTGTCCATGCGGAGGACGAAGACCTTGGGAATGTCGTCGTGGTAGTGAATTTCCAGCCAGTGGCTCGTGGACCTGGTCATCATGACAACAAGGCCGACGCCGATTGGGGCCGTGATGATGGAGGCGGCAGAAACGCGGTGTTTTCTGGTGATTTCGTACGAGCAGCTGTCGATCGCACCATAAGGAATGCTTACCGCGTCACGCTTGGCCGGGTGCACTTCGAGCGCCTTGTGCTCGTCGCTGAAAGTGAGCACGGCCTTGGCTTGGTTCCCTTTCGCATCCGGCACTTTCACGCGGGAGAAGGAAGCTTCCTCGGCGCAAGAAAGGTTCGCGGCAAAGAGGATGGCGACAAGAAGGGCAACGGCAGCATTTCGCAACATCACCAAAGTATATCGAAACCATGTGGGGACAGCCGCCCCGGCTGTCCGGTCGAGCGCGGCTCGACGGCAACCCTTGACGTGTCTCCGGCAGCATGCGCCAACTGGTAGGTTGATGTGCTAGCGATGGGCGAGGCTGTAGCCGACTGCGCCGACGGAACCGCCAATGTCGACGAAGGATGTGAGCCGCTCCAGCCGATGGTGACCGGTTTTGTGGAAGACGTAACTGATGCCCATCACGCCTGCGGTTTCGAGCGCGAAGTTTGTGGCGAGCACCGGAGTGCTGCCCGCGAACACCCGGGTCACCGGATTCAGCTCCTTGCCGCCGCTAGCCAGATTGGCGCGGGTGGTGCAGAAGTCCGCCGCCGCAAGGGCACCCGTGGCAGCAAACAGGATGCGGTTCTCACGGTCCCAGAATCGGTGCGGCGTCGAGGCTTTCGGCTGCTCGATCACCGGGACGAAAGCAGCCGCCGGGGCTGCAGATGCGGAGTTAGCGCCTGCTAGCGGTATGGCCACGGCGGGCAGGGGTGCGGATGGCAGCTCGACTGCGGCCAGCTCCACTGCAGGTAGATGATTTCCCGGAACTTGCGTTAGAGCCGAGGAGGATGGTCCCTGGGCGAGCAGCGATCCGGACTGGGCCAGTAGAAGTGCCAGGCTCAGCAGCAGAGACGGGACTGGCACGTGATAACGGTACTTTCGCATGATGACTTTTGTGCTAGCTCCCCATTGGCCTTCTGGACATGTACTGTCGCATCAGCCACCAGCGCGAGAAAGGTCCCAAAAGTGTCCTTGCGCCTAGTTACCGGAGTGATGTGGACGACCGTTCGCGGCGTCACGGCGTCTCTGAAAGTCAAAATAAATCCAACGAAATCAGCATCTTCCCGGAAGGCCTATCATGGGAAGTGCATTTCCTGAGACTAGGGGGCGAGCGGCATGAAGAGAAACCGGAAAATCATCGTGTACATCGCGATCAGCGCCGATGGCTACATCGCCCGGGCGGATGGCGACGTCGGCTGGCTCGATCGTCCCGAGCCCAAGGGCAATTACGGGATGGCTGCGTTCTTCAAGACGATCGATACGATTCTCTGGGGCCGAAAGACGTACGAAAAGGGAATCGAGATGGGGATGAAATCGAGCTTCGCGCCGGGCGTGAAGGACTATGTTTTTTCGCGGCGCCGGCAGGGGGTCTTGTTGCCGGGATTCGAGCCCGCGACGGAGCCGATCAAGCCCTTTGCCGAGCGCCTGCGCGCACAGCCGGGAAAGAATATCTGGATGATGGGCGGCGGAGAAATCATTGGAGCGTTCCTGGACGAAGGGGAAATCGATGAGTTCAGCATTCACGTGATCCCGGTAATGATTGGCGATGGAATTCCCCTGGTTCAGCCGCGGCACAGGTCCGTCCCGCTCAAGCTGATATCCACCAGGAAGTTCCCCGATGGAGTCGTGCATTTGAATTATCGCGTCTTGCCGAAGGCGTAATGGAAGACCGATTACGCAGGCTTTCCGGCGCGCGCAGGATAGCTGACGACAACAGCCGTGTCTGTTGAAAAAGGAACCAACGCAGTAATTTCTGCGAATTTCTACGCTTGGGCCGAACGAAGATTCAACAACTTACAGACCGAATTTTGAGCTGAAAACCCGTCGAAAGAGTTTTTCAACAGACACAGCCGCTTCCACTAGAATCAAGCCTTCACCCCCACGCCATGGCCCTGCGAGAGTCAGAAGCGATTGTGCTGCGGACCTATCCGCTGCGCGAGGCCGACCTGCTGGTGACTTTGTTCACGCGGGCGGAGGGCAAAGTGCGCGGCGTGGCGCGCTCGGCCAAGAAATCGAAGCGGCGCTTCGGCGGTGCACTGGAGCCACTGACTTACGTGCGCGCGTTTTATGACGTTCGTGAGGGGCAGGAATTGGCGCGGCTCGATGCCTGCGAGGTGCTGGAGTCTCCGCTGGCTTCGGAAGTCGGCTATGCACGGGCGGTGGCGCTGGGACACGTCGCCGAATTGCTCGACGAGCTTCTGCCCGATCGTGAATCGAACGATGCCATCTTCCGCCTGGCGCTCTCGGTGCTCCACGTTCTGACCGGACCCGAGGTCTGGATGCCGGTCACGTATTTTGAATTGTGGTTGACGCGCCTGGTGGGTTTCCTGCCTGAGCTGACCGAGTGCATCGTGTGCGGCCGCAGCCTTAACGGCGGCCGCGCCTGGTTTCACGCTCTGGCCGACGGCTTGAGGTGCGCCGACGACAAACGGTTGGCGTCATCGGAGCTTTCGAGCGAGTCGCGCGTGCTGGCCGCGCAGATGTTTCGCGCCCCAGTGGACACTTTCGTCGGCATGCCGTGGCCCAAATCGCTGTGCGCCGATCTGCGCAAGTTTCTGATCCAAATCCTTGAGCGGCATATTGAGAAGAAGCTGGTGACGGCGGGGATGCTTGAGAAGGGCGGATTCTAGCTAGACACTGGATTTCCGGGCCGCCGCTTCAAGGGTTCGCTACCGGTCATGACGGCTACGGTCCGCTTCCATTACAATCGTTGATTAACCTGCTGGTCTCCGGCTGCGCTGTAGGAGTTCGCGTAACCACTCGCATCCTGAGGTTTTGAGCCAAGAGCTAAGAGCCAAGAGCAGAATCTGTGACTTCATCCTCCTCCAACCCGCTGACATTCCAAGAACTCATCCTGCGCCTGCAGACGTTCTGGGCGGACCGGGGATGCGTGCTGCAGCAGCCTTACGACGTCGAGGTCGGCGCGGGCACCATGGCGCCGGAGACATTTCTGCGCGTGCTCGGGCCGCAGCCGTATAAGGTCGCGTATGTGCAGCCGTCGCGGCGTCCGGCCGACGGACGTTACGGGGAGAATCCCAACCGGCTGTTCAAACACATGCAGTTGCAGGTGATCCTCAAGCCGCCGCCGGAGAACATTCAGGAGTTCTACCTGGAATCGCTCACGGCGATCGGCATCGACCTGCGCCATCACGACATCAAGTTCGAAGAGGACAACTGGGAAGCACCAACCCTGAGTGCCTGGGGCGTGGGCTGGCAGGTCATGCTCGACGGCCTGGAGATCACGCAGTTCACCTATTTCCAGCAGTGCGGAGGGGTGGACCTGTTTCCGATTTCTGTCGAGCTGACGTATGGCCTGGAGCGCATTACTGCGTTCCTGCAGGATGTGGACTCGATTTACGACATCGTGTGGGCGCGCGATCCGGAGTCAGGCGGTGTCGTGAAGTATGGCGACGTGCGTCTGGCCGATGAGCTGCAATTTTCCGTCTACAACTTCGAAGCAGCTGACGTGGAGAAAACGTGGAAGCACTTCGAGCTGTATGAAGCAGAGTGCAAGGGGCTAATCGAGCGGTATTCGGGCTCGAAGGAAAGTCAAAGTCCCCACCCCTTCGACAAGCTCAGGGCAGGCTCTGTCGCAGAAAACGCGACAAGGGTGGGGCAACCGCCGTCAGGTGCCGACAAGGGGAGATTTCCGCTGCTCGCTGCCTACGATCTTTGCCTCAAGTGCTCTCATCTGTTCAACATTCTGGACGCGCGGGGAGCGATTTCGGTGACGGAACGCGTGGGCGTGATTGCGCGGGTGCGGGCGCTGGCCGTGGGGATCGCGAAGGCCTGGGTGGGTCAGCAGAAGAATGAGCCAGCCGAGCAGGCTGAGGAGCCTGAACCTGCTCGCGAGAGCAAAGCGAAGCGGCGAAAAGAAAAGCTGACTCCGGTTGCCACCTAAGCTTTCTCAGCCCTTCGCAGTCGAAGGACCTGGTGTTCGAATGCCGCAGAGTCATAGGGTTTTGAACAGTCTCGATGTGACGGCTGTCACATTCGACCAGGGCCCTGGTTTGAGACACTAGAAGGTTTAAGGCATGCCAGATTTTCTGCTAGAGATCGGGTGCGAAGAGATTCCGGCGCGGATGATTGACGCGGCCTCCGGGGAGTTGCGCGAGCGCATGGGCGCACTGCTCAACCGCGAGCGTCTCGCGGGCGGCGAGATCGCGTGTTTTGACACCCCGCGGCGGCTGGCAGTAATGGTCCGGAGCATTCCTGCTTCGCAACCCGACGTAACCGAGCAGATCACCGGGCCCTCGGTCAACGTCGCCTATAAAGACGGCCAACCCACACCCGCCGCGCACGCCTTCGCCAAAAAGGCTGGGTTGGACGTCACGCAGGTCGAAAGAGTCGCAACGCCCAAGGGCGAATACATTACCGCCAAGGTCACAAAGAAGGGGCGCAGCGCGGCGGAGATTCTGGCCGAGAACCTGCCCAAAGAAATAGCCTCAATTTACTGGCCGAAAAATATGTACTGGCGCAAGCCCAACGAGCGGTTCGTGCGCCCGGTGCGGTGGCTGGTGGCGATGCTCGACGGGGACACGATTCCGCTGGAGTTCGCCGGCATCCAGGCAGGGAAGACTTCGCGCGGGCACAGAATCTTGTCGGATGGTGCCGTGACGATTCCACGCGCCGGGTCGGCTTATGTTGACTCCCTGCGCGCAGCTAAGGTTCTGGGCCGCAGCGAGCGCGAGCAGCAGATTCGCAAAGCGCTCGATGCCGCCACTCGGACCGTTCCCGGCGCGCGCTGGCGCGAGGATAAAGCGCTGCTCGATACGGTCATGAACCTGACGGAATTTCCGTCGGTGGTTCTGGGCGGGTTCGATCCGCAGTTTCTGGCGCTGCCGGAAGAAGTACTGGTGACCGTCATGCGCGATCACCAGAAGTATTTCGCGGTCGAGGATGCGTCGGGCAAGCTGCTGCCGCATTTTCTGGCGGTACTCAACACGGACAGCGATCCGCAGGGGCTGATTCGGCACGGGAATGAGCGTGTGCTGCGGGCGCGCTTCAACGATGCGCGGTTTTTCTGGGAAACGGACCAGAAGAAATCCTTACTGGAACGGCTGGAGCTGCTCAAGCATGTCACTTTCCAGAAAGATCTCGGCAGCTACTATGACAAAGCGCTGCGCGTGCAGCGGCTGTGCAGTTGGCTGAGCGAGATTCTCAAACGGCATGGCATGGCGGTGCGGCCCGGCGTAATTCACAAGGCGGCGTGCCTGGCCAAGACAGACCTGACTACGGAACTGGTGAAGGAATTCACCGAGCTGCAGGGAATCGTGGGCGGGCTTTATGCGCGGGCGCAGCAGCTCGATCCCAGCTTGCCCGAAGCGACACGCATGGCGGTGGCGGACGCCATCTACGATCACTACAAGCCGGAATCGACCGACGACGAGATTCCGCGGTCGATCGAAGGAGCCGTGCTGTCGATCGGCGATAAAGCCGATACGATTGCGGGCATGTTCTCTCTGGGCCTGGTGCCAAGCGGATCGAAGGATCCGTTTGCCCTGCGGCGTCAGGCGAACGCGATCGTGAAGGTAATTGCGGAAAAGAAGCTGCCCTTGCGGTTGGGCGACATGATGCGCGATGCGCGCGCGGGATATCAAGAGTCGGAGGCAGAAAAGAAGTTCGTCAACGATGCCGTGTTTTCTGAATCGGTGTCAGTTTTCCTTCGCGAGCGGCTGGAGTTTTACCTGAAGGATGTGCGCGGCTATGCCTATGACGTGGTGAAAGCCGTGCTGGGTGCGGGCGCAGACGATGTGGTGGATGCGCTGGCGCGGGCGGAAGCGGTAAAGCAGGTTTTGCATATGCCGGAATTTCAGGCTATCGGCGCGGCTTGCAAGCGCATGCGCAACATCCTGAAACAAGCGGCGGAGAAGGGAATTGAGCCGGCCCAAAGGGCAGAGCCTTTGCCCGAGTCTGCCGCGGAAGAAAAGAATCTCATCGATTATCTGAAGCGAAACGGCTCGAAGGTGGAAGAGCATCGCAGCCGGAAAGAATATCTCGATGCTTTGCGGTTATTGTCGACCGCGCGCCAACCAGTAGACGCGTTCTTCGACAAAGTCATGGTGATGGTCGACGACGAGCGCGTGCGGGCGAACCGGCTGGCGCTGCTGCGGACTCTGTTGCACGAGTTCTCCACCATCGCCGATTTTTCCGAGATCGTAACGGAAGGGAAGGTGTGAAGCTCGTGCCGTCCCTCCGGGACTTGTTCTCGATTTTGCGGATGTACCCACCGCTGAAGCGGTGGGCTATTATCGCGACGCCCCTCCGGGGCTGAGCGGCTTGGAGCGCAGGGATCGCGAGCTGCGCGAGGGGCAAACACGGGTTTCGTTTTGGAAGCTGAACCAATTCTGAATCAACACAAAGGACTCATATATGGCGACAATCACTCTCCCCGAAGCTGAAGTGAAGGAAACCAAGAAACCCACAACCAAGTACGTGTACTTTTTCGGCGGCGGCAAGGCCGACGGCGACGGCAAGATGAAGGACGTGCTGGGCGGCAAGGGTGCTGGCCTGGCTGAAATGACCAACGCGGGGTTGCCTGTGCCTCCGGGATTCACCATTCAGACCGAAGCCTGCCGCGAATACATGCGAGGCTCTCTGTCGAAGGACGTGGACCAGCAGATGAACGACGCGCTGGCCAAGCTCGAATCGCTGCAGGGACAGAAGCTCGGCGAAGGCGAGAATCCACTTCTGGTCAGCGTGCGCTCGGGCGCGAAGTTTTCCATGCCCGGCATGATGGACACGATCCTGAACCTGGGCCTGAACGATAAGAGCGTGGAGGCGCTGGCCAAGCGCAGCAACAATCCGCGGTTCGCGGCCGATTCCTACCGGCGGCTCATCCAGATGTTTGGCAACGTTGTGCTCGACATCGAGAAGTCGGCATTCGAGGAGGTCTTCGACGCCAAAAAGCATCAGAAGAAGACGAAGCTCGACACTGATCTCGATGCCAGGGATTTGCAGGAAGTAATCGCGGATTATAAGAAGGTCGTTAAGAAACATGCGAAGCGCGACTTTCCGCAGGATCCGCACGAGCAGCTGGTGATGGCGCGCGATGCCGTGTTCCGTTCCTGGCAGAACGACCGGGCGAAGTCCTATCGCCGCATCAATAACATTGACGACATGCTGGGAACCGCGGTCAACGTCCAGGCTATGGTCTACGGCAATCTGGGCGACACCAGCGGTACGGGCGTGGGCTTCACGCGCAATCCCGCCACGGGTGCCAAAGAGTTCTACGGCGAATTCCTGATGAATGCGCAAGGTGAGGATGTGGTTTCAGGCGTCCGCACTCCGGTGCATATTTCCGAGTTGCACAAGATCATGCCGCATGTGTACGACCAGCTGCGCGACATCACCACGCGGCTGGAGAAACACTACCGCGACATGCAGGACTTCGAATTCACCATCCAGGACGGCAAGCTCTACATGCTGCAAACCCGCAACGGCAAGCGCACAGGGCTGGCCGCGGTGCGGGTGGCGATCCAGATGGTGGAGGAGGGCCTGCTCACGAAGGAGGAAGCAATCTTCCGTGTCGAGCCCAACCAGCTTTACGATTTTCTCGTCCCGCGTCTCGATGAGAAAAGCGCGAAGGTGGAAGTGCTGGCCACGGGCCTGCCTGCGTCGCCCGGTGCGGCTGTCGGGCAAATCGTATTCACCGCGGACGAGGCGGTCAAGAAAGCAGGACATGGCGCGAAGAACAGTGTGATTCTGGTGCGCGCCGAAACCACTCCCGAAGATATTGACGGAATGGAGGTCGCGAAGGGCATTCTCACGTCTCGCGGCGGCATGACCAGTCATGCTGCGGTGGTGACTCGCGGCATGGGAAAGTGCTGCGTGGCCGGCGCAGGCGACATCTCGGTGGACGAAAAGAAGCGCGAGATGAGCGTCAAAGGCCAGACGTTCAAGGAAGGCGACTGGATCTCGCTCGACGGCACGACCGGACGGGTGATCAAGGGCAAGCTGGGCACAATTCCTCCCAAGGCAGACGATCCCGAACTCTTGAAGATCATGGGTTGGGCGGATCCGTTCCGCAAGCTGAGAGTGCGGGCCAATGCCGACATCCCGCGTGACGCCATTCAGGCGCGCGCGTTTGGAGCCGAGGGAATCGGGCTGTGCCGCACTGAGCACATGTTTTTCGGCGAAGAGAAGATCCCGCACATGCGGGCGATGATCCTGGCCGATAACGAGAAAGACCGGCGGGCGGCACTGAAGAAACTGCTTCCCATGCAGCGCGCTGATTTTGCCGGGGTCTTCAAGGCGATGGACGGCCTGCCGGTTACGATCCGCACGCTCGATCCGCCGCTGCACGAGTTCCTGCCGCGTCGCGAAGACTTGATGGTCGACATCGCACTGCTCTCTCGCTACAGCGCCAAGCAAAAGAAAGAACTGGTGAAGAAGTACAAAGACTACCGCGTAGAGGCGGTCGGCGATCTGAAGAAGGTGCTGCCCGGGCTGTTAGCTCGCGTGGAGCAGTTGCACGAGTTCAATCCCATGCTCGGACACCGTGGCTGCCGTCTCGGCATCACCTATCCAGAAATCACCGAGATGCAGGCACGCGCCATCTTCGAAGCGGCGATTGAAGTCACGAAGAAGGGCGTGAAAGTGTTTCCCGAGGTCATGATTCCGCTGGTGGCAACGCTCAAAGAAATGGCGAACCAGGGCGCAATCGTGCGGCGCGTCGCCGAGGAAGTCTTCAAAGAGAAGGGCACCAAGATCGACTACATGGTCGGAACGATGATCGAGTTGCCGCGCGCGGCGCTGGTGGCGGACGAAATCGCCAAAGAGGCGGAGTTCTTCTCGTTCGGCACGAACGATCTCACCCAGACCACGTTCGGTTTCTCGCGCGACGACGTGAACAAGGTGTTGCCCACGTATCTGGCGGAGGGGATTCTGAAGCAGGACCCGTTCGCGGCCCTCGATCAGGAAGGCGTCGGACAACTCGTGCGGATGGCGACTGAACGCGGCCGCAAGACGCGTCCGAACCTGAAAGTGGGCATCTGCGGCGAACATGGAGGCGAGCCTTCATCGGTAGAGTTCTGCCACCGCGTGGGGCTGAACTACGTTTCCTGTTCACCCTTCCGAGTGCTGACGGCGCGGCTGGCCGCTGCGCAGGCGGCCGCGACTGAAACGCTGAAAGTGGAGGGCGGAAGAACAAAATAAAAACCGCAGAGGACGCTGGGGACGCGGAGGATTATTGGGCTTTCGTTAATCGAGGCCGGTGTGGAATTCGATAACATCACAGCTGCGATTGTTGACGCGGCTATGAGGGTTCACACTGCCCTTGGTCCGGGCATGCTTGAGAGTGTCTATGAGAAGTGCCTCAAGCACGAACTAGGAAAGCGTGGCCTGAGGGTCGAGTCTCAGGTGTGGCTCCCGGTCATTTACGACGGAGTAGAAATCGAGGGCGGTTACAGGATAGATTTGCTGGTCGAAGGCGAAGTGGTTGTCGAGTTGAAGGTGGTTGAGCAGATTCTGGAAGTTCACAAGGCGCAGTTGTTATCGTACTTGAAGCTAGCCGACAAGCGGGTGGGACTGCTAATCAAGTTCAACGTCGTTCATCTTCGCGATGGTATTCGTAGGCTCGTAAACAACTACCGTTCCTCCGCGTCCTTGGCGTCCTCTGCGGTTGTGGTTTGATCTTGACGTTACTGCACCTTCTGTAATCGGGCGATCAGTTTTTGCGCCAGATTTTCCTCCGACTCGGACCACAGAAGGCGCCCGCTCGCCCGTGTATTTTTCTCGGCCTTCAAAGTGAATTCGACCAGCTTGGCCACGTTATCGCGCACCTTGGCCTGAGTTTCGTCGGTGAGTTCGATGTTTTCCTGAAGGAAGGGCGCGTCCAGGCCAAAATCAATCTCGATGTGACCGGTTTGCTCCTGCGCGCCTTCCTCGAACTCCTCGCCCTGCACGACAAATTTCACCAGGCTCGGCGAAAGGTTCCACTGGCCGGTGGCTGGATCGGGCGTCCAAAGGTCCCAGAACGCATCGAAGACATAGGCGTAGTCGTCGTGAATCAGGTCAGCGACGGCGACGACCGCTTCTTCCGGAGCGATGCCCGGCGAGAACCGGTGTTCCAGCACGCTGGCCTCGTTCCACGAAACAGGTTGCACCGCCAAGTACCGAATCCCCGGACGCGGCGTCGAGAAAGGGAACTGCTGCAAGACCGCCAGCGTGTGCGGCAGCATCGCCGGGCCGGAGAAGTCGGGAAACCAGAGGCTGAGATAGAGAGGATCAGGCATAGGCAGAACATGAGGACTGCGCAGCCTCACTGCCGTATTGTAATGCCGTGCCGCGGCCCAGACAGTCAGAGCCGGGGAGCCATGCAAGAACCACTGCCGCTTCGGGCACTGGCGCTGATTTCGGTAGTGTCCCAATTTTCCACGACAGAGTCACAGAGTCACAGAGAAAATTCCAAACGAGTAAGAAACAGAAGGGTTTGCCAAGCAATTGGGTTTCTCTGTGTCTCTGTGACTCTGTGGTGAAAAAACAAAATAGGACATTACTCTGCGCCTTCTTTGACAGCGCGAAATGCGGCTGTTAACATTAAAACCTGCGTGGCAATCCTGCCTTAGAGTCGTCCCCGTCGTCTAGCCTGGCCTAGGACATCGCCCTTTCACGGCGGTAACACGGGTTCAAATCCCGTCGGGGACGCCAACTTTATCAACCACTTGCAAGTCCCCTCCAGAATTTTGTACGTCCGTTAACGTCCGATAAGCCTCGGTGCTTGGTTTTTCTTCGTTTTTGTCGAGCAACAAGCTCACAACTCGGCTCTGCGCATCTCGCTTGGTTTGCGTGATCGCTTGCGCGTAAATGTTCAGAGTGACTGAGATGTTTGCATGACGCATTAGCTCTTGCACAACCTTCACGTCTTCGCCGTTCCCTTTGAGGAGCGTCGCGTACGTGTGGCGGAATGTGTGCCAACCGAAGTGGCCTACGATTCCGATTTCCTTGGCCGCCGGTTCCAAGTGCGCCTTGTAGAGCGACCCTGGCCAGTACGGCAATTTGCCCTTGCTGTGTGGGCTGGCGAATACCCAGTCCTCGTCGATTGGGTATGGACTCTGCAGTCGCCAGTTCCACAGGACCTTGGACAATCGCAAATCGAGCGGAACCGGTTTGCGAGAGGCTTCGGTTTTACAGTCGCCCACGTGTTGCATGACGATCGAGCGGATGACATGGACCTCCATCTTCTGAAAATCGACATCCTTCCACTTGAGGCCTAGCAACTCCCCAACCCGAAGGCCAGTGAACACGGCGAGGAATACCATCGTGCGCGTAGGCTCCCTCAGGATTCGAAGCAGTGCCGCGATCTGGTCGATGGAAAGCACAATGGGAATCCTGGTCCGCTTGGCGCTTTGACGCACCATGCGTATGGGATTCACACCGAGCCATTCCCACCTGACAGCGTGATTGAAAACGGCACTCATGATGTTTCGAGCTTTGGCTTTGCTCCCATTTGCATACTTGAGCGACCGAAGCCACTGCTCGACAGCGACTGCCTTAACCTCGGTGACGCGATAGCTTCCCCAACGAGGCAGAATCCACTTTTTGAAATAGCCCTCGTAGGTCACCTGCGTCTTCTTGGTTTTGCTGCAATTCGCGCCTAGTTCCTTTTCCCGGTAGTGTTCGATAAGCGTTTGAACACTGATCGGGGTCAAGCTAGTGCGCGGACTCTCAGCGTTGATGTCTGCCCGAAGTGCGGCTACGGCCTTCTGCGCCGACGCTTCGTTCGGGTACTGTTCGACCGAACCAACAATCAGACAGCGTCGCTTGCGAGAGCCATCTGCCTGGAGTTCGTACCACCGATACTCCCAAGCGTTCCGGCCGCGGGCACGCTTCACGATCTGAAGGCTGCCTTGTTGAAATCTCGTCCGTCTCATCACGATCCTCCGTGGTTAGGGACGGCACGGATAGCTGGCTAACTTTAACCTCAAATGCACCCACGCGTCGAGATCGGATGTGCGAAAGCGCCACAATTTTCCGATCCGCATGGCGCGTATCTCCCCCTTA
>Ga0209517_10001405_pt1 | contig 36660 bp, 26 predicted proteins | sample PeaSoiMetSII2010_FD_187695 | JGI IMG/M metagenome (GOLD analysis project Ga0209517, IMG submission 187695) | Peat soil microbial communities from Weissenstadt, Germany - SII-2010 (SPAdes) (version 2) | ecosystem: Environmental > Terrestrial > Soil > Wetlands > Peat | place: Germany... | reverse complement strand
CAACCGGTGTGGCGGTGGACGTTGGCGGCAATCTGTTCATTGCGGATTCCGGGAATAACGTCATCCGGAAGGTGGACACCAACGGGATTATCACCACCATGGCGGGCAACGGGACGAACGGCTATTCCGGCGATGGGGGCGCGGCAACTAATGCGGCGTTGTTTTGGCCTACAGGCGTTGCGATCGACGCCAGTGGCAATCTGTTCATTGCGGATCGATTTAATAATGTCATCCGCAAAGTGGCAACCAACGGGACTATCACCACGCTGGCGGGCAACGGGGACGGTGCGGGAATGGGCGAGGGAGGCTATTCCGGTGACGGGGGCGCGGCTACCAATGCGGAGTTGTTTTTGCCCGCTGGAGTGGCGGTGGACGCCGACGGCAACCTGTTCGTTGCGGATTCTGGTAATAATGTCGTCCGCGAGGTGGCAACCAACGGGATCATTACCACCGTGGCAGGCGATGGGGTGGGATCCTATTCCGGTGACGGGAGCTCGGCAACCAATGCGGAGTTGAGCTATCCTTCCGGCGTGGCGGTGGACGCCAGCGGCAATCTGTTCATTGCGGATTCCAGTAACAACCTTATCCGCAAGGTGGACACCAACGGGATTATCGCCACAGTGGCAGGCGACGGGTACTCAGGCTTCTTTGGCGACGGCGGCGCGGCCACCAATGCGGAATTGTCTTGGCCCAGCGGCGTGACGGACGACGCCAAGGGGAACATGCTCATTGCAGATCAATATAATCAGCGCATCCGCAAAATAGTCCTTCTAGGCCCCACACTGGTATTAAACGATTTTGGTTACGCCAACGCCGGGACTTATGATGTTGTCGTGTCCAGCCCTTACGGCAGCGTCACGAGCAGCGTGGTCACTTTGACTTTGACGCTGCCAGCGGTTCTGTCAACGCCACAAGTTACCGCTAACAAGGCCAATTTCACCTTCCAGCTTTCCGGTCCCGTCGGGAGCAATTATGTGCTGCAGGCTTCGACGAACCTATTGAACTGGAGTTCGGTCAGTACATCCACCATCCCGGTCAGCGGGTCAATCACCTTGAGCAACGCCACGCGCGGTTACAATCGCCGCTTTTACCGAGTTTACTTGCAATGAACGAATGAACTGGCAAACAAAATATGGCTGGAGGGGATCCCAGTGGGAACGGTGGGCGATTTGCTTCCGGTTGGCCGGGCTGGGCGCGCCCCAGGATAAGCTCAGCTAGCATTTACGACCCTGGAACACCCATTAACCATGAACACATTTGAAATCAACCTATGAGAAGAATGCGGCTCTTCCTTCCCTGCTTGCTGCTCTTGGCCGTCTCGGCAGCGCAAGCCCAGTCCTACACGAACGCCAACGGGCTCGTTTACACCATCAACGGCGGTGCGATCACCATCACGGGTTACGTCGGGCCTGGAGGTCCGGTGACCATTCCAAACACCATCAGCAACCTGCCGGTTACCTCACTCGGACCGAATGCGTTCGACGGGAGCACCAGTATTACGGCCGTTGTGATTGGCACGAACGTTACCAGCATCCAAGAGGGCGCGTTCACGTACTGCGGGCTGACTAATGTAACGATCCCCAACGGCGTCACCAACATCGGAGATGAGGCCTTCTATAGCTGCCAGGGCCTCGGCAGCGTTGCGCTTCCGGCAAGCATTACGAGCGTTGGCATAACGGCTTTTGGTCAATGCTGGAGCCTCGCCACGATCACAGTGGATGCGCAAAACCCGGTTTACAGCAGTCTCGAGGGCGCGTTGTTCAACAAAGGCCAGACCGCCTTAATCGAATACCCCGCCGGCATCACTGGAAGCTACTCCATTCCGAGCGGCGTCACGAGCATCGGCGAGGCCGCCTTTTATAGCGGCAGGCTTTCCAGTGTCACGATCCCGAGCACAGTTACAAACATTGGCGAGCTGGCGTTTGTAGGTGGGCCGCTGACCACGATAATAGTGCAGGCACAAAACCCGGTTTACAGCAGCCTAAACGGAGTGTTGTTCAACCAGAGCCAGAACACGCTGGTCGAGTTTCCTGGCGGAGTGAGCGGCAGCTACACTATTCCGAATACCGTCACCACGATTGCTGACGAGGCATTTTTTTCCGAGTACGGGCTAACCGGCATCACCTTCCCGCCCGGGCTGGCCGGTATCGGAGAGGAATCGTTTTGGAACTGTGGCCTGACCAGCCTTAGCTTTCCCGCCAGCCTCACCAACATTGGATGCTCCGCGTTTGGGTTCTGCCAAAGTCTAACCAGCGTCTCTTTTGAGGGCAATGCCCCGACCGTGTGCTCCGGCGCGTTTTTTGGCGATCCTGCAACAATCTGCTACGTGGCTGGCACTACTGGTTGGACCAACCCCTTCGCGGGTCTGCCGGCCAGCCCGTGCGCCAGCCCGGGCCCAACCGGCTCGTTGCAAGTGACAATCACCCCAACTGCAGCCGTCAGCGCCGGCGCCCAGTGGCAAGTCGATGGCGGGACATGGCAGAATAGTGGAGCGACGGATACCAATTTGTCGGTGGGAAATCACACGGTCAGTTTTAGCACCATTAGCGACTGGACGACGCCATCCCCTCAGTCCATTTCCGTCGCAGCCGATACCATCACCACGATCACCGTAACTTATCTCACCAACGTTCCCCAAACTCTCTTCATGTCGGAATATTTTGATGGCGACATCTATCAATTCAGCCCTGGCGGTGTGCCAAGCACTTTCGCCTCCGGGTTGGCAGGGCCTGACGCACTGGCTTTTAACAGCGGGGGCGATTTGTTTGTGGGAAATGAGCTCGGCAACAGCATCACCGAAATTTCCAGCGCTGGAGTTCTGACCACTTTTGCCTCGAATGTGGAGTTTCCTCTCGGACTTGCCGTTGATATCAATGGCGATTTGTTTGTGTCCAGCGGCTCCTACGTCTATGAATTTACTCCCGGCGGCGCCCAAAGCACCTTCGCGTCCGGGCTGACTAATCCCTTTGGGCTCGCCTTTGACAAAGCGGGCAATCTCTTCGTAGCCAGCCCAGGCAATATCTATGCGCCCAGTCCTGGGCAGGGCAAGATCATTAAAATCACACCGGGTGGAGTTCAGAGCACCTTTGTCTCGGGGCTCGCTAATCCGGTGGACCTCGCCTTCGACAGCCAGGGAAACCTGTTCGCCACGGATCCTTACGCCGACACCATCACCAAATTCACCACCAATGCTGTGGCAAGCACTTTCGCTTCCGGGTTGGATGGGCCCGCCGGAATTGCTTTCGACGCGGCCGGCGATTTATTTGAAGCAGACTACAGTGGCAACATCTATCAATTCTCTCCACAAGGGGTCCGCAGCACCTTTGCCTCCGGCTTGACCGATCCTCAAGGCCTGGCCTTCGGCCCCGTCGCTTCGAATTTAACCAACACCATTCCCTACGCGGCCAGCCCAACTTTCGGCGCGGTTCCTCTCAGCGTCAGCTTTAATTCGACCAACGTGGACGCGGCTGGCGACCCGATCACGGCCTGGAACTGGAGTTTCGGCGACGGCTCGACCAGCACCGCTCAAAATCCCATGCACACTTACACCAATATCGGGATTTTTTCTCCTTCATTGATCGCTACGAACAGCTTTGGCTCCGCGCTTATCGGTCTCGGCCCAGCCTCAATCGTGGTCACCAACTCCACCACTGCCGCAACGTGGACAGTAACCGGAGCTATGCACGATCAGCGCGAGTTCCACATGGCTACCCTGCTGGGAACCGGCAAGGTGCTCGTTGCCGGCGGCCTTGCCTCTTCCAGCTTCCTCGCTAGCGCGGAATTGTATGATCCCGGCAGCTACTCGTGGTCTTACACCGGTTCGCTGAATGTCGCGCGGGACGTCGCCGCCACTCTCGTGTTGCCGAACGGTCACGTGCTCGTCGCCGGCGGTTATGGCAACGGCGTGGCCCTCAATAGCGCCGAAATCTACGATCCCAACGCTGGCACTTGGTCAGTGACCGGCTCGATGACTACCCCACGCGCTGACCACACGGCGACTTTGTTAACCAATGGCCTGGTTTTAGTCCCTGGCGGTTACGACAGCGGGACTTGGCTCGCCAGCTCGGAGTTGTTCAATCCCGCGAGTGGGACGTGGACCAACACGGGGACATTGAACACCGCGCGGAATTTGCACACCGCCACTTTGCTGCCCAATGGCAAGGTGCTGGTGGCCGGCGGTTATAGCGACACCGAAGGGGCGCTCGTGAGCTCCGAATTGTTCGACCCCACAACTGGACAATGGACTCCCACCGGTCCCTTAAACCAAGCCCGCTTGCAACACCTCGCCCTATTACTGCCCTCTGGAAAGGTCCTCGTCATCGGCGGCTGGAATGAAAGCTTCGACCTGGCCACCTGCGAACTCTACGATCCCGGCACCGGCCAGTGGACCCTGACCGGCAGCCTCGCGACCGCCCGCGTTTATCATTCTGCCAACCTGCTCGCCAATGGCCTGGTGCTGGTCGCGGGCGGACAGGACAACAACTATAACGCGCTGGCAACTTCTGAACTTTACGACCCATCCAGCGGAACATGGTCACCGACCGCCGAGCTCAACACCGCACGTTCCACGCTCACTGCAACCATGCTGCCCAGCGGTCAGGTGTTGGCTGCTGGAGGAGGCAACAGCTCGGGTCTCCTCTCCAGCTCCGAGTTTTATACCCTGGGGCCGGCCCCTTCCCCGACCAATTTTGTCGCCTTCACGGCTTATCCAACGAGCGGCTTTGTTCCTCTGACCGTCCAGTTCGACTCTGCATCCTCGGACACTGCCAGCAATACCATCGTCGCCTGGAACTGGGCGTTTGGGGATGGCGCAATTAGCACGGCTCCAAATCCCACTCACACGTATAACACCGCCGGTACTTTCTCTCCTACTCTCATCGCCACCAATAGCCTTGGGGGAACACTCACGGGCATCGGCCCCGCTTCCATTACGGTCACCAATGTTCCAGTGCATATAGGCCTGGTTCTTAACGGTGGATTTGAGACAGGAGATTTTACGAGCTGGCTTTTGTTCGGGGGAGACCCTGGAGATAACTTTGTTGACAACGGGTCCATATCTGAAATTCCGGCGCACTCGGGGGAATATCTTGCTGCGCTAGGATCGGTCGGCTCCCTCAGCTATCTTTCCCAGGCGCTCGCGACAGCGCCGGGAACGCCTTATACGCTCTCCTTATGGTTGAACAGCCCCGACGGACAAACCCCCAACGAGTTCCTGGTGTCCTGGAATGGAAACACTCTGCTCGACCGAACAAATCTGCCGGCTCTCGGATGGACCAACCTGCAATTTACAGTCTCCGCGACCGGAGCGAACACGATTTTGACATTAGGATTCCGAGATGACCTGAGCTACCTCGGGCTCGACGATGTCGGCGTTTTCCCTGCTCGGCCTAACGTCGCCGGAATCAGATTGATGGGCACGAATTTGGTGTTAACGGGGATCAATGGGGTGTCAGGTCAGACATGTTACGTGCTCGTCAGCACAAACCTCACGCTGCCATTGAGTCAATGGACGCGCGTTGCGACCAACGTGCTGAGCGTCAGTGGAAATTTCGCTATCACCGTCACGAATACCGTGAGTCGCAACGTTTCACGGCGGTTTTACCTTTTCCAAACCCAATGAGCAGCGCCATTCCGCGGTGGGTTTCACACCTGATCGTCCTCGTGTTGCTTGCTTTGGCGCCGACCCTTTCGGCGCTGTCGCAAGGATGGGCGCTGGATTCAGGCATCGAGGTGCGCAAGGCGGTGGTGCCAGTGTACTTGAATTTTGAGCCGGAGCCGGCGGCCATTTTGCGCGCGGACCGCATTTTTAGCGATTACCAGAGGAAAGGACTGTTTCGAATCGGCGTTTTGCCGGTGCTCGTTCTGGACGGCCTTATCGTGGAGTTGCGCGATGCAGCCCGCTTGACGAACGCGCTGAGCGAGATGAGCGCGCAGTTCGCCCTCAGGCCGGGTGCTAAGAAGGCAGTTGAAGGGCGTCGGTTCACCCTGTTTTTTGCTGCAAAGGAAGATGGACGCATATCGGCGAAGCTGGTCCGGTTGGAGAGCGCCTCGGAATGGAGGCTCAAAGACGGCACGGTTCAGCAGCCAGGAGTGGCGCCGCTGGTCTATAGCGAAGGAACCCTCACGGTTGCCGGCGCGCAAGCCGGAGAGTTCTTCTGCCAGACGACGAATGGCGCGGTACGTCTGGACCTGCTTTCACTTCTTTCAAAAAAACAACATTATGCGAGCAGACCAAAATAGTCGCGCATTAATCGGAAAACCAACCCCAACATGAAGACATTCCTATCTCTCTTGGTTGCACTCCTTCTTACCCAGAGCCTAGCCCCCGGCCAAACTGCGGATCAGTACGTGGCCCAGGGCCGCGCCGATCTTGCCGCCCACGATTTAATGGACGCCAATACGAATTTCGCTGCTGCGCTGGCTCTGGTGCCCAATCACGCCACTGCCGATGTGTTTTACGCGGCCACTCGGTTGCTGGCGCTGCCCAACCAGCCGGCGGGCCAAGCGTTTCTCAATCGGCTGGGGGTGGCGGCTACCAACCGAAGCATTTACAACTGGACCGCCCTGCCTCCGGCAGACACCAACGGCATCCCCTTGGCGCCCACGAACCTTTCCGCTGCCGAAATCAGCGACTTTTTGCTCACCAATATCATGGGGCAGGTTATCGGTGCGGCCTCGAACTTGGCCTGGATAACCGATACCAATTTCACTCTTACGCTAACCAGCAACGAGACCACAACGGTCGGAGTCACCGTGGATTACGGGGATCTCCTGCTCTTGCAGGCGGGCCTGCAGGCGGCGCAATACGCCGGCTACACGATCCACTCATGGAACCTCGACGCCCAATTGACGACCCTCCGCTCGTTGCTGACCAACACCAATACCACCGCGCAGGGATTCCTCGCCAAGTTTCCCAATCTCTTTACCTTCGAGACGCCGACCAACCTGGCGGCGGCCAGGCTCGCCTTCAGCAACGCCGTGAACCTTTACTTGAACGCGTCGGCGTTTATCCGCGATCGCCCCACCAATGTGGTGCGCCTGTTCAATTACGACCCATCCATGACCAACGAGGAGGCCGAGTTCCGCACCACCTTGTCGGATCTCGGCCGTTCCTTGAACGGTTGGACTGTCCTCACTTATGAAACCAACTACAACGCGAACCTGAGCAACTATTTTGCCGGAGCACATTCACCACGCTCGCTCTTTCCGCGCATCGAAGAGGATTCGATCGTTGCGGGAACGTTGCCAGACCCAACGTTCGGCGGAGTGGTCGAAGGGCTGGCGTCCTACGAAGTTGACAGTGCGCTGGGCCGCAAAATCTCCTTCATCTCGAACTTCGAGAAGCCTCAGGTTTTAACCAGCCGGCGTTTGCAAATCACGCTCGACGCGCTGAGCGGGAGCTTTCTGGATATCCAAGTTTCGACTAATCTCAAGACCTGGACGGACTACCTATGGGGTACGGCGCAGCAGGGAGTCTTGAGCTTTATCGACACCAACGCGTTTGGCGTTTCTCGAAAGTTTTACCGAGCGCTGGACCTGTCGAGCGACTTGGCCGTGAGCGGCACGGTATTCGCCGTGCCGAGCGGCAACCGCCTTGCGAACGCGCAAGTCGTGTTGTCCTTCCCTAACGATCCGTCTATGCCTTCGCTCACTAACTACACCGATACGGCTGGCAATTTTTTGATTTATTCCACCGTGCTACCTCCGTCTGGAAATTACCAGCTCACCTTCTCGTCGCCAGGTTATGCGTCGTTCCAAACCAGCGGATACTATTATGGCGACCAGCAGCCGGTACTGCTGGTCTATTTAGCGGGCCCAGGCTATTTTCCGGCGAACGACAACTTCGCTCAGGCGCCGACCCTAAGCGGAACCAATCTAACCACCACCGGCTACAACGTGAACGCCACGGCCGAGGCCGGGGAGCCCAATCCCACTCAGCAGGCTGCGGGGCAGTCGGTTTGGTGGACCTGGACGGCGCCCGCTAATGGAGCAGTCACGTTGGATACTCTGGGCAGTTCCTTCCCAACTGTGATGGCAATCTATACGGGCGACTCAATATCTAACCTTACGCTGGTCGCCGCCGCTGCTGCCAACACTACCAATTCCACCAGCCAGATCGATTTTTTTGTTACACCAGGAACCACTTATCAAATCCAGGTGGATGGATACGCCCCTTATGGGTATGGTCTAATTACAAGCGGCCAAATCGTGCTGGATCTGAAGTACAGCCACCCCCGGCTTCCCACGATCACTTCCCAGCCCCAAAACCAGACTGCTTTCACCGGTCAAAGTGTGGATTTCTACGTGACTGCGACCGGGACCGTGCCGCTCTCGTTTCAATGGATGAAGAAGAGAGTGCCCATCCCTGGGGCCACGAACAGCCAAAGTTACGCCACCGACTCTTCCCAATACTCGAGCGATTATTACCTGGCCGGTGCCGACTCGGCTGACGCCACGATTTACAGTGTGCAGGTGAGCAACGCTGCCGGAAGCATTGTCAGTTCGAACGTCCTGCTAACCGTTATTCCACCCCCACTGAATGACGCATTTTCCAACCGCATCGTGATCACGGGATCCGCCGCGACCGTGACCGGTTATAACGAGGGGGCCACCAAGGAGCCAGGCGAACCAGACCACGCAGGAAATCCGGGCGGAGCCTCGGTTTGGTGGACCTGGACAGCGCCAAGCAACGGGGTGGTAACGATCAGCACTGCGGGCAAGTTCTATCCTCTGTTAGCCATTTATACCGGCAACAACGTGAGCAACCTGACCCAAGTTGCATCGGATTCCTTTGACGCAGGCGAGGCCTCAGTTTGCCGCGTGGCCTTTTCCGCCACCGCGGGAACCGCTTACCAAATAGCGGTGGATGGATATAATAACGGCTATAGCGTTTCGGAGGGCAGCATAACACTCAATCTCAACCTGTTTCTGCCTTCGCCGAACGACAATTTCGCCCAGCGTGCCGTGATTAGTGGATTGCCGACCAGCGTGACCGGCTCGAATCAAGGGGCAACGGAGGAGCCGGGCGAACCAAACCACGCAGGGAACCAAGGCGGCGCCTCGGTTTGGTGGACCTGGACGGCTCAGACCAATTGTGCCGTGACCGTGGATACCGCTGGAAGTTCCTTCTACACTCTCCTCTCGGTCTATACCGGAAACGTCCTGACGAACTTGACAGTCGTCGCAGAGGACACCGTTGACGCGGGCTCGTCGTATGACAGCCGCGTCGCCTTCATTGCCATTGCGGGCACGGCTTACCAAATTGCCGTGGACGGCTATTTCGATGGCAATCTCCCGGCGCGGGGAACAATTAAGCTGAACGTCAATCCGGCTTTGGCCGGACTGGGAACCGGCGCGCTCGCCTTTACAGTCCTCCATACGTTTACGGCAAATCCGCTCCCCAGCGGCGTCGGAGTGGATGGAGCTTACCCGTACACGGCCCTGGTTGAGGGCCTCGACGGCAGCTTGTATGGCACAACATCCGGCGGGGGGACCAATGGGAACGGCCTTGTATTTAGCGTTCAAACGAGTGGCGTTGGTTTCAATGTGCTGCATGATTTTACTGCCACTGATACAAACGGTTTCAACTCTGATGGGGCGGTGCCCAACGGCCTCATCCAGGGAGAAGATGGAAGGCTCTACGGCACGGCCTACGCCGGGGGGACCAATGCGCTCGGCACCGCCTTCGCCCTGAGCACGAATGGTTCTGGGTTCACCGTCCTGCACACGTTCGGGGCCAACACGCCTGACGGCGCTAACCCATCAGCGCCCCTGTTGCAAGGCCTTGGCGGCAGACTCTACGGGACCACCTACGCCGGGGGAACCAACGGGCTCGGCACAGCCTTCGCGTCGGACACCAATGGCTCGGGCTTCATCGTACTGCACACGTTTGGGTCCTCTGCTTATGCCGAGGATGGCGCAAATCCATCCGCCGCTCTGATGCAAGGCCCTGACGACACCTTGTACGGCACCGCGCAAACGGGCGGCTATAATGGCTACGGGACGATATTTTCCCTCAACACGAACGGAACAGACTTTACACCACTCTATGCCTTCAGCGGCTACGATGGGGCCACACCGGCGAGCGGGTTAGTCGAAGACAGTTCCGGCCATCTCTATGGGGTCACGCTGAGTGGCGGTTTCTACCAAAACGGGGTCATGTTTTCGACGGACACGAAAGGCAACGGACTGGACTTGCTGCATGAGTTTACCTCGGAGGTTCCCAACCTTTTTGCCAACGCTGACGGCGCTCAGCCCGTGGGGCTGATGAGCCGGCCTGACAATGCCCTGTACGGAGCGGCTGCTTACGGAGGCGCCGTGGGCAGTGGCACACTCTTCAGCACAGAAAGCAACGGTAGAGGGTTCGCGGTAATGTACACGTTCACCCTGCTTGACCAGGTTTTTGCCACGAATACTGATGGAGCGGCGCCGCAAGCTGGCTTAATCCAAGGCCGTGACGGCCGGCTTTATGGCACTGCTTCGAGCGGCGGCACCAACGGGCTCGGAACCATTTTCGCCCTGGCTTTGTCAGCGCCATCGCTCCGGGTCGCCGTTTCCGGTAAAGATGTCCTTCTTTCCTGGCCGTCATGGGCCTCAGACTTTGTCTTGGAAACGAGCCCCACGCGGTCAAGCGGCGCTGTCTGGACACCCATTAGCGGAGCCGTGCTGAGTGGTGGCAGCTTCGTGGTCACCAACCCGGTCGCCGGCAAGGGCGGTTTCTTCCGCCTCCACAAACCATGAGGCCGAAACAGCATCGAGAATTAAAACGCATTATGAAACCTGAACATCCGCCTGGCAGTCGCCTTCCAGATCATGAGGCGAAAAAGATCCTAAACATGCTTGACATCCTGCGCCATTAGCCTTAAAAATGTCGCGAAGTGAATTAATCTCAGAAACGAATTAGGAAAACAAATCAATCTGCACAAAACCGTAAATGTCCCTGAACCGCTAGACTAAGAAACCAACATGAAAAACCCAAAATCAATTCTGTCAATCGCCGTCATGGTTAGTTCGATGACGCTGGCCCTTCAAACTGGTTTGGCCCAACCCTCGGGCCTGCTCACCAACGCGGTCACCGGCGCCGCCAACGCGTTATGGGATTTCAGCCAGCTTACCAACGAGCTGCAAAACATTTACTTCAGCGGTAAATCGGTCGTGATCAGCTACGCCGACCCCTACACCCAGGATGGACACGGCAAATTCATCGCCTCAGCCAGCAAGACGACGGCGACGGTGATTACGGGGATTAGCGATGACACGCCCACCACGAATGAACTCGCGGAGGCGTCCTACAAGGTCACCGGCTCGGTAACCTCGACCAAAGGTGTGGCCAAGTTGGTCTTCACCACCAGCTTGTCCGGGGCCGTCGAGAGCAACGGCAAGAACCGTGAGTTTTCCTCCACTACGACCTTCACGATTAAAGTTGATGCGGTCGCCGGGCAGGTGTCAGGCCGCTGGGCGGAGAGCGGGCGTCTATCCGGCGGGGGAGGACCTACCCGGTCCAGCACCTCGAGCGGCCTGTATGGACCTTATGCGCTCTCCGACTACCAGGCGGAAGTAGGAACCGGCGCTTGGACGCTGATACTGGATTTCAGCTCAGCGAGCGGGAAGACCCTGGCTGGCACCGCGACTGTGACTCTGGACAGTGGCACCGTCTATCCCTTTACCTTCACGGGAGCATTCTCGTCCCACACGGGCGAATCCAAGCTGAACCTCAAAGGCGTGAGTGGCGCAGTGGGCTCGATGCTCCAGGTGACCTTGAATTCCAGCAACCAGGCTGTCTTTGTCAGTGGACGTATCGCCGGCCAAACGGTCAATCTCCGCCAGTAGGTGCTTTCGGGATGCCGGGGCCCGGAGAGAATCTGGGCCCTAACTTCCTCCCTGGGGAAGTGTGAGACCGGCCCGCTGGCACGCGATTGCTTCCGCCAGTAGGCGGCGTTCCGATGGGAACGTGCCAGGTTTTGGTCATTTATTCAGCTCGATCACATGAGTTAGCCTAGGATCCGAATCTGTGCGACTGAACCCGACAGCAACATAGAAGCGGTCCGCGGCGGTGGTGTCGCAACGCAGTCCGACCTGCGAGTAGTAGCGGCTGGCGAAATCGAGAACCTGCAGCACCAATTGCCTGCCGATTCCTTTTCTTCTTTCCTCGCGGCGCACATAGAAACGGCGCAAACGACCCTGCCGATCGGATTCACGGTTAATGCCGCCAATTGCCAAAAGGCGCGCTTCGTCAAAAACGGCAAAGAGCGCTTCGCCTTCTTGCGAAAAGGTATTGGCTCCGGAGAGCCATTCTTCCTGCGCACGCCGGACAAAACGAAAGCCCTCCTGCTCGCTTTCGGCGAGAAGTCCTTTGATTGGCGCCGCCGGCCACTCACGGATTTGGACGATCGAGGGCATCACCTTTGGTTCTTAAAGTTCAAATGGCTCTGTATCAAGCGTCGCTGGGCGGCGCAAGAATGATGTTGGTTGGGTGCCGATCGCGGAGCATGATTTGAAGAACGCGGAATGGCGCCGCGGCGAATAATTAGAAGCATGCATAGGAACCCTGAGACCCTCTAATTAGTTGTACTAAAAATAAAGCTTGAGTTCTAGAAAGCAATCTGCTCATAATGGCAGGCGTAAGGCGTAGGCCTGAAGGCACTCGCCTCAGAAAGTGAGAAACCCGACACGAACGGGCTTTGCGGGCGCGCAGGCCGGAGAAAGTGTGCGCGGAGTCCAGGCCGGCCCGCGATCCCGCAATTCCTTCCAAACCTATACTACCGTTATGCAAACCTCCCTAACACCATCAAACCCTGATGTCCGAAACCTCCTGCAAACCTCGATTAGCCTCCTGATCCTGCTGATAACTTTCGCGGGCACGTCACCTCGAGCGGCGGCCCAAGGCACGGCATTTACTTACCAAGGCCGCTTGACCGACAGCGGACAGCCCGCCAACGGCAAATATGACCTAAGCTTCGAGCTGTTCACCGCGAGCAGCGGTGGCAGCCAAGTGGGCAATGCCCTCACGAGCACGGGAACGGCGATCAGCAACGGCCTGTTTACTGTTATGTTGGACTTCGGGGGCGGCCTATGCACCGGGACGAACCTATGGCTGCAAATCGGTGTCCGGACCAACGGTGCAGGCACCTTTACAGCGTTGAATTCGCGGCAGTTACTGACACCCACGCCCTATGCGATCATGGCCAGCAGCGCGAGCAACCTGTTGGGCGCGCTGCCAGCCAGCCAACTGAGCGGGGCGGTGGGCAATAGTCAGCTTGCCAACAGCTCTCTCACCATTAGCGCCGGCACGGGGTTAAGCGGGGGCGGGCCTGTGAGCCTGGGCGGCTCGACCACATTGAATAACACGGGGGTGCTTTCTGTAACCGGCAACGGGGACATCACGGCGTGGACAACGAACGGCGCGGTAACCCTGGGCGACACCGCCACAAGCGCAAACACGGCCAATACGATGGTCAAACGCGATGCGTCCGGCAACTTTACCGCCGGAAGCATCCTTCTGGGGGGCAATTTGAATCTGTCGCTTACGACCAGCAGCAGTGTCGGTGTGATCACTGCGGGAGGCGCGCCGCTGCTGCATGATTACGGCTCCGGGAACATTTTCGTGGGGCCGGGTGCGGGCAATTTCAGCATGACCGGCACGCAGAACGCGGTTGAGGGTTACCTGGCGATGCAGGCGAACACGAGCGGATCTGACAATACGGCAATGGGCTCTAAAGCGCTCTATTTCAACACAACCGGCTCGAACAACACCGCAATCGGCTATAACGCGCTGTACTGGAACGGGAGCGCCGGGTTTAACACCGGGCTTGGCCAGCAGGCGCTGGCGCTCAACAACAACGGCACCAACAATATCGCGCTCGGGTACCAGGCCGGTTACAACATTTTTAACAACAACAACATTGACATCGGCAACTCGGGGGTTTCGTCCGACAGCGGGATGATCCGCCTAGGCACCCCGGGCATCCATGCCACCACGGTCGTCGCGGGCGTGCTCAACGGCAACGGTGGGGGATTGACCAACCTCAATGCGGGCAATCTGAACGGCGCGCTGACACTGGCGCAAATGCCCGGAGTGGTGATCACGAACAACGAAAGCGGGCCGGTGACGCTGAACGGCACGTTGACGCTCGGGGCGACCCCCGGGGTCTATGCTGGAGGCAACCCGCTGCTGTATGCTAATCGCAGCGGTTTTCTGTTTTTTGCCGGACCGAACGCAGGCAACTGGGCAACGAGTGGTCAGGGGGATACGGCGATTGGGGTGTTAGCGCTGTCCCTGAACACGAGCGGGAACGACAACACCGCGGTGGGCGGGGCGGCCCTTGCGTCAAACACCAATGGGACACAGAACACTGCCGTTGGCAGTTTTGCGTTGTACCAAAACGGCAGCGGCTACAACAATACGGGCGTGGGCGCCTGGACGTTGGATTCGAACGTCACCGGAAACGACAACACGGGCAATGGGACCGGGGCGCTGGAATACAACACGACTGGATCGAAGAACACAGCCAGCGGAGTGTGGGCGCTCGCTTCGAACACGAACGGATCCGAAAACACAGCGAATGGCTATGACGCGCTAATGTACAACGTCTCGGGCTACGACAACACGGCCAGTGGCGCGTATGCCCTTCAGGATAACACCAACGGAAGCTACAACACGGCGAGCGGTGCGCAGGCGCTGTACTCGAACACGTCCGGGAACGACAATACTGCGAACGGGGCCGACGCGCTTTATTCCAACACGAGCGGGTCAGACAACACAGCCAACGGGACGGCGGCCCTAGTGGCCAACTTGACCGGCAGCGAGAATACGGCCACTGGCGTGGACGCCCTATCCGCAAATACCAACGGCACCGCCAATACGGCGGAGGGTTATGAGGCGCTTACCGAGAATACGAGCGGCACGGGAAACACGGCGATCGGGTGGGGGTCGCTTTTAGTGAACAGCACCGGCTCGTACAATCTCGGGCTGGGTTACTACGCGGGCCTGTGGCTGAGCACGGGCAGCTACAACATTGACATTGCCAACTACGGAGTTCCTGGCGAGAGCTCGACCATTCGCATTGGGATGGTCGGCCAGCAAACCAATACCTACATTGCCGGTATCTCGGGGGCTCCCATTACGGGCGCCACCGTGGTGTATGCGAGTTCCTCGGGGCAACTGGGCACGGAGGCCGACATGCCCGCCGCCCTGCTCAACGCGAGCCAAAATTTTACGGGGCAGAACACCTTTTCCGGCCAGAACACCTTTTCGAGCGACACGCGTGTTACGGGCATGTTACGGCTGGGCTCGGAAACCAACGGTGCCAGCGGTCCTTACTATCCGAGCGGAGGCAACGGCCTGGTGATTCGCCGTATCGGCAGTGAATCCCCGACCAGCGGCGGGCTGGTGGCAGCAACCGACGTGCTGCAATTGCAGCGGGACGGAAGTCCCTCAGGCCTGCAGCTTGCGTATCCTGCGAATTGCGGAAAGCAAACGATCAACGCTTTTGGCATTACCAGCAGCGGGGCTACGGTTGCCTATCATAATTCTCTAAATAATCCGGCGGGGTCGGGAACGTTGGTCATTTTCAACTCCTCTGAAAGGGTCTGTCACTATGAGATTTCCTTCGGGAACACTTATTTGGCGGGCCATACCTGCACCGTGGTGCTCGACCGGTACGACGACGGGACGACGAGCGATTTCTATCTCGTGGGGACCTTAACCACGACATACAACCAATGAGGCGGGGCGCGCAGCGAAAGCCGCTTTTTGCTCTGCAGCAGTTCCAGTATGGAATTGAAAGAATTGCGTTACCTTGCTGTGGCCCTTGCATTCCGGTAGGCGGTGAAGTAGAGGACGGGCACGGCCATGCGGCTGATGAGGAGGGAGGCGATTTCGCCAGCCATGAGGGAGATGGCGAGGCCCTGGAAAATCGGGTCGGCCAGGATCACGGAGGCGCCGACCACCACGGCAAACGCCGTGAGCAGCATCGGACGAAAGCGGACGGCCCCGGCGTCCACCACCGCTTCGGCCAAGGGCATGCCTTCGGCGAGGCGCTGTTCGATGAAGTCCACGAGGATGATGGAGTTGCGGACGACGATGCCCGCCCCGGCCATGAAGCCAATCATCGAAGTGGCGGTGAAGAACGCGCCCAGGGCGCCATGCGCCGGCATAATGCCAACCAGTGAAAAGGGGATGGCGGCCATGACCACCAAAGGCGTGAGGAAGGACCGAAACCATCCGACCATCAATATGAAAATCAGGACAAGGCAGGCGGCGAAAGCCGTGCCAAGGTCCCGGAAGACTTCGATGGTGATGTGCCACTCGCCATCCCATTTGAGGGCCGGCTGATCGTCGGTGAAGGGCTGGACGGCGTTGAGGATTTTGAGACTCGATCCCGAACCGCCGAACTGCCCCGTATCGAGCGCTCGCAGTTTCTTGTTCATGTCGAGAATAGCGTAAACGGGGCTTTCCACCACTCCGGCCACGTCGCCGATGACGTAGGTAACCGGCAAGAGATTTTTGTGGTAAATGCTTTTGTCCACGGTGGTTTGTTCCACGTGGACGAGTTCGCGCAGCGGGACGAGGGGCGCGGACGGGTTGGCGTCCGGGCGGACACGCAAGGCCAGCAACTGTTCCGGCGTGGCGCGGCTGGAGCGGGGAAGTTGCAGGACAATATTCACGTCCTCCTTGTCGCGAGGGACATGAAGCAGATCTACCGGAGCGCCGCCGACAGCCAGGCTGAGGGTGCGGGAGATCGTCTCTGCATTAATGCCGCTGAGCGCGGCCTTTTCTTTATCGATTACGAATCGTTCCTTGGCCTGGTCGGCTTCGATATACCAGTCGGTATCCACGACGCCGGGGGTAGCCTTGAACACGCAGATGACCTGGTTGGCCAGCGCGAGGCGGCTGTCTTCGGTAGGCCCGTAGATCTCGGCGACCAGCGTTTGCAAGACCGGCGGACCGGGAGGCACTTCGGCCACCGCGAAACGCGCGCCGTATTTGGCCGCGATTTCTGCGACGCGGGGGCGAACCCGTTTGGCGATGTCGTGGCTCTGGGCTTTGCGCTGGTTTTTGGGAACGAGGCTAACCTGGAGGTCGGCGACACTGGCGCCGCGCCGCATGAAGTAGTGACGCACCAAGCCGTTGAAATTGAACGGCGAAGCCACGCCGGCATAGACTTGGTAGTCGGTTACTTCCGGCTCGACGCGGACAGCCGAAGCAATTTCGCGGGCGCACTGGGCAGTGTTTTCGAGGGCGGCGCCCTCGGGCATGTTCAGGATCACCTGGAACTCGCTTTTGTTGTCAAAGGGCAGCATCTTGACCTTAACCCAGCCGATGCCAACGAGGGCCATGGCGGCCAAGAGGAGGGCAACGATGCCGGCCAGGAAAGCCAGGCGCCATTTGGCGCTAGCGATAAGCGGACTCATCACGCGGCGATAAAGCCGAGTGAAAAAGTCTTCCGGATGCGCAGAAGGCGAATGGGGCGCAGCGGCCGGGCCGGCGGGTGGGTCGGTCAGGCGAGAATACTTGCGACCCCACCGCAGAATCCGAATGCTGGCCCAGGGTGTGACGATGAACGCAATCGCCAGGGAGAAGAACATCGCTGCGCTGGAGCCAATGGGAATGGGGCGCATGTACGGTCCCATTAAGCCGCCTACGAACGCCATGGGAAGGACGGCCGCGATGACCGCGAAGGTCGCCAGGATAGTAGGATTACCGACTTCATTGACCGCCTCGACAGCGATCGCCGGCCAGTTGCGTCCCTGGTTTTGTGGCAGATGAAAGTGACGGACGATGTTCTCCACTACGACGATGGCATCATCCACGAGGATGCCGATGGAGAAGATCAGCGCGAAGAGGGTGATGCGATTCAGGGTATAACCGTAGAGATAAAAGACGAGGAGGGTCAACGCGAGCGTGGTGGGAATGGCGATGCCAACGACGCCGGACTCCCGCCAACCCAGGGTCAGCAGGATCAGGACGGAGACTCCAACGACCGCGATACCCATGTGCAGCAGGAGTTCATTGGATTTTTCGGCGGCCGTTTCGCCGTAATTGCGAGTCACTGAGATTTGGACGTCGTTGGGAATGGTACGTCCTTTGAGTGCGGCGATTTTTTTGAGGACCGCCTTGGCGACCGAGATGGCGTTCGCGCCTGGCCGCTTGGCGATGGCGAGCGTGACGGCGGGCTGTTCAGCCGCGAGGCTGCTGGTGGCCGCGCCATTGCCATAGAAAACGTATTGAGAAGGCTCTTCCGCGCCGTCGTTGATCTCCGCGACGTCGCGCAGGTAAACAGGCTTGCCGTCGAAGACCCCCACGACCACGTTGCCGACGTCCTTTGCGGTGGAAAGGAAAGCGCCGGTCTGGACGATGGCTTCGTGGTTGTTGCTGGTCAGCCCGCCGGCGATGCTTTGCCGGTTGGCTTGGGTAAGCATGGGGATGATCTCATCAGCGCTCAGATTGCGCGACGCGAGCGCAACAGGGTCGAGCAACACGCGCAACTGCCTTTTCGCCCCGCCGATCACCGTGGTTTCGGCGACGAGCGGCACCTGTTTCACGGCATCGTCGGCTTGCGCGACGAGGCGCCGTAAGGTCAGGTGGTCGTGGTTGGCGCTATGGAAGGTCAGGGCCAAAATGGGCACGTCGTCAATGGACTTGGGCTTGATCAGCGGCGCGGAAACGCCATGTGGAATGCGGTCGAAGTTTGATTGCAGCTTTTGATTCAATTTGACCAGGCTTTTTTCCACGTCCTCGCCCACTTTAAAGCGCACAATGGCCAGGCTCTCGCCGGGTTTCGAAGTAGAGTAGATATATTCGACGCCGGGAATCTCCCACAGCAACTTCTCCATGGGCCGGGTGGCGCGTTCCTCGACTTCTTTGGCGCTGAAGCCGGGCATCGAGACGAGGACGTCAATCATGGGCACTTTGATCTGCGGCTCCTCCTCGCGCGGGAGCAGAATAATTGCGCCCGCTCCGAGCAGCACGGAAGCGAGGACGATGAGTGGAGTGAGCTTCGAGTCAACGAAGGCGCGGGCGATGCGCCCGGAAAGGCCCAACTCCGAGGAAGAGGCTCGGGGTTGGGAGTTCATTGCGTCTCCACGGGTTGACCATCGGTCAACTGCGCGGCACCCTCGACCACCACCAGGTCTCCCGGTTGGAGACCGGCGAGGATTTCTGTCTGATTGCCGAATTGCCTGCCGGTTTTCACGAGGCGCAGTTGCGCGTGCCGGTCCACCACCTTGAAGACAATGTCCAACTGGCCGCACTGGAGGACGGCCGGGGCCGGCGCGCGCAGTGAGCGGCTTTCCCCGATGGGAACGGCCAAACGCGCGAACTGACCGGACATGAGACCCGTCACTTCCGGCAACTGCAGCTTCACCCGAAAGGTGCGGCTCGCTGGATCGGCTGCCGGAGCGATTTCACTTACGCGGCACCGCACTTCTGGGTTCAGCCGCCCGACGCGGCAACCCAGGCGCCCGTCGAGATGAATAATCGAAGCGATCCCCTCGGGCACGTCGGCTTCCAACTCGAGCGCGGACGGGTCTTCAATAGCGACCAGCGGTTTGCCAGGGATGGCTTGATCTCCCTCGTCCACGTATTTCTTCGCCACCACGCCATCGAAGGGAGCGCGGACTTCAACGTAGCCCAGCATCGCCTTGGCTTCCGCGGTCGCGGCTTTAGCCTGGCGGTCATGCGCATCTGCGGCGTCATATTCTGACCGCGTGGCGGCTTGTTGGGCGAACAGGCCCGAGACGCGCTTCCATTCACGGTCGGCCTGGTCCAGCGCAGCGTTGGCTTGGTCGAGGCGCGCCGCAATTTCGGCGGCATCCAGCCGGACAAGCAGGTCACCCGCTTTGACGCGTTGGCCGAGCAGGACGGGGAGGCTATCGATGCGACCGCTCAGTTTCGCTTCGAGTGTGGCGTGCAGTTTAGAGCGCACGGTGCCGACGACTTCTTCGGTGGCCGCTTCCGAAGCGGTTTCCAAGGTTTGGACGCGAACGTGCGCAGTAGGAAGGTTTGGGGAGTTGTCCTTGGACGCTTCGGACCTGGCGCCACAGCCCGTGACGCAGAGGACTGCGGCAAAGAGACCTGCGGCAACGGGGGAGAAGAGCACGCGGCGGTTTGGCATAAATCGTTTCATATCATCTGGAGGAGGTCTGGGTGTCCAGTTGCGGCAGCCCGAGAGCTTTCCGCAGCCCGGCGATGGCGATGCGCTGGTCGGACTCAGCCTCGGCACGACGCACTCGGGCGGCGACCAAGGCAGTTTCGGCGTCGATCAGTTGGGTGGTCAGCGCGAGTCCTTGCTCAAAACGATCGCGAGACATTTTGGCACTTTCTTCCGCCTGTTGAATTAATTCCTCAGTGACTGAGAGGCGCTGGGTGGCGGCGGAGAGATCGAGCCGCGCGCGATCCGCCTCGAAACTGAGCGCGAGGCGCAGCTTGCGTTGTTCTTCGCGTGCGGATTCGAGATTGGCCTGGGCTTCCCGGGTTTTGGCGCGAGTCAAAAAGCCGTCCCATAAATCCCATTGGACCATCAAGCCGGCGGTGTAACTGTTGCCATTGCCGCCGGTGACCCAACCGTAATCATGTTCCAGGCTGCCGAAAGCGTTCACGCGCGGTTGGTAGCCGCTTTTTGCCGCACGGACCTGGGCCTTGGCCGCGCGCTCGCGCTCGGCGGCGGCCGCTAACTCCGGACGGCGTGAGGACTCGCCGGCTTCCGTAGCGTTAACGGTTGGCGCGGTGTCAGACACCGAAAACTCGCCGTCCTCAATTCCCATGAGGTTGCGCAAGGCCCGTTCGGCCAGCGTGTTTGCATTGCGAGCGCGAACAAGGTCTTCGCGCGCTTGCGCCAGATGCACTTCGATGTCCAGCACGTCGGACTTCAGCAAGGCGCCAGCTTCCAGGCGTTTAGCGGCGACGGCGAGATTGTTTTCGTAAGCATTTGCAGCCGCCTCAGCGGCGCGAACGAACTGCCTGGTCTTAAGCACGGTTTGAAACGCGGTGACGACCTCGAAGGCCAGCTCATTGCGAGTCGCTTCGCCGGTTTGCCGGGCGGCTTCAGTGGTTGCTTTCGCGGCATCTCGGGTTGCCTGGTTGCGGCCACCGGCGTAAAGGGGAACCGTGACCACGCCCCGCACATTCAGGTCGTCAAGATCGGGCACGTCGTTGAAATTCAAGGAGGATTTGTAAGCGCGCTGATTAAGAATATCGCCAAAGACCAACATGGGGTTATCGGTGCGGAGGTAGCTCGACTGCAATTGCAGCTTTGGCCAAAACGCGGAGTCGGCCTGCTCCAGCCCGGCTTGGGCGGCTCGGATGCGCTGTTGGGCGATGCGGGCGTCGGGGTTGTGGGCGAGAGCGTAATCCAGAGCGCGCTCTAAGGTCCAAGGTTGTGCGGAGCCGGCCGCCAGGGACCAGGCGAGCAATAGCCCCGGCAAGACGGGCGTGCTTTTCATTTCGCGCAGCAGGAGCTGCCAGGTTTTTCTGTGCCAGAGCAGGAGCCGCCAACCCCGGCCTTTTTAAGAAGGATCTCCAGGGGGCAGAAATTCGTGAAGGAGGATTGCAGCAGGTTGAAGCCGACGAACACGGTGAACCACAGCCAATTGGTGCTGTGATAATGGGCGAGGAGGAGGCTCAGGAGAATGAAGACGCCGGCGAAGCGGCGAATGATAAGTTGGATTTTCATGGTTTCGACTGTTATTGTCTCTGCCCGTACTGAGCCGCGTGGGGGAGAAAAGTTACAGTTCAACAATCGGCCAGTTGGCGGACGCTGCGGAACTGCGGAGTGTACGGGTGGTTTTTGATCCCGGTCCATGCGCGAAAGCGAAAGGGGGATCTGCTTTTGCAAGGGCTCGGGGATCTGCGGGGACGAGACGTCCCCGCCTCTGCGGCGGTTCGTTCGCGTGAAGTGGAGGCGCTCAGGCCCCCCTAAGAACTGGGTGGCGCCGCTAGCGGCTGGGGCGTCCGGGCGGGTGCTTTTGTTTCCAGCTTTCCCGCAAGGCCCCATGCAGGCGTTGGCGGAATTTCAGCGGCAATTCGTAAGGCTGGCCGGCCTGGTAGAGCGTGATGGTCTTGCGGATATTGTCCACGACCACCTGGCAGGGATTGCAGCCCGCCATGTGTTTCTCGAACTCCTCGCAAATGGCCGGATCAACCGTACCGTCCACGTATTCGTTCAAATGCCTTAATAGCTCTTCGCATTTCATTTCTCTCTACTCCGATTGAGCCGCGGCGAGGCAAAAAGTTACAAAGGACATCAGCCATGATGATGGGGTCGCTCCACTCGCGTAGCGGGATCGCCCAGGGCTTGCGTCAATTCTTCCCGTAGCTGCAGCCTCGCCCGCAATAACCGGACCTTGGTGTTAGCCTGGCTCAGGCCCAGCGCTTCGGCGGTTTCCTTAATCGACAGGCCTTCCACGTCCCGCAGCAGGAACACCAGCCGGTGCTTCTCATCCAAGCGCGCCAACGCCTCATCGAGCAGCCGTTGGACCTCCCGCTGCTCGACGAGATGCTCCGGCGACTGGCGCCAGTCCGCGATGAACTCGGGACGCGGAATCGCGTCCATTGTATCCGCCGGTTCGGCTGCGTCCTCAAGTGACACGATTTGCAACCCCTTGCGTTTGCGGATGATTTTGAGGGCCGCGTGTGTGGCAATGCGCAGCAGCCAGGTGGAGAAACTGGCGTCGCCACGAAAACCATCCAGGTTCTCGAGCGCGCTCAAAAAAGTCTGCTGGGTAACGTCCTCGGCGTCCTGTTCCTGCCGCAGCATCCGCATGGCCAAAGAATAAACGCGTTGCTCGTGGCGGGTCATGAGGGACTCAAATGCAGCCAAGTCGCCTGCCTTCGCGAGCACTACCAAATCGGAATCTGAGGGTTCGGTTGTGGTCTGGTTCGCCATGTTGACTGACGAGGGCAGTATGCGCGAATCTGCGTTGACCGCAAGCCGAGCATCCTAGCCCATCCTAACCCACAGGATTCGTCTGAAAGGCTTTTTACCGGTGCCCTCCCCCGCCTCCTCCGCCTCCTCCGCCGTGGCCGCCGCCGCCCCCACCGCCATGTCCTCCACCACCTCCCCAGCCGCCTCCCCGACCACCGCCTCCCCAGGCGCTGCCGCCTGCCCCTCCACGCGAGTAGCCGTGCATGGCACCATATCCTCCAGAATAAGAGCCGAAGCCGGTGCGTGGGGCGAAGGGGGACTTGGGCGAATATTGTCCGGCGCCGTAGTGGCCGTAGCGCGCGAAGGCGCCGCCGTGCGCGCCAAAGGGGCCGCTGCCCAAGGCGGGGTTGTTCTCGGCGCGCGTCTGCCACGCCGTGTGGACTTCCGACACGCTGGCGCGCTGGCCCGCCGCCAATGTTCCCATGCGCGAGTTGTAGGCACGTCCGTAGCCAGTGGCCAACTCTGGCCCCGTGTGCGCCGGATAAACAGAGCGTCCGCCGCCTGCGTGCGGGCGAGCATAGACATTGCCAACCGTGCTGGCGGTCTCACTGTTCCTCCAGGCACCAAAACCACCTTCGTGATGCCAATTTCTGTCCGGACCCCACCAAGGTCTGGGAGGATGGCAGCGCGACCAACCGAAGCTGCCAAAGCCGCAACCCCAACCGAATCCGAAATCGAAGCACCAATCGTCCCAGGGATTCCAGCAGGGATCCCAGCCAAGTCCCCACGTGCAAGGCCAGCCATACCAGTCGTCGCCGATCCAGGGCGGATAATCGTAACCGGTGCCGTAGACCACGGTTCCATCTTCAACTTCGGTGCCAAGATAGCCGGGTGTGTAGCCCTCGTACACGTCCTGTGGCGTCGCGCCATAGACCTGCACATAGGTCAAATAGTGCAGTGGAGAACTAGGGGGGATCGAGTAGATCGCGGGGGGAACTGAAGCGGCCACCGTCCATGGTCCCACGAGCGAGGAGGCGGTAAACCAAATCCCATTCTGGCAGGCGTACCAGGAATGCTCATCGAGCTTAAGAATCGGCGTACCACTGTTCACCACGTAGGAAAGCGGCGTACCGAAAATCGGCGCCAACTGGGGCGGACCGTCGATCTGGGGCGGGGGCATCGTCATGCTTCGGGGAATTTGGGCGCTTTGGGGGATGCTGTTAGCGATGAGAGCCTCGGTGGCTTGCGAAGTCCCCGGCACACTGGCCTTGACGTTCTCCTTGGGACTATTGTCCGGGATGTCGGCGAAATCGGCCGGCAAGCGGTCTGCGGGCACATATCTCCAGGGTCCATCCAGAGAAGGAGCGCGGAACCAACGTCCCGAGATCAACACATAGTTTTGCTGGTTGCTCAGCAGTTTGAAGACGTTTCCGGTCGTGTTCGCCGCGTAAATCAGATGGGTACCGGCAATAGGAACAAAATCGGGCTCGCCGTCAAACAAGATCAATTCGGCTGGTCTGGTGGAGACCATAATTCCTGGCGCGGTGGCAGCGGTGAGCCGCGGCGGGGTGTTCGTGGGTGAGCCGGTTCGCCCCAGCAACAAGTCGGGTGGCGTCCCCGACGCCATAGCCTGTCGCTCAGCTTCAGCGGCCCCCTTCGGCGGTTGGGCGGCAAAGGTCCAGGGGCCTTCGAGACTGGGCGCTTTCAGATATCCCTCCAGGAGGTGAAGGTAGAACTCGCCGGCAGAGTCTTTCAACAGGAGCAGGCGGGTGTTGATTACCCGCTGCAAGCTGGTTCCCGCCACTGGGCGGTACGCCGGCGGTCCGTCGAGATAAACCAGGATGGCAGGATGGGTAGAGAAAATGATTTTAGGCGGGGTGTTATCGAGTGGTTGCGCGGAAACGCCGGAGGATTGCGCGGGCGCGCTGAAACTGGCTTCGAGCTCGTCGAGGGAAACTCCGGGAAGTTCCTTCGGAAAAGTTTGGCGCAACTGCTGGAGATAATCCGACGCATTCTGGCGGGCCGAAGGAAAGTCGGCGCTCAGGAGGTGGGTGTCCTCCAATGAAACGGTGCGGGTGGTCTTGTCCACCAGCGTGATGGCGCGGAGGGTGACTACGCCAAAGGCCGGTTGCGAGTGGCCGGCGGGTTGGACGCCCACCACATTTCGCGCCATAAGCGTGTGGCCGTCCCAGGAGTCAACCTGGGGGCGGTAAATCAGATTAGTGGCGGAGCCGCTGACAATGACACGTGGCCAGCCCGCATTGGCGCCCTCGACCGGCATGGCGCCCGAGGGAAGCTGGTAGCCTGGCGGAACGTAGGTGAACGAGGACTTCCTGGTGGCACAGGAGGAGAGCACCATCGGCAAGCCGGCCAACATAACAATAGGAACGATGGTTTTCATAAATCAACTTACGGCCAGCAGCGAGACTTGCTCGTTCGCCTCATTACGAGCGACACCGGTGGCGCGGGGATCAAGCATCGGTTTGCCGTCCACCAGAAACCGATAGTGGTGATGGCCATGCGTCAGCGGGACCTGCAAAAACCACCAACCATCCAGCCGCCGTTCCATGGGAAGGGAGGCGGAGTTCCAGTCGTTAAAATCTCCCACCAGGCACACGGATTTGGCTTTTGGGGCAGCGCAGTAGAAATTGACTGGTTTGACAAGGCCGAGAGGCGAGTAGCGGGAAAGCCTCGGCTTTGCTTGGATGGTGTCCATAGGCTGCCTTTCAATCCGCATCAGGGTGGAGGGGCTGCTCGTGGGCGGAGTGTCCCACGGCCGTCTCGGCATGCGTCCAAGGATCACCCGATTCGTGCGGCTTGGATCGTTTCATCAGGTCCAGCACCTGGCTGGCGTCACGAAAGGATTTCCAACAGGGCTCGCAAGCCCCGTCGTCTGCGTGCCAATCTGGATGATAGGCTTGGATGACCTTGATCGTGTTGTGGCGCAAGCGCGGGTGTTCGGTAGCGATGTGTTGGTAAAGCTGTTCGTGAGGCAAGACTTGGGAACACAGCGGGCATGTACTCTCCGGCGACGGGCTCATAAGTGAACCTCCAGTGTTTCCAGTATCGGTCGAATTTGGCATAGCGATTCTTATGGAGTGCTGCTCGGACATTTTGCTTTCCACAAAGGCCCCCTTGTTCATTCATTAATTCCCCAATGACGGAGGGGCGCCGGTGTTTCGGAACCTGCCGCAACGCTACCCGTTGCCCAGTGCGGGGCCGGGACTTGGAGGCTCAGGCCGGATGCCAAGTGGTTCACTAACGTGGCAATTCGGGGCAAATCGAGGGGCTTCATCAGAACCGCGTCTGCGGCTATCTCGGTGGCCAAGGCCAGTTGCTCGAGGGAGCGCGTGAGCACCAGCAGGCGGCAACGCTGGTTCCCACGCCTCAACTTGGCCATTAGCTGGCGAGAGTCCACCGAATGGTTATCGAAGTCCAGCACCGCAACGTCGATGTCGCCAGCGCGGAGGAGTTCGGTGGCCTGCCGGGGGCTGGCGGCGACAAAGACTTCGCACCCCTGGGCTTCAAGAACGGCAGCCAGCTCCGTTTCAACGCTGGGCTCATGTCCCAGCAAAAGCAGTCTGACCCCGAACGGCTTGGGTGCTTTGGTAGGCATCATTTCCCCCTTCGACACTCCAACCGTCGGGACCAGGGCCGCCGCTGAACTGCGGGGGCCTCGTCGGTGGAGTTTGCGAGGCCGCCGTGCTGTTGCGAGCGAACGATTCGAGTGTCGTCCTGGTACCCACACATGCGACGGAGCCGCGTTTCCGGCGATTCGGCGAACAATTGGTCCATGGTCTCAAGCAGGGCTGGCACCTCGATGGGTTTTTCGAAGAGCGCACCCACGCCGGCGGCGAGCGCCGTTCGGGCCTGGTTGGTCATGCCGGTGATGATGATGATCGGCACCAGTGGAAGGCGCGCGCTCAGACGTTCAAACACGTCCCACCCGCTTTCGGGAGGCAGGTTCAAATCCAGGAGCACCAGGTCGATGCTTTCAGAGCCAAATCGAACGGTTGCGTCCTGGGCGTTCCCAGCGGTGGCGACGTCATAACCTGCTGCCTGGAGCACGCGGCTGATGGAGGCGCGAACCGCCGGATCATCATCAATAATGAGAACACGTCGCCTCATAAATGTGGGGGTCGAGAATGTTTTGGCGGTTTGGCCCGAGAGGTTTCCGGTGTTTGGCGGCAAACGTCGCGCAACTGGCGGCGCCGGAGCCTGCATGGTTCAGGCGCGGAGAGGTAGAACACTCCGGCGCACGCCAGCGAATGGCCAGGTTAAAGGACACCTGCCGAAAGGTGGTTAAAAGAATGTGTCGTGTCATACGGCCTAATTCCTGCGAGACTCTCTTTAGCCTGTTGCGTGCCAGCGTCGTCTGGTCTTGGTTCCAATGAATTTGCGTGGAATTTTGCGGAATAGAAAAATGACACGGTTGAAAACTGAAACAACTCGTGCCACCCGTGGTTTGGCGCCGACCACCCGGGGTGCGGTCTCGTTCCAGGTGCGCCTCCTGGGGTTCGCGCTGGCGGTCGGCGCTTTCGGCCTGCTGATCGCGCGCTTTGACGAGACCATCTGGCGAGCACAGGGGCGTTTGCAGGAGGGGTTCGCAGCCATCAAGACGGAGAAATTCTATGTCGGTGTTAACTTCCGGACGAGCCTGAGGAAAGTGAGGGAAACGCTGCTCGATTATGAACTTACCAAGAAGCCTGAGGATCTCGAGGCGTTTGAGCGGGAGGCTCGCGAGCTCAAGGACTGGCTGCGAACCAAGGAGATGAATTTCGTGGCGCCGCGGGAGCGGGGGCCATTCGCGCGATTGGAATCGGCCTATGACGAGTTTTTAGCGAGGGCGACGAATTCTGCCCCGCAGGGCGGGGCGGACTTTGAGGCGGCGTATCTGGCGATCCGGCAGGATTCTCAACCGGTTCTCAAGGCGTGCGAAGATTTGGTCCAGGCCGAGCGCCAGGAATTTGATGCTTTTTTGCGAAACTCCGATAATGCCTTGGCTTCCCTGCAACGGCTCTTTCTCATGTCGCTCTTGCTGTTGGTGGCCTTGGCCCTGTGCTTGGCGGTCCTGGTTTATCGGGGGATGATTGCGCCGTTGCGAGCGCAATTGAGCGAGAGTCAGACGATCATCGAACGGCAGGAAAAGCTGGCTTCGCTCGGGGCGCTGGGGGCCGGGGTCGCGCACGAGATTCGCAATCCTCTGACGGCGATCAAGTTCCGGCTGTTTAGCCTGAAGGCCTCGCTGTCGGCGGATTTCGGCAACCACGAAGATATTCGCGTCATCAGCGAGGAGATCAATCGCCTGGACCGAATCGTCAAAGACTTCCTCCAGTTCGCCCGGCCCTCGGATCCGGAACTGGTTCAGGTTCCCGGCGAGCGCATCCTCAAGGAAGTGTTTGAACTGATGAAACCCGAGTTGGAGCCGGCCGCGATTGATTTGAAGCTGGAAGTTGTGCACCCGGCTTGGATTGAGGCGGACACCGCCCAGCTTAAACAAGTGCTCATCAACTTGGTGCAAAATTCGGCGGATAGCATCGGACGCCAAGGACGCGTCACGCTGCGCTTGGCGCGGGGGATGGCTAATTTCAACGGGAGCGCCGGGGCGGCAGCCATTCTGGCCGTCGCCGATTCGGGCAAAGGTATTCCTGCCGAGGTGCAAAAGCGGCTGTTTGATCCATTCTTTACGACGAAGGAAGGTGGCACGGGCCTGGGCTTGGCGATTGCTGCGCGGATTGTGGAAAAGCATGGCGGGCTGCTGCGCTATAAGACAGAATTAGATCGAGGCACGATCTTCGAGATTGTGCTGCCGGAACCCAAAGAACATGCAAGCTAGAATCCTTCTGGTCGAGGATGATCCGGGCACGGCCTCAGCTTTGCGCAAAGTGCTGCAGGCCGAGGGGTATGACGTGGAGGTGGTTGGCCGTGGAGATCAAGGATTGGCGCAGGCTACGGCGGCTAGCTTCGACCTGGTGTTGACCGACTTGAGGCTGCCGGGCTTGAGCGGACTTGAGCTGGCCGAGCAACTCCACGGCGCGAAACCCAAGCTGCCGATCATCATGATGACTGCCCACGGCACCACCGAAACGGCCATCCAAGCGACGAAGTTCGGCGCTTACGAATACCTTATTAAGCCGTTCGAGGCGGAGGAGTTGCTCGATTTGGTAGCCTCGGCAGTGGCGCATTCACGGCTCATGTCCGAGCCCGTAGAAATGGGGACGAGCGAGGCGGGGGGGTTCGCGCTCGTGGGCCGGAGCAAAGTGATGCAGAACCTCTACAAGGAAGTTGGGCGGGTGGCGGCCACCCCGGCCACGGTGCTTATCCGGGGCGCCACGGGCACGGGAAAGGAATTGATCGCCCGGGCCATCTACCAGCATAGCAATCGCGCGGCCAAGCCCTTCATAGCCGTCAACTGCGCGGCGATTCCCGAGACCCTATTGGAGAGCGAACTTTTTGGTCATGAGCGCGGTTCGTTCACCGGTGCGCAGGCGCGGCGCATCGGCCGGTTCGAACAGGCGCATGGCGGCACGATTTTCCTGGACGAGATCGGCGATCTCAATGCGAACACGCAGTCAAAGCTGCTGCGTGTGTTGCAGGAAAGATGCATCCAGCGCCTGGGCGGTGATGAGACGATCGCCGTGGATGTGCGGGTGCTGGCGGCCACGCACAGGGACTTGGAGGCGGCGATCAAGGAAAGGGAGTTTCGTGAGGATTTGTTCTATCGGCTGAGTGTGGTGACGCTTCATCTGCCCCCGCTTACCGAGCGCCGGGAGGACGTTCCGGACCTGGCAAAATTCTTCATTCGGCGCTATGCCAAGGAACTGGGGGCCGAGACGGCCTCGATCCAACCAGAAGCGGTGGCCTTTCTGCAAGATCAGTCCTGGCCAGGGAACGTGCGGGAGCTGGAGAATGTGATCCGGCAAGCACTGCTGCTGGCGCGGCCGTTTGCGATCACCCTGGAGCACGTGCAGCCGGTGCTGGCCAAAGCGCACAAGCCGCCGGCTCTCGCCAATCAGACACACGCGGCTTATGTTTCTGACCTGCTGGCGCGAGTGCAACGCGGCGAGAACAGCAATGCCTACGCGAAGATGATGGCCGACTTGGAGCCGGAGTTGTTCGCCCAGGCAATCCGCTTGGCGCAGGGTAACCAGGCCAGAGCCGCTCGCTGGCTTGGCGTGACACGGCTCAAGATGCGTGAGAAACTCATCCAGCTTGGCTTGCATCCCTCACACCCTGATTCTGACAAGGCTCAGTCGGACTGAGCCGACGAAGGAGGCGAAGCGGGAACGCCTTCCTCAGCCCCGCTTGGGGTCGTTTTGGGCTTTTCGAGGTACTGGCCGTAGTGTTTTGCACCACACTCTGGACAAAACGTGCTGGTGAAGGTCGCCTCGGAATGTTGGGTGATGTAGAATTCTATGGGTTGCCACTTTTGGTCTTCGGTCCGGATCTTCTTGCAAAAGGCGCACACCGGGATCAGCCCGCGAAGCACCCTGATTTCGCGGGCTTGCTGGGTCGTGCGATCGATCAGCACCGCGAAGCCCACCAACGCAGCGATGCGTATCCCCGCATTAATTAAAGAGTCACCCGAAGGCCGTTCCGGCGGCCAGAGAAAGGTGAAGCCAAAGTGCGCGAGGGGCAACAGGATACCCATCGGAATGCCCCACTTGGCGCCGTTAAACCGAGAGGCTAAAGCCACCGGGACGACGAACAAGATCGTCAAAGAAACGAAAGGGCCAGTGAAATAATCTCCAAGAACGAGAACGACGGCCAGAGCTGACCAGAGTGCCGGAAGCCATCTCTGAACCCTAGGCGAATTAGCCATGACTTAGTCTATCCCAAAGACGCCTTAGTTGCCAGTAAGCTCAGCGGTTGCTCCAAGTGGTTCAGCAAAGACCACCCCTGGAACCGGCTGTGCCACGGTGAACAGTCTCCCGCCGTTTCAGACGAGTGAAAATCGCCGAAAAACAATGAATCTGCGGTTTCTCGGGCGCTCGGCACGCTCAAAGCTAGGCCGAAGCTGAGCGGATAAGCCGAGTTGTGTTCCGCGCACGGCGATTATGAATACGATTACATCGGAGAGTAACCATCGTCTGCTGGCCCAGTTGGCCAGCGTTCCCTCATGCCAAACGGGCAATGGAGAGGCCGATTGGTTTCCGGCGGTGGACATCATCGAAGAGGCCGAAGGGTACCTGTTCAAGATCGACTTGCCCGAGGTAAGGCCTGAGGACCTTCGGGTGGTCGTGGAGCGTGATGGGCTATTCATTTCTGGAGAACGCCCAAACCCTTGGCCTGAGGAGACCAAGTGTCTGCGAATCGAGCGGCCGCATGGGTATTTCGAGCGCCGCTTCGCTTTGCCCGATGACGCCAGCCGAGTCGAATTGGATTCCATCTTTAAGGACAGCGTTCTCGAACTGCGCGTGCGCAAGGTCAATCCCGTCATGCAAAACCCGGTTCCGGCTCAGACCCGGTCGCTGCTGAAGCTTCGTTCAGCCGCGTGAACCGGTGGCCTCCGGGCGGAAGGGCCAGGCGCAAGGATACAAAGGAGCCGAGGAGTCTCGAAGGTGCAGCCGGTGCCAAGGGGAACCGGGACGGCTAATCTTAGTTACAACATTGTGGTATGATGAGCGACGCGTCCGGCGGGTTTACCCCTTGGCGTCCACGGGTCTTTTACCGTGGGGAGTTGCCGCGATCTGAGACCGCCCAGGTCCCACGCCGCAGCCCGGCGGACCTTCAGCGAAGAAAAAAGGCCATCTCGCTGGTATTCGTGGCCGCTACTAGTGTGTTGGTGGTCAGCTTCGTGTTCATGTTCCAGGCCGGACAAGTCTCCTATGTAGCGGTTCAAAGGATGACGCGGGAACGGCTGGTATTGGAGCGGTTGGAGGGCATCCTCTTCAGCCTGACGGATGCAGAAACCGGCGAGCGCGGTTATTTGCTGACGGGGGAGGCAGCCTATTTGGAGCCTTATCGGAAGGCAACGAGGGAAATCGGATCGAAGCTCGCCAATTTACGAGCCATGGCTTTGGATGGGTCTCTCTCGCTTTCACAAGTCGAGCGGGTGGCGCGGTTGGCAAACGAGAAACTCAGTGGGTTGAAGGAGGCCATCGAGGTCCGTCAAGAGCGCGGTGCGGATGCCGGCATAGCACTCGTGCGAAACGGCGCGGGCAAACAGGTCATGGACGAACTGCGCCTGGAGTTGGGCCAGATGCAGACCGCAGCACAGGCGGCCTTCGCCGATGACGCGAGTCGCGCGCACCGCGCCCGGGTGGCTCGCACCGCCATGTATGTGCTGGCCGGTCTGCTTAACCTTGGCTTCCTGGTTTGGGCCTCGCAAAAAATCAGGAGCCAGATGCACCAGATGGGTGAGGAGAGCGAGTTGCTGGAGAGGACGGTAGAGGAACGCACGGCTAAGCTGCGCGAGATGATCGCTGAACTGGAACAAGTCTCGTACGCCATCGTCCATGACATGCGCGCGCCCTTGCGTGCCATGCAGGCGTTCGCTTATTTGCTGGAGACGGAAATCATCGAGGGGCGGCCAGGGGAGCGGGTCGAGCATGCCAGGCGCATTAAGACCGCGGCCAGTCGTTTGGACCGGCTCATTCAGGGTGTGCTGATGTATAATCAGGCTGTTCTGCGCGACCTGCCTTTGAAACCGGTGGACCTATCCAAGCTCCTGCCTGATTTGATTGAGACTTACCCTAACCTCGACGCCACCAAGGCCGAGATTCGGATCGAAAGCAGCCTTCCGACGATTATGGGCGACGAAGCCCTGTTGGCCCAATGCTTTTCGAACTTGCTGGGCAACGCCGTGAAATTCGTGGCGCCAGGCGTTCGTCCGCAGGTCTCCGTTCGAGCAGAAGTGCGAGATCATTCCGCGCGCATTTGGGTCGAGGACAACGGGATCGGCATCCCGGCTCAGGCCCAGACACGCTTGTTTGGGCTTTTCCAGCGCCTCAGCAGCGAGCAAGGGGGTACAGGGGTGGGCTTGGCGATTGTTCGGAAGGTCACCGAACGCATGGGCGGGAAAGTAGGGGCGGAGTCGGTACTGGGAAAGGGGAGCCGGTTCTGGGTGGAACTCCAACTCGCGAGACCCTAAACTTCGCGCCTCATCGGTAGTTGGGGGGATGCAATCCTCTGAGGAGGGGAGGAGGGCACGCGCGCGGTGCTGGGGCAACATTTGCTCAACGCTGCGCTGGCGATTAAAGAAGCAACCTCATCGTCCGAGAAGCGGTCCGTGTCGATGGTTAAATGGTAAAGGAGCACGTTGGAGTTCCTGGCCGAAGTATCGTTTGACGTAGCGCGCCCGGCCTCGGTCTTGCCGATTGATGAAGACCAAGGCCTCCTTGGGGCCCAGGTGGTCCCGCTGCTGAATTCGCTTCATCCGCATTTCGAGCGACCCCACGAGGCGGACGTGGAACACATTGGGCAATTCACTGGTGATGACGTTGGAACCCCAGCCGACCAAAATGACGTTGCCCGCCCGCATCAGATTGAGGATTGTTTGGATGGATTTTTGGACAATGACCCAGGAGGAGGGGTGCAAGCCGAACAACTCATCCAAGACATCATCGACAACGCCGTTGGCGTCTTCGGGGAGGAACTTAGCCATACGGGTCGGCAGGTGATGATCCTCAAGGACCTTGGCCATCAAGCTCTTGTCGAAAACCGTCCACGGCGGGCTGGCTGAAGGACTGTCGGCCTGGAGATGGTCGGCAAGCTTCTGCCCGATTGGCAGGGCGCCCGCCCCGGTTTGCGAGGAAATGGCGATGGCGCAACGCTTGGGCTCGGATGGGTGGACCCGGGGCGCAGAGTCAAGGCGGAGAGGGTTACTGTTGAAGTGAACAGAAATCTTCCAGAAACAGGAGCCATAGCTTCCTTTTAGGTACGGCAAATTGCAATTGTGATCTCGTGATCTCAACCGGTCGTACTCAAATTCAAGGTGTGGGAACGCCCCCCTCGGCCGGGGGCAAGGTCTCGAGTAGTTGTTGGTGATCCTGTTCGGAGGCCGTTTGGGTCCATGCTTTCGCGGACGGGCTGTGGCGAAGGGATGAGCAACCTGGAGCAAGGGTCAACGCAGATAAACAAAGAACGACCTTAATTATTTTGGCGGCATCAGATGAACTAGCAGCATGGCTTTTCATAAAAACTTATGTCTCAGGTCAGATGGCCTGATCCTGCGAGACACCTTGTCCAAGCCGGTTGCGTGCCAGCGTGGGCTGGACCGGGTTTCTTCGGATTTGCTAGGCTTTTTGATGGGAGGAAACCACTAGGCGGTTCAAACCTGCAACGTCCTATGCCACGTGTGGTTCGCCATCGACCACCCGCAGGGACGTTTCGGTCGAGAATCCATCCCTCGTCCCCTCGAAAGAAGAATGCAGTGCCGAACTCGCTAACTGACCTTTACCAGGGCAAGCTCCGCTCGAGGTCTTTGCCCATGCACTCGACCCGCATTCCGATTATTTCGGACACGAGGAAGCAGAGAACTTCAACTTGCAAATGAATCTGTCGTTGGTGGGGATCGGTGGCACCCTTCAGGCCAAGGGCGGTTATTGGATCGTCGGCGACCTCGTTCCGGGTGGGCCTGCCGCGCGGAGCGGGCTGCTCAAAGTCGGCGATCGCATTTTGGCAGTCGCGCAGGGCGATGGCGAACCGGTGGACATTACCAGCCTGCCAGCATCGCGGGTGGTTGAGTTGATCCGTGGCCCGAAAGGCTCGACCGTGCGGCTTACCACCATTCCGGCGGGCAACGGCTCGGGCGCCAAGACAGTGTCGCTTATGCGCAATGACATGAAGTTGACCGACGTGCCTTGCGAGTCGGGGTCGTTAAGCTGCCGCTATTTTACGAAAAGGTGACGGAGATGTTGGCGGGGCCGCGGCAGACACGGCCCGTCTTATCAGGAAATTAAAACAGGACCGGATCGCTGGCCTGATTTTAGATTTGCGGCGCAACGGGGGCGGCTCAGTAACGGAAGCCGTTGGTTTCACGGGGCTATTCGTGCCTTCAGCGCCAGTGGTGCAAATGCGCGACTCGATGGGTCAAGTGGAAGTTGCTATGTCGCCCGGAACCAATGCGCTCTACGACGGGCCATTGGTGGTGTTAACCAGCCGGCTGAGCGCCTCTTCTTCCGAAATCGTCGCCGGCGCTCTCCAAGAGATTATGAACGCGCTCTGATCGTGGGTGATTCCTCCACATTCGGCAAGGGTACCATTCAAACCGTCATTCCGTTGGGGGAACTCCTCCATCATCACGGCCTTGGGTCGGCCAAGGTAACTATTCAGAAATTCTACCGCCCCAGCGGAGCTTCCACGCAACTCAGAGGCGTGGTGCCCGACATTGTCCTGCCTTCGGAGACCGACTTGCCTGGGATTAGCGAAGCCAAGCTCCCTGGCGCGTTGCCTTGGGATGGATATCACTTTGGCAAATATTGCTCTGAGGGAAGTCTAGCGGTAGCGCCGTGGCCGAGCGCGGATAAGCAAAGTAAACAGCGCGTTCACCCCACCGAATTAGCGGTGCCCGCCTCCACCGCCGTGGCCTCCGCCAAATCCGCCACCGCCATGGCCTCCGCCAAATCCGCCACCGCCGTGCCCTCCACCAAATCCGCCGCCGCCATGGAACCCGCCGAAGCCGCCGCCACGGAAACCCCCGACGCCCCCGCCATGAAAGCCACCAACCCCACCCCGGAAACCACCCGAGAAGCCACCCCGCCCTCCGAACCCTCCCCTGCCAAACCCCGCGTGCCCGAAAGCGCCATAATGACCATAATACCCACGGCCATATCCATATCCGTAATGGCCATGCCCGTAGCGGCCACCATAACCCCACCCAAAATAAAACGGCCAGTAAAATCCGCCGCCCCAGCCCCACCAAGGATAGCCCGAAGCATAATCATAGTAAGGATATCCGTAGGAGCCATAGCCACCGTAATATGGGTAAGCCGACGAACCGTAGTAATCCGGGTAAGTAGCCCCGTAATCATAGCCGGTGGCGGGCGGTTGAGCAGCGGCCGCCGTGCCCGGATAGGGCTGCTGCAGAGATTGATTCATCTGAGCAGCTATCATAGCCTGCGTTCGCAATTCGCCGCCGCGTTGGACCATCGCGGTGATGATATCGTCGGAAACCCCGTGCTGCTCGAGGGCGATTATTTCCGAGGCGTTCGGGTTGTAAGCAAAGGATGAGCTTCTGATGTACGCTTTAATCACGTCGGCATCCACTTTCGCATCGACCATTTTCACGATCTCGCCAACGCCGGGGGAATAATAGACGGGGTAAGCGTTTTGGGCGGCGGCTCCAGACGGGGTCACAGCGGACCACGCGGGCGCAACGCCCACGAGCGCCCCTGCTATCAACAAGGCGCCGATCAGTCGCCGGTTGAGGAGGTTGCTTTGCAATCGAATTCTCATAACAATAGCCTTGCTTAATAGCCTAAAGTACTATGCGCTTCTTGGCGTGTTTGTCAAGGCTGAACACAGGCAGAACAGGCAGATTCGAGGTTCCAGAGGCTCCATGGAAAGCCCGCGGTCGCTTTTGCGCATGCATTGGGAACCTAGACGAGCGAACGGACAGTGGGTAAGGGAGTGGCGTTGCCGCCACCCCTCTCCATTGTCGCGATAGGGTCCATTCCCTATATTTACCGGCGTGTCGGTTTCCGACTCCGGGCCCTCAAAACCTGCGGCTCAGCCGGATGCCGTAATACTTCTGGCCGACGTCGGCCTGGATCTGCCAACCTTTGTAAGGTTTGGTGAAGAGGAAGCTGCCGGCAAAGCCGATGGCCGCGCCGGCAAGCACATCGTGCGGGTAGTG
>Ga0209517_10001401_pt1 | contig 36700 bp, 31 predicted proteins | sample PeaSoiMetSII2010_FD_187695 | JGI IMG/M metagenome (GOLD analysis project Ga0209517, IMG submission 187695) | Peat soil microbial communities from Weissenstadt, Germany - SII-2010 (SPAdes) (version 2) | ecosystem: Environmental > Terrestrial > Soil > Wetlands > Peat | place: Germany... | reverse complement strand
CCGATCTCATTCCCACCAGCTTCCACCAGCCGCGGTGCAGACCGGTCAAGGAAAATACCAGCATCTTGATGGGAACCACCAGCGCCAGTCCTACCCATAAGTGCTGGATTTCCGAGGCGGGGATCACGAAATCGAACCGCAGCAGAAAGGCAATACAAAGGGAGGCGACGATCAAAACACTGTTGGCCAGCAGAATCCACAGGCGCCTCATCACGATAAATAGATGTGACTTCATGGCTTTCGAATAATCCCTAAGTAGTGAGTTCTCAAGAACGGCAAACTTTCCAAGATCAACGCGCCCGCCCAAGACCGCGGAACGATCGCCCTCGCTAAGGGAGGCGCGAGCGTGACCGAATGCAAGTCAACCTTGCACCCGGAGAACAGCGCTCGAATTTCCGCGGCCCCGATGCCGGCCACGTTACGATTGCGCGGGTTATCGACTCTGAAGTCATTCCACAGGATCAGACCGTCAGATTTCACGACCCGCATCATTTCCGCGGCAATCTGTTTCTTGACCGGAGAGCTGAGAATCGAGGTGAACAGAGTGAATTGGCTGACTACGTCGAACGAATCGTTTTGCCAAGGCAGAGACCGTGCATCACCGGCGTGCAAATCGGCCGCGGGTAATTTGGCCTTGGCCCGCTGTATCCGGCGCTCATCCAAGTCGATTCCAGCCAAGGACTGTGCATCCCACTGGGCGAACTCCAGCAACCACTGGCCTGAACCGCATCCGATATCCGCGATCCGCCGGCCCGTCAGCGGGAACATCCCCGCTCGATTCAATTGGGCGATGCAGGCGCGCGACGTTTGGCATTGAAGGAAATAGTGTTCCGGATGATTCCACGCGTAACGGTTCGCCGGCATTTCTCGTGCGCGCCGTTCATACTCGCCACGGATGCGGCTAATCTCTTGATCCGCTGAAGATGCTTGCATGGTTAACGGCTCAGCTTGGAAAACGCGCGTCCGCCCCGCGCCGGTTTGCAAACGGACCAATATGCCATCCCGAAAAGGAATCCGATTCCGTACGAGACATGGAACGTGACAAAGGCCGCCGGGAGCAACGGAAATATCGACCAGCCGTAACGCTTGGTCGCAAAAGACGAAGCACCTAAGCATGCGATCGCATAGAGCGCCAGGCTGGCCCCCCATACCGGCCCAATGACGGTGAGATAGAAAGAGCTCTGACTGATGACCGCCATGACGCACGCGATGAGCGCCAGCAGATTGCACAAGCTAAACATCCCCGGCACCAGGTGGCGCCAGGAACCCGGCACCCGGTGCTTTCGAATCACCAGCACTTTCCAGAAGCCGTACTGCATATACTGCCGAAACAGGGAGCGCAGGTCGCCGCGCGCATGATAAAAAGACACGATGGCCGGGGATTGCCAGATGACGCCACCAGCGCGAGTCAGGCGTAAATTGAACTCGTCGTCCTGATTGCGGATCAGCGTCTCGTCAAACAGGCCCAGTCCTTCGAGTTTGCTCTTGTACCAGCAACCGTAGGTCACCGTATCCACGCAGCCTTCGTAGTTTTCGTCGTGGAACTTGGCGCCGCCCGTGGAGAACGGGCTGTGGTACGCGGCGCTGATCGCTTTGGCCATCCGGCTATCCGCAATCGTTCTCGCCGGGCCGCCGACATTGTCCGCGCCGGTGGACCTCAGCGTATCCACGCATTTGCGGATGTAATCGGGAGCATATTCCGTATGACAATCCATGCGGATGACGATATTTCCCGTGGCCGCCCGGATCGCAGCATTGAGTCCGCTTGCAACGGACTGCGCGGGGTTGTCGATCACGCGAATTCTCGGTTCACGCACGCAACACTCGCGCAGAACCTCTCGTGTTCCGTCGGTGCTCATACCGTCGGCGATAATCACTTCCCAGGGCAGACCGGCGGTTTCCTGCCGGACAAGGCCTTCCAGGAAAAGCCGAATATGTTTCGCCTCATTCCTGCACGGGATGATGACGGTCACTAAGTCGGCCATGATCAACCCCGTCCATTCGCGCGAGCCAAGCTGCGCTGTTCGGGCGTGAGCATGGAAATCACAGCCCGGAATTTGCGCCGGCCCGTGCGTTCGAGTTCCGGGACTCGCTCGATCTCTACATTCATGCCGCGCAAGCGTTCGTTCGTAATCCTGTGCCGGATCGTCTTTTCGTCTTCGATCCCGAAGCCATCCGTCACGACTACGCGGACGCGCAAAAGGTCGATTCGCTGCTGAACAATTTGCCCTTCCAGCACGTTAGGCATGCCGACGAAAATTCCGTGGAACCGCACCATCTCCGTTCCATCCGGACCGATAACGGCATCTTCCAAGCGGCCCACCAAATCTTTCAATACGGGAAGCTGATTTCGGCCGCAGGGGCAAGCATTCTCAGACCAGGCGCCGATATCGCCGATGTCATACCGAATCAGCGGCTGGGCATCATTAATCAGACCCGTGCATACCAACCGCCCTTCCACTCCCGGCGGAACCGGGTTGCCTTCGTCGTCAAGAATCTCCACAATTCCAAAATCCGTGTTCACGTGCAGGTTGCCGTGTTCGCATTCCGTGGCCAGAGCGCACTGCTCCACCGCACCGTATTCCTCGTAAGCTCGGGCGCCGAAAGCCCTACGAATAACGGCCTTCATCTCTGGAGTCAATTTCTCGCTCGAAAGAATGATCGCCTCCGGCTTATAGTCCAGCGACAATCCCTGATCGAGCATCAGTCGCGCCAACAAATAGTGCGAGTACGCGTACCCGGTCAGAAGGCGGGGACGATAGCGGTTGAGTCCTTCCAAGTAACTGGGAACGTTGCGAGGGCTGATGTGGTAGGCAGTAAAATACACTTGCCGCTCCGCGCGATTGTATCGATAGACTGGACCGCGCGATTGAGCGGACGGAAGGATCATGCGCCCGCCGATCATCGAGCGTGGAACGCTCATGCTGCTTCCCGCCCAGCCGAAAGACCGCACTTCACGAGCCGCGAAAAACTGCCGGTGTGCATCGGTGCTGTAGATTGCCTGGATCGGCGTTCCTGTACTTCCGCTGCTGTAATATCGATGTAACTTCCTTTTCGCGATGTTGTTGGCGAGGAAGCCTTCGGGATTTTTTCGAACGTCTTCCTTGGGTGTGAGAGGCAGCCGCGACACATCCGACTGCCGAAACTCGGCAAGATCGGCTCGAGTGAAGCCGGCAGCCTGCCACTTGTCGCGATAGTAGGGAACATGGTCGAACGCCAGGGTCAACATGGAACGCAGGCGGCCATCGACATAAGCCTGCATTTCCTGAGTTGAGCACCGGTCGCGCTCCAAAAAGCCCCGTGCGTGTTCATTAAAACGTCCGCCTAAACGCTCCCGCCGGTACATACAGCCGTACAGCGTGATCCCGAGATTCTGCGCCCACACGGGCACATAGGGATAAAAGCGTTCTAACGGGTGTCCCACGATTGTTCTCAGCCCCAGACTGGGGATTTACATCCGCTGGTCGAGATGGGTGCGCTGTTCGTTGTGCCGCAGCTCAGGGACCACGACGCCCATCATACGAATGAGATCCTGTTTTTCGACGGCGATGGTTGGTTCAGCGATCAACTTCTCTACTTCGTCGACAAACGCGACAACAGTTTCGGTAGGAACCGGCGAGTAGCGCACCGCCAGCAGGCTCGACATGCCGAATTCGTCGACCTCTTCGCCATCGCCGACAAACTCTTCATAGGACTTCTCGCCCGCTGTATCGAGCGCCGTCAATAAAAGCGGATAGTATCCGCTCCGCATGTCTTCGCCTATCTTCATCCGCGCTTCTTGTTCATCCCGATAAATACGCGGCTCAAATTTTTGAAGACTCAAGAACGTGGCCGCGATCTGATCGAGCGGCCGCAAATCCTTCTGCGCGTCCATACGAGGAATCGCGATGCTGTGGCTCGGAGCGCAGGCAGCCGCCAACACGCAGATCTCTCCGGCCTCGCGCAGTGAAATGAAGAACCGGCGCGTTTCCTCGGGGCAAGCGATGGGCTGCCGCTTTTCGAGACGCTTCAGGAAGCTGGCGAGCAGGCTTCCGTCGGAAAACGCCACATTGGCGAAGCGCGACGATATCCTGCGCGAGCTGCCACCGCCGGCAAATACCACGTGTTCCATCAAACGCTTGCTGGCGCCCATCAGGTTCACGGGATTGGCGGCTTTATCGGTCGAAATACTGAAGTACGCAGAGTCGGCACCACGCTCGCGCATCCATTGCAGAAAGCGCGCCGGCTTAATGACGTTAGTCTCCAGCATCTGCAAGAGGGAGCACGTGTCCTTTTCGGAACGTACATGCTTGATGGCGGCAAAGTTCAGGATCAGATCGTAGGGAGCTTCGCTGGCCACAAAGCGACGCATAATAGGAGACCCGAAATCGATCGGGATCGCCCGGAAGTCCGGCACATCGAGACCGTGTTCCCGGCTCCTGAGATCGCGGACCACTTCCGCCAGGTTGTTTTCGTTCTGGTCGACCACGTGCAGCGCCTGTGGCCGGAAATCCGCAATCAGTTTGACCGCGGCGGAACCGATGCTGCCTGCCCCACCGATCACCAGCAACCGGCGGCCGCCGATGGTCGCCTCGATTTCGCCCTGCCGCGTCCGCCAATCCTCTTCGAACAGATCCGAAGGCCGGCCGGTCGCGACTTCCGACCAATCGATCGCGGAATAATGGGCCGCGTGCTGATCCACAACAGTTCGGGTCACGACCGGACTCCATTCAGTATCGAAGCTAAGTTGGCGATGGTCTTGCGGCTGTCGGCACGATCAAGAATCGCTTGCCGGTTCAGCACGCCTGCCCGCGAGCGCAGGTCCGCATTCTGGATGGCCTGAGTGAGCGCCCGCCCATACGCCGACGCGTCGTTGAGCGGAAACAAGCTGCCATTGCGGCCGCCCTCATGAATCCATTCTGTGTTTGCGGGAATGTCGGAGACTACTGGAAACAGTCCGCAAGACAAAGCTTCGAGCAAAGAAATCGACGTGCCATCGTACAGAGACGCTGACGTGTAGATATGCGCACGTTGCAGATTATCGAGCATTGCGTCGTCGGTAACGCCATTGAGGAATTCCACTCGCCGCCGACTTTCCGGAGTCAGGATGGAATCCGCGAGGTTCCTGGTTTCTTCCAGGGTCTCGCCGGCGGACGTAAACACCACGCGAAACTCGGGGACGTTCGCCGGCATGGTAGCGAGTGCTTCGATCAGGTAGGTGTTATTGTAGGGCCTCGAAAAACCGCGCGTGCACAGGATGACTACCGGGCTGGATGGCGGAGCGCCTTGCGTAAACCTGGATGGATCGATGCCATAGTACAGTGGCACCACGGACGCATCGGGCGCGAACTCTTGTGCGCGCCGTGCGAAGAAGTCGCCGTTCGCGAGCACCACCGAGGCTTTTGAAAGCGCTTTCTTGCTCACGGCTTTCTGGAGCCCCGAAACCCGCAGGATGTCGCCGCCGCCGACGAATACTGCGTAGGGCCGAATGCCGCTCAGGTACGCGATTGCCGCGAAACCGCCGCCCCACAGCGTAAGCAGCATGTCGGCTTTGATTTGCCGGAAGGTTTTCGCCAGGCGCGGCGCATACAGCGCGTAGCGCATTTGAGAGATGCTTTTGCCTGGAATCGTGTGGATGCCGGCAATCGTTCGCCTCAGCCGGTTGATTGCGGGAGAATGAATGTCCTCGCGGTCGCGAAGGTAGTTACCTTGCACTTCGCGCTCGAAATCGATGGCGTGAATCTCGTGGCCGAGACCGGCGAGCTGGATCGCGACTTCGCGCGACCACGTGACCGTCAACGGCATTAGAATAGCGAGTCGCATGATATTAGGCCGACATGGCCGTGCTCCAGACGGCCGCGAGCGAAGACTCCAGGCTGACGTTCGGTGTGAAGGCAATCGCCCGTTTTGCTTTTGCGAAACTTCCGTACATGGAATGAACCGACGATTGCGCCAGCGATGGGTCGGTTTGCAAAGTGATGGGCCGCGGAGAGTGGGAGAAAAGCACCTCGGCGACGTGCTGGATCGAGTGCGGCTGTCCGGAGCAGATGTTGAACACCTCACCCCAGTAGTCTCCCTGGACCAGTTTCACGTAGGCGCGAACCACATCTTCCACCGCAACGAAGTCCCGCTCAGGGGAGAGATCACCCGCCTTTACAATCGCGTCCTTCGAACCGGCTAGTGCTTCCTTGGCGCGCGAGGCCAGGGCGCCGACGACCAGATCGCGCGGCATTCCTGGTCCGATGATGTTGAAGGGCCGCGCCATCACCACTTTCATTCCGAAGTTGTGGGCGTACTCGCGTCCGGCCAGCGTCGCAGCGAGCTTGGATGCGCCGTACGTTCCCGCGGGACGGCAGAACCGTTCTTCTGAAGCCGGCAATTCCGGTTGCGGTACGTATCCGTACTCAGCCGCCGATCCCACCAGGAGTACGCGGCAGCCCGGCGCATGCAACCGCACCGCCTCAAGCACGTTCAACGCTCCCATCGTGTTCACCAGAAAAGTGTTCCTGGGCGAAGCCAGGTACGCCGAAGAGGACGACCCTCCCGAAGTACCGGCCAGGTGAAACAGCATGTCGGGCTGCAAGGTCCTGACTAACCCGGCCATCTGCTCCAGGTCAGATACGTCCGCACGATAATACTGGTCGATGGAGGAATCTTTCGGCGAGTGCTCCGTGATGTCGGAGCCTGCAATTCTGCACTTCCCTTCGACCCGCAGGAACGCGGCCAGATGCCTGGCGCAGAACCCGCTCGCACCTGTAATCAGAGCCTGCATCAGCGCGCCACAACCTTCTGGAGCAAGAAACGCGATGGATCCTTCTCGAAATCCACGCTGGCTTGTTCGTAGTCGTCCATCCGGCCAATGTCCTGCCAGTAGCACTCCGTGTCGTAACACAGCACTTTGCGGCCTGCCTTGTGCATCGCGAGCATAAGGTCGGGCATGTCGAATCGCCCAGCCGGCGGAATGAACTTCAAACAGTCCCGCGAGAGTGCATTGATTCCCATGCTTACGCAGTAACTCAAAGTGGGCTTCTCTTGGTATTCGAGCAGAACGCCTTCGGGCGTCGATTCCACCACCCCATAGTCGATGTGAACTTTGCGCCGGTTGACGGCGATCGTTCCCGAGGATTCGTTCCGCACATGGAACCCGAAGAAGTCTTCGTAATCGAGGGTCGTCAGAAGGTCGCCATTCAACACCAGGAAATTGGAGTCGAGGTTTTCGATCAAACGCAAAGGACCCGCCGTCCCCAATGGTTCGTTCTCAGTCAACCAATCGATCGGAACATCCCATCGCGTTCCGTTGCCGTTCCCGATGTACGCCTTGAAGAGGGGCGCCATATGGCCCAGCGTCAAGACGATCCGTTTTACGCCGGCATGGATGAGCTGCCGGATCAGGATCTCCAGAATCGGCAGGTCGCCGACCGGAAGAAGCGGCTTCGGAATACTGATGGTGAAAGGTTTCAGCCGGGTTCCTTTGCCACCCGCCAGAATGATCGCTGTCATGGCCGCGCTCCAGGCTCAGTACGCGCTCCTAGATCGAGCTTCGTGCCGAGATGTTTCTCTCGTTTGGCGTCCAGCGCCGCTTGGTACATCCCGTCCATCTGCGCCGCGATCTTGGTCGCGTCAAACGAATCCGCCACGTGTTTCTGGAAGCCGGAGCCCAGCTCGGCTCGCAGGCGAGCATCCCGAAGCAGGCTGATGAGCGCGGATGCCAATTCGTCGTCCGATCCGGATTTGACCAGGAGGCCGAAGCTACCCCCGCCCAGAACCTCTTCGCATTCGCCGACCGCCGTCGCTACCACCGCTAACCCTGCCTGGCCATACTCCAGCAGGGCCATCGGCAGACCTTCGGTGGCCGAACTCAGCACGCCGATGTCACAAGCATCGAGAACCTCTCCGACGTCCTGGCGTGAGCCGAGGTAGGAAATGTTTCCCGCCAGGTTCAACCGTTTGATTTCCGACTGCATGGTTTCGAACAGACCGGTATCCCGCACCAAACCCAGCAGGAGCAGGTGCGCGTCGGGCACGGCGGCAGCCACCTGCGCCATCGAACGAACCAGCGTGAGATGATCTTTCTCCGGCCGGATGTTCGCAAGGCACACGATGCGCGACCCTCGATTTCCAGGTAGCGATACATTCTTGTTGCCTGGTTTCCAGGCGGCCACGGGATTCGGAAGGTACCACACCCGGTCCGCTGGAACGCGCAGCGTTTCCTGGCACCACGCGCCTAGTTCCCGATTGACAACGATCACGCCCTGGATGCCGCGCGATGCGGCGTTGTAGGCGGGCGCTTTCCGGTTATCAACGGCAAACCGGCCGTAATGGGTGTGCCAGATCACCGCGGGGTACGGTGGGAACATCCCCATCAGGCGCGCCAGGAAGACGGTGGATCCGTGAGCGTGCAAGACCGAGATTTGATTGCGCCTTATATATCGCTGCAGCCTGAATACCGGCCCGATATCGAATCGCCAGCTGCGGTTCAACTTGAGCCGGCGGACGCTGCGCTCCACGGCATAGGCCAGTGGACCCTCTCTGCGAGTGGAGCACAGGTGGGCAACATACCGTTCTTGGTCGAGGTGATTCACTAAGGTGACGGCGACGCGTTCCGCTCCGCCCGCTTCGAGCGTATCCACCAGATGCATTACTCCCAATCGCCGGCTGTTCATTGGTTACCTGCAATCGATCGAACGGCTCGATCCACGGGCGGAATGCGAGTTCCCCAACGCTCGTTGAGAAGGCGGCGCAGCGCTTCTCTCAAACCTTCCAGACTGTACTGCTGCGCCCAGGTTGCGGCCCGTTCACGCATGCCGCGACAACGTTCGGGATCGCGGGCGATTCGCCCAAGTTCTTTTGCCAGGGCGTCCGCATCTCGCGGCGTAACGACGATGCCGCGGCCTTCTCCCAGCATTTGAGGAATCAGACCGCGGTCGGAGCCGATACACACAAGACCAAACGCCATCGCTTCCGCAATCGCTTTGGGCCAGCCCTCAGTTTCCGAAACAAGCACCAGTACATCGGCATCTTCGAGGATCGAGGAGATTTCTTCGTGCGGAACTCCTCCAGTGAAGCGAACGTTCTTCGCCAGGGAAAGCTCCGTGGCCAGATGCTCCAACGATTGCCGTTCGGGACCCTCGCCCACGACGGTGCAGCGCACTCGAAGACCCTGTGCGATCACGCTTCGCATCGCGCGGAAGAGAACGTCGACGTTCTTCGAAGCCGTCAGGCGGCCCAAGTAAACGATGCGCAATTCCGGACTCGATTCCCGCCGCTCGATCGCCAGCCTCGCCCGCCCCATGTGATCCGCGTCCATCAGGGAGGTGAAGAACGGGATCACATGAGGGGGTTGGTGGTCCCACTGGCCATAAACCGTGACCGGGGCGCCCCACCAGCGCGAGCCCAATAACCATCGCTGCAGCCGTATCGTTAGCTGCTCGCCGGGATAGTGCGTCCATTGTCCGGCGTACTTCGCAATTCTTTTGCGCGCTACGAATCGCGCGAGAACTACACCGAGCAGTCCCAAATTTCCGGGGCATCTCACATGGACCGCATCCACCGTCGCCATGCCTCGCATCAGATCCCGGATCATCCCCGGCACGGCGAGTATCAAGGAGAGTTTGTCCTTCAAGCTATCGCCGCCACGTTCTTTCTGCGGCACGATCGTGATGTTTCGTCGCGTGAACGGCACGGAATCTCCCGGCGGCCGTGTGTTGCGGCAGGGCCCGAAAATCGTGACTTCGTCAAAGAGGTCAGCCCAGATGTCCAACTCGCGCGCGTACGGCCCATACGCGTGCAAGCCATCGCCGCTGTCGTAGTGGACCACGTTTGACACCACACCCAATCGCATGGTCAGTGACCTCTCCGCGCGACCGCGTAGAGCATCGGACCCTGGCCCGTCAGCCGGCCATACCAGCCTCCGATTTCCTGATGCGCGCGCCATATTGCGCCTTTGACGTCGCCCGAAGCGATTCGCCGGAAAAACTGCAGGGGAGTGTACGGAGCGGCATGAATGCTCCCGACGGCGATTACAGAGAATCCTGCCCGCTCGAGCAAACGCCGGAGCGCGTCCGCCGTGAACAGGTAAATGTGAGCGTGCGGAGCCAACATTCCGGTCCATCGCTTGCCGAGAAAGGCAAAGTGACCCGAATCCATATTTGGCGTCAGAGCGACGAAGTATCCGTCTGAGGACAGAAACTTGCGGAGGCCCGCGAGAACCTCTTCCGGATTGACCAGATGTTCCACCACGCTGTCCATCACCATGAGATCGAGTGAGTCTCGCTCGCAATTGCTGTCGTCCAGGGTCCCTGCGAAGAAGTGAGCCCGCGGATACCGGTTTTTCGCACCCGCAATTCGGGGCCGTGAGACTTCCACACCGGTGACATCCTGCCATCCGGCCGCGAGCAATTGCCCGCACAGATGTCCGTCACCGCAGCCGATATCGGCCGCTCGTTTGCCGGTGCGCGGCAGGCATGGAACCTGCTTCAGCACGTTCCAGAAGGCGGAGGGTTCGTGTCCGCCCTGCGCGACGAGCTTACTCACGCTCTCCCGCGAATAATACTCGGTATAAAACTTCTCGCTGCTCTCGGGAGTCTGCAGCGGGGGGGGATCGATTCGATATCCTCCACACGCCGTGCAACGGAGCAAGCCGAAACTCTTCGTCCTGAACTGGGTCGACCAATCTCCGTCGTGACACCAGCAGCCCAAATCTTGCGTCGCCTCGGGGAGCAAAGTCGTCACACTCATGCAGCCCTCCGCGGGGTTACACGCGCCTGTGCCAGCACCATCCGCGGCGGAACATCTCCAGCCAGGAGCGCGAGCCCGATGAAGGCGCCTGAAATTGCATCCAGTCCCGAAACGGAGGCGGCGACCACCAGGTAAGTCAGGATGCTGGCCAAGGGTGCAATCTCGTTGCAGCTCTTCCAATGCCGGACACCGCGAACAACCAGTACGCCCAAAAAGACGATCAACAGGGATGTACCGATCAATCCCGTCTCACCGATCATTTGAAGGTACAGGGCGTGCCAGCCGAGATGCCTGCCTGTATAGATCGCGGCGACGTCCTTGCCGCTGCCAGGTCCCCAGCCCCAAATGGGAGATTCAGCGAACACCTGCGGCATGACGCCCCATTGCACGGAGCGGCCGCTGGTCCGGTTGGCTAGGCTTCGTTCGGAATCCGTCAGTTTTTCGAACTGTTCTTCGATTTTTTGTCCTCGTCCGGTCGAAAGCCATAGAGATGCGACTACGACGATCAACGCCAGCGCCATGACCAGAACCTTGCGATCCTGGCGGCTGAACAGCAAGAGCACCGCAAGCCCGGTCAAGGCCGCAATCCAGCTTCCTCGCGACCCGGACAGAATCAGTAACTCTGCCGCTGTGAGACAAATCACGAACTTGAGCAGCGGTCTGCCTCCGAGCAGCATCCAGCGTCCCGAGTCGGCCAAAGAGATGACCACCAGCAACGCACAAGGCAAGCCCAGGAGGATTGGATTTCCGATCGAAGTGTCGCCGACGATACCTTGGCCTAAGCGCTCCCCATACGGCAGAAGACCGAAGCCCAACGCCGCGGCGGAAAGGGTCATGCCGATGAGTGCCGTCGCCAGATACGATCGCCGCTCCGCCACCAGCACAATGCAGGCGCTGCTCAAGATCACTTCGAAACTTCGAAACGTGGCGGTGTAGGATCCCGTTATGAGCACGGAGAGCCACCAAAATACGATCAGGCCGAGCGTCATCCAGCGCCACGCCTGATCCCGCCATAGATGCAACAGCCGGTTCGGGGACAGAGCCATCCACATCAAGACGCTTCCGGCCAGCAAGGCCATGACACCGTAGTAGAAGAACAAGCCGCGCATCAAATTCAAGACCGGCAGCGAACCCAACACGACGCAAGCAAATGCGAACCGGTCCTGCCGGATAACGTGATAGCCGAGTACGGCCAGCAATGCCGCCAGCGTGTACTGTGCGCCCAGCAGCGGCCTGGCGACAAAAACGGCGGCCATAGCCGGCACGACGCAAAGGGCCAATTGCCCCAGCAGGCTCCAGTGGAGATCGACGGAGCGCACTCGAAATGCCGTCCGGGGTGGGGCGGTGATTGCAGCGGTGCTCACAATAAACTCAACTTTGTACTGTTTCCAGTGAGGTCAGACCCTGAAAGAATCCGGAGGCTCGCGCGAAGGCCGTCAGAAATGTATACCGCGAAGGCCGCGCCAGGAATGCGAGAACATCTACCAACAGGTCGCCTAGAAAACTGCGGACGACGACGGCGTAGTCCCGAGGCGTCCGGGCGCATTTCGCGAACCGCCTGCCGACGCCGAATCCGGTTTCGAACACGCGATCGACGTCCGAGTCCCGCCCTTCCTTCGTGCAGTGATGACGCAGATGCAGATCGCCGCAAAGCAGTAATCGCCATTGCGATCCGATCGCCGCAGAAAAATCGCGATCTTCTCCGCCGTAGGTTGGAAGCTTCTCGTCGAATCTCAAGCCGCCGATCGCCGCCCGGCGGTAAATCATGCAGAAACCGGAAAGCCACTTCACCGGCCGGCATCCACTGTAGGGAGCCAGGAAACTCACCGGAACGGCTCTGCCAAGATGGTCCGCGTCGCCTGGCTTCAGGCTTGGAATAGCTCCCAACAGCCACCGCAACTTCCAGCGGAGGGTTACACGAGTCGGATAGTTCAGCACATCGTAGCCGGTCAACCCGCCGACGTCCTGCATGTTGGGACTCTCCAGCAGACCGTCCACGCGGCTAAGAAAGTCCGGTTCCATCGTTACGTCGTCATCCAGGAAGCACAGAACATCGCCACGAGACTGCTCGATCCCGACGTTCCGTTGCCGGGTGAGCCCTTTCGGCGCCGGGATGCGCCGGAGATTCAGAGCGCAGTTTTGAAACATGCCGACGATCGCCTCGACTGGGGAATTTTCCCGGTTGCCGTCGACCACCAGCACCTCGAAGTCGCGATAGGTCTGGACTGCCAGGCTTTCCAGCAGATGCTCCAAGGCCCGGGCGCGACCGTAGGTGCAGACAATAATGGAGAATCGCATGGCGATTTAGGACAGGGAGTGGGCCAGCCGGAATCGTTCGATGCACTCACCGTAGAACGCGAGATTCTGTTTCAGCGCCCCTGCCAGTGAAAAGCGCTGTTCCACGAGTTCCCGGCCGGCCGCGCCGAGCCGCTCTGCAAACTGACCGTCGCGAAGAGTTCGAATGATGGAATCGGCGATCTGGCTGGGCCGATCGGGATCCACCAGAAGCCCATTCTTGTCCTGTTCCAGCAGTTCGGGGCCGCTGCCACGCTCGCTGTAAATCGTCGCGCACCCGCATGCCATCGCCTCCAGGGGAGCGATCGCGAATGCCTCTGCATACGAGGGGAACACCGCCAGGCCCGCCGTACGATATACCTCGAACAGCCGTTCCCGCGTCACGTGTCCATGAAATGTCACGCTGCTCGACAAAGCGCCGGGCAGTTGCGCTTGCAGAGACTCGCGCATCGAACCGCCGGATTCCGCACGCCCATCTTTCCCATAAATATGTAGTTCGGCATCCGGACAGGCTGCTTTTACTTCTGGCCAGGCGCGAATCAGGGAGACAATCCCTTTCTTCGCAGTGAGCGTTCCGCTGAAAATCACTTGATTCTTGCGCCGCGAAAGCGACGCCGATGCGCTCGGCACCTCGACCGGGTTATAGAGAATGGCGCTCGGTTCGAAACGCAGCCGGAACACGTCGCGCGTTTTGTCCGCAGTGTACCTGCACACGGAAGACCAATAATCGACGCGGCGCAACGAGGCACGCTCAATCCAATACGATCCCCGCCGGACGGGTACTCCCAATTCCCTGGCGAAGTAAGTCTCCGAGCCATGCAAGCGCGCCACCACCGGAGCCGCAAGAGATCCCCAGCCGGCCGCCAATCCCTGGTAGTCAGGAACTTCGATGATGTCCACGCTGTTCTCGCGCACCCAGGTTGTTACCAGTTGAAACAGCCGGTAGCGTGCCGGAATCCAGCCCAGGCGATGTCCGGATGTCCGGAGCCGCCATACTTTGACGCCCTGGTCCTCCTCGAAGTCGGGCGCGGGATACCGGTTGTCGTAGATGCCCGCCACGCGGACTTCATGACCTGCTTGCGCCAGAGTCCGGCTGAGAACCTGGGTCATGGTGCCGATTCCGCCATGCGGTCCAGGCGGATACTCGGAACAAATAAAGGCAATCTTCATGAGTCAGTTTCTCGAGTTAGTACATGGACTGCGGGCTTGGGATAATAGCTCGTGGCCGCGTGATGCCGAATCGCAGCAGTTGCAATAGCGCATCCACCGGACTCTTGCGCGCGTTGGTACGAATGTGTTTCCAGCGGCGAAATGCCGAGAGCCGCTTGAGTTCGGCACGATCTTCGGCACTCAGATCGGAGGCGTTTTGCCACATCCGGTCCCAGCGATCGAGCATCCTGAGTCCTTTGTCCACTGGCATCGGCTTGCAGTAAGCCACCGACCGCAGTGCCTCTAAATCGACGCGCGACCACTGTTCCCCGGTCATGGCCAGAATGTGATCGGAGAGAACGTCGAGCGCCAGCTCCTTCTGAAGCCCGCGCCTGGTATACGAAGACCTGTCGGGATGATTGCGAACGAAGGACAGCACCTCGGGAATCGTTCCCAGCCATCCGCGGCGCGAGAGCTCGCACCACAAGCGATAATCCTGCGAAAGGCGCGCTTTCCCGTATCCGCCGATTTCTTCCATGGCCGAGCGTTCCACGCAAAGAGCGCTATGAATCGATGGTGCGCGCAGCATCAGGTACCAGCGAAATACGCCGGGCGTGCGCGGTATGGGCGTGATGCTGTTAGGAAATAGTCCGCGGTGATTGAATCCCTGCCAGTACGAAACGCAGGCCCGGTAATTCGGATTCGCCAGGAGGAATTCGCGCTGTCTCTCGATCCGGTTCGAAGGAGACAGATCGTCGGCATCGATACGGACCACCCATTTCCCTTTGGCCTCTTTGAGTCCGTCATTCGCTGCGATATACGGACCGTCCGAAGTCTCACGCCGAAGAAGGCGAATGCGGGAATCCTGCTGCATCGCTTGCTCGACGATATACGGAGTCTCGTCGGTCGAAGCATCGTCGACGATGATATATTCCCAATCGGTAAACGTCTGGGCCTGGATGCTGGCGATGGTTTCCGACAGACTGGCGGACCCGTTCCACACCGCGGTAAGCACCGTAATCTCAGGATGCGTAGCCATTGCGATTAGTGCGCCGCGCTCAAAAGCTCGGTGAGCGATTCCTTCGGAGCTTCCATCCGGCCTCGCACGCGCAGCCAGCTTTCCAGAACCAATAGACTCCAGAGTTGCCGGGCGAATCGTCGCGCAGTCTCGGCGCTTTCGACCATCGGCCGGATCGCCGCAGCGCTCAACAAACCCTCCTTGACCGCCACACCTTCCGGCAGCCGCCGCATGGCCGCGAGGACGTTCGGTTGACCGACCCAGCGCCCGAGCGGCGTATCAAAGCCCCATTTCGGACGTGTCAAAAGTTCCGGCGGGCAGCGATGACCGAGCGTCGCCTTCAGAAACACTTTATAGTCGTGCGGCGTCTGCTTCTGCGCTCCGGCAAGCCGCTGGGATAACCGCACCAGCCTGTAATCCATGAACGGAACCCGCACTTCCAGCGAATTCGCCATGGACATGCGATCGGTCAAGGCCAGGATTTCATCCGGCAGATAGGTGTGCTGGTCGATGAATTGCCGCCGCGACACGGAGTCCGATCCGGGATAGCGGTTCCACAACGACTCAACGAGTTGATTCATGTTTCCCGGCGCGGGAAAGCCGATCGCGCGCAGTCCATCGGTCCCGAAAATCTGCAAGCGATGGACGTAACTGCGCCACGCCTCCGAGGGACCTTCCGCCAGGCGCAGTTCTTCAGCCCAGGAATGCTTCCACCCGTCCACCATCGGCGCGAGAACTTTGGCGGCCGCGGGTGCGTGCGAAAAAAGCCGTCGAATCCGGCCTGCGCCGTTGTCTATGTATCGCGCATACCCGCCGAATAGCTCATCTCCGCCGAGGCCCGACAGGCAAACTTTTACGCTTTTCGCGGCGTGCTTCGAAATCAGGAAGCTCGGAATGATGGACGAATCGCCCATGGGCTCGTCCATGTGCCAGAGAAGCAGCGGAAGATGGGCAATGGCGTCTTGCGTTGTGGCCGCGAACTCATGATGGTCGGTGCCGGTTTTCTCTGCCACCGATCTCGCGTAAGGCGCTTCGTCAAACTCCGATTTCTCGAAGCGAAGCGTGAACGTGTGCATCTGGATCGCCGACTCGCGCTGCGCCGTGATGGTGACCAGGCTCGAGTCCAGACCACCGCTCAAAAAAGACGCGACCGGGACATCACTGCGCATCCTCAGACGAACCGCATCGTCGAATTCCTCTTCCAGCGATTCCCGCAGGCGGTCCGAACAGTGCTTCCCTTCGTCCGGATCGACGTCCGCCAGATCCCACCAGCCGCACAATTCGTGATGATCGCCGCTGATCCGCAGGTAATGGCCGGGGAGCAGGCGGCGCACACCCCGATACGGAGTGGCTTCCCGCGGGATGTATCCGAGCCGCAGATAGTTCGCCAGCGCCTCCAGATCCAGATCGGTGTCGACTTCCTTCTGGGTCAGTAACGCCTTCAGCTCGCTCCCGAAGAACCAGCGGCGGCCGGCTCGGGCGTAGTACAGCGGCTTCACTCCCATCCGATCGCGTGCCAGCAGAAGCTTTTGCGCGCGGCTGTCCCACAGAGCGAATGCGAACATGCCGTTCAAGCGATGCAGGAAATTCGCGCCTTCCTCTTCGTACAAGTGGACCAGAACCTCTGTGTCGCTCTTGGTCGCGAACCGATGCCCGCGCTTCTGTAGATCCTCGCGGAGTTCGAGATAGTTATAAATCTCGCCGTTGAAGACCACCACGATCGACTTATCTTCGTTGTAGATGGGCTGATCTCCACCCGCCAGATCGATGATCGAGAGCCGGCGCATCCCCATGGCCAGAGCACCACTCTCCATCATTCCGTCGGCATCCGGACCGCGATGACGGATGATGTCGACCATGGGCTTCAGGTCGGACAACCGTGGGTGACGATCAGCGTCGAAGATTCCAGCGATTCCGCACATGGAGGGTTTACTTTGAGGCTTTGATAATCGCGTTCCAGCCCATGCGGCCGGGCAGAGCGCGGCGAATACTCTTCGGCGTCAGCGGCAGCAGCCGGCGGACCGGTCCGTAGTGTCCCGGCCAGAGATAATGCAGATCGATGGAAATACCGTCAAACTGGGCGAACATCTTTCGGATTTCGCGCTTCGAGAACACTCTGGTTAACGGGCAAATGTTGCCCTCGAACTGGCTATCGAACTCGGTGTATTGGTTGATGAGTTCCTGCACGCTGCGCAGGCGGAACAGCGCGCCCTGACGCAGCCCGTAGCCCAGAAGAATCTCTCCCAGCACCTTGGCCGACCACTTGTAATACAGCATGATGATCGCCTGCCCGCCGGGTTTCAGACAGCGGTAGACTTCCCGGATCGTTTTCTCCGTATCGGGAGTGTGATGCAGAACGCCGAACGAATAGATGAGGTCGAAGGTCGCATCGGGGAACGGAAGATTCTCGGCGTCGCCGTTGAGACAAGCTCCGTCGTAGCCTGCGTCCGTCAAGCGCGACCGCGTCAAGTGGCAGCTGGGAAAGTTGTAGTCGAGCGAAATCACTCGATTGCCCGCGCGTTTCCATTCCAGCGAATCGACGCCGATTCCGCTGCCGACTTCGAGCATGAACTTGCCGGTATGTTGAGAGAATCCGATCGCGTCTTTCAGAAATGGCTTGTCCCAGTCCGTGTGAATCTTGAACCGGTGCGCTTCAGTTTCCTGGAAGTATGCGGAAGACTCCAGTGGCTGATCGCTGTGCTTCAAACCGCACGGGCGATTGCTCCAGAACGTCCGTACGGCTTTCTTGGTAGCTGCGTTATCGATTACTGTAGGCATTCCGAAGTAAACTCCCACTTAACTTGCCATTCGAGCGGCAGTCGCGGCTCGCCCGACACTCGCAGCATCCGGCCTGGTTTCTGTTGGCCGTACTCCGCGACGAAGGTACACGGATCAACGCTCACGGTGGTTCCCTGGGGGGGTTGAACCGTCATTTGGACCGACGCTCCGTCGCCGTTCTGCCACCGCATCCGGCTGACATTCGAATGCGCATCCCGTTCCGGCTGGCCCCAAGGTAGATCGCCCAGGCACATCCGCGATTCGAAGCCGGCTTCGCCCCGTCCCTCGATCCGCTCCTCGAGCGATACATTGCCCGAGTCGTCGACGCGCCAGGTGCGGAACAGCAGAATATCGTTGCGCAGGCGGCGGAAGCCCTCGCATCGCAGATGTATGCTGGCTCCATTCAGTTCGAGCTTTCCGCCTTTAGGCAAATACCACTCAGGCAGAAACTGCCGGTCTTCCGGCGTCACTCCGGGCGCCAGGCCGTCGAGGCAAGTCACGTTCTGAGTGCGCCCGCTCCGCTGCGGGACCCGGCCGGGGCTGGAAGGACCGAGAAAGCTGCCCGGCTCGCGAACCAGGAATTGTCCGCGCCAGCGCAGCTCAAAACTGCCTCGGCCTCCGTCTCCGTGCGCACATACTTCCGGACGTGGATCCGCGTGAACCACCAAATCGACATCCGAGGCTTCGGGCCGCAGGAAAGCAAAGCCGCCCGCGGGATAGAGTCGCGCCGGATCTCGATGTTCGGGCTGTGGCAGATGCCCAACTTCACCGCAGTAATAGAATGTCAGCGGCGTGATGCGCCGGTCTGCCGGCGATTCTTCGAGAATGCCGACAAAATAAGCAGCGGCCATCAGGCCGTGCAGGTCTTCCACACTGTGATCCGGAGAAACGTCGCCAAACCGCGGCACGGATCCATCGGGCCGCAGCAGGTCGTTCGCCAGAGGAAACATAGCGCGAATGCGTTCGCGAAGGCCGGGCGCAAGCTCTCGTCCCAAGCGGGCCGCCATGACCCAGTATTCGAGCGCCGTCCGGCACAGCAGCAAATGATAGTGGCTCGATTGTTCCCCGAATGTTCCGTCTTCCAGAATTAGTTTCGAACCGTAGTCTTCCCAAATCTGGAACGCCTGATGAGACCACTCGCGCGCCTCTTCGCACTCCGGCAAAGCCGAGGCCGCCAGCAACAGGGCACGCGCGTTATTGAGCAGATGGTTGTGAACGCCCAAGGCGTACTCGATTCGGTTCTGCAGGCAGCACGCATCCTGCCAGATCCTGTTTTTCAGCGGACCGGCAAATGCCAACAGCTCGGCAGACTTGGCGGCCGCACTCCAGAAAAGAATTTCGGTAAGCGACGCAATTCGCTCGGATACGGTATACGGCTGAAGAACGGTTGGATCCTCGCGCCACGGGTTATTCAGCCAGCGAGGCACATCGGCCACAAATAGTTTTTTCGCGTTGGGCACGCCCGCACATACGGCCTGGCTCAAGCGAACCGCCCAATACAGGCGGTGGTAGGCGTGCCGATCTTCCTGGTCCGTGAGCTGGTCGAGAGCACTCGGATCCACGGGCCGGAAAGCCCCGCCCGCCAGTGGATATACACCCTGCGCCATCTGCTCCACATCCGCGGCCAGACGCTTCGAAAACGGCACGGCCGTCACGTCCGGGAATCCTCCGCAGAATGCCGGATGGATCGACGGACTAAATCCCGGCGTTGTGAGTTTCATTTCCGCAGGTCGCGAGATCTCGGATGGGCGATGCAGCATTTTCCGTCGCATACGGTGAAGCGACGAGCGCATGGGCCGGACGATGGTGCCCAGGCCATCGGCCCAGCGCCGCTGTTGCCAGCACTGCCTTAGTAAACTATTTCGCTCGAAGCCCGAAAGCATGATTCAGATTTGGACCGCGGAGCCGGCAAATCGCTCGGCCGCAACCGACTGATCGAGGAACAAGCGGACTCCCCGCGCCACTCGGTCCGTGGCTTTGCCGTCGTCAAACGTGCAGATTTCCCGAACCAGGCGCCGGCGGCCCTCAGCCAGCCGCTCCGGATGTTCCAAGCCATCGCGGACCGCCCGAATCAACTCCTGGCGGCTACGAACAATCTCCAGGCCGCCCGAGTTTGCGATAGGCAGATAGTGTTCCTGCAAATAAAGTTCCTGTGAAGTTCGATCGGATAAGCCATTCGGGGTGTCGTCGTAGGCGGGGCCGACTTGGGGACGGTCGAACATCGAGCCGTCGATCGTCATCGTGGATGCGACATTCACGTGCACCTTGGAGTGACACAAGCACGAAGCCAGCTTCTCGATGTCGTAGCGCTTGATATTGCTGGCCCCGAGCACCTTGATGTTGGTCGAGGGATCGTCATGGACGGTATGCTTGGTCCGGCTCAGCACGGGACGCCAGCGTTCGATCGGGTCCACCGGATGATTGCGGAACAGGATCACCGTGTCTTCGGGCAGTTCTTTCCGCTGCACCGCCTCATCCAGTTGCAGCAGGAACTGAGGCTCGTGTGGAGCGCAGGAGTAAAAACCTCCCCCGAAGAGGATCACCGGACCTTGCTCCGGGAGCCTCATTTCCCGTCTCCACTCCGCTTCCCCCCAGATATAGCTGGGGTCCCAGTAGAAGTCGAACTGTGGTGCGCCGACCACCTCAACTCTGTCGGACGTCGCCCGTGCGTATGTGCGAGCCAGTTCCGCGGCGTTATAGCGATTCCAGACCAGATAACGATCGAATTCCACCGGGATCCAGCCCCTGGTGGAGATGTTGTCGAAGGACAGGATCGAGGTGCACATCGGCACCTTCTTCGTCGCCAGAGCCCGCAGAAGCGTTTCTTCGGCCGGCAGGAACGGCGTCAGGCTCAAAACCGCATCGGCTCGCAGCGCTTCAGATTCGCGGAGAACTTTGGAGGCGTTGGTGTCTTCCCAGAACAGTTTCTCCTCGCGCTTCAACAGGCGATCGACCCCTTTTGGCAGGGCGAACCAGGTTTCCAGCATTTTCTGCCGCACCCGGCGCCGCAGGCGCTGAGTTGGGGTCCGCTTGGTGTCCGCCCGGCGCTCCCAGATCGCGGCCGACGGACTCGCCATGCGCTTCGTGTGCCACACATTGATGTAACTGCGCCACCGCAGGTACGAGTGCCCCCGTCGTGCCGCGGTGAGAGAATGCACCTCGGCCCCCAGACTCCGCAGTTCGGATTCGAGCGCAGGATCATTCCAGGCCAGGCAGATGACGGGATCCGCCACCTCTCGAATCTGATCGAGCAGGCCCGTTCGCACCACGTAGCGCACGGAGAATTGGAGACTTAAGGGAATAACCAGCCGGGGCTTCGCCATTTGAATTTAAAATTTACGAACTAGCCCAACTCGGCCCACTCGGCCTGTTGGATCTCGTCACTCTTACCGAGCCGGACGTAATCGCGATGCTTGGCGTTGTCCAGGTGCGGGAGCGCGTCCACAATCCTCGTTTTGAACGGGACATCGTCGCCGAATGCCCGCCGGACCTCAGCCTCCACCAGCTCTAAGTGCCTGTCCGTGACCCCTGGCGTGACCACCAGCTGCAGTTCCAAACGGTTATCCGTCATGTGGACAAAGCGATATCTACGGATGGTTTTGAGGCCGGCAAACTGTTTGAAAATGTAGCTGGGCACGTTGGCATTCAGCCGGCGGCCATTGGGTAAGCGGATCGGATCGCCGCTGCGACCCTCAATCTGATCGAGCATCGGATGCGCCCGGCCGCAAGCACACTTTCCGGACTTCGTGGTGACTTCGTCCCCGATGCGATATTTGATGAGCGGAAACGCGCGCAGCATCAGGTCCGTCACCAGAATCTCCCGGGTGCTGTGATCCGGGACATCCGCCCAGGCGGCTTCGATGTTTATGTGCAGGTTGCCTTCGGGGCATTGAAACGCCGTCAATCCACCCTCCGCGCTGCCATAGAACTCCGCACAGGGGCTGCCCGTAATCTCTTCGATGATGGCTCTCTGATAGGGACGAACAGGCTCGGAGGTCAAGAACACGGCTTTGAGATTCAGCCCTTTCAAATCCAGGCCGCGATGGTACATCTGAATGGCAAAATCGTACAGCGCCGATGGGTAGCCGAAAAAGTGGGTGGGGCGATGCTTGTAGATTCGTCTAAAATGAGAGTCCAGCCGGTGTGGCTCCAAATCATACGCGGAGATCCTCACCCGGTTGAACAAGAAATCTCTCGACAGTGTGTTCAGACGCAGCCGCCGATTCCAGTGGAGGCCTGCAAACAGCGCGTGCGGTTCGCCCATCTCGACGCCAAAGGCATGTATCCAGCGAAATTGTAAAGCATGACGGTAAGCCCAGGCTGTTTGGTCGCATGGAAACTCTAACGGAGAACCGGACGAGCCCGAAGTTCTATCGGGATGGGTCCGCAGGACCACCGTGCTGTCCGCTCGGAATGCGTCGTACTGCTCGGTGACTGTTTCGCGTTTAAGAACCGGCAGCATGCCGACCAGGATGCTTACATCTTTGACGGTATGTGCGCGTTCGATGTCAGCCGCAAATTTCCGGTAAGTCTGTTGGTAGTAGGGTACGTGCCCGAATGCGAACCGGATCTGTTCGATCTGCCGTTGTGCCTGGAGAGACAGTAGCTCGTCAAGCGACGCGTATTCCGTCCTGCGAAGCTCGGCCAGCGCTCGCATGACGGGTTCGCGTCTGAGATGTTGGAGCGCGATGTAGGAGAAAGCCGCAAGACGAGTGTTCATATCACTTCGACCTGAGACTCGACCTTTGCGCTGACGCGTTCGGGTGCACCAGAATCATTTCAGATTCTCTGGGCTACTCAGCCCGCGCGGAAACGTCCACCGCGACGGTACCTTCGTTCTCTAGTGTTTCATCCGAAGAACTACCCGACAGAAGGTCCACATTCCACGCCGCTGGCGGGGCTAAGCGTCCCATCAGCGCTTCCGGGTCGCTGTCGCCGGACACGTCCAGCATGGCGCTGTCGGAAATAAAGCGGGCCTTGCCCGCGCCGGCCGAGATCCCCAGGAGCTTGAAGAAAACGCTGTATACACCGGGCTTGAGCCAGAGTTTCGGGAAATCGACCGAGACATGATATTGGCACGGCGGATGGTCGGTGCTCAACGGATGGCGCTGGTTGACTACTGCCACCATATCCTCGCCGTTGGAATCCTGTATGAAGCAGAACAATCGGGATCCGGACATCTCCTGTCCGATGTGAACCGTGCATTCGACGCGAATCCGGTCGCCCGTCTCGATCGAGCCCGGATTCCTGGAATTAATCTTGATCCCGCTGAAATACGTGTGGCTGCCAACGTGTTGCTCAGGAGCAACGGTTAGCTGCTGCGAGTATTTGAAGAGCACGCGCTCGATCTCCCCGGCATAGACCAGCGTCCCTTGATCCAGGAGCACTCCGCGGCTGCACAGAGTTCGAACAGCCGCCATGTTGTGGCTCACGAATAAGATCGTGCGGCCATCGTTGGTGACTTCGCCCATCTTGCCCAGGCACTTTCTCTGAAACGCGGCATCCCCCACAGCCAGGACTTCGTCCACCAGCAGAATCTCGGACCTTAAGTGCGCGGCCACGGCGAACGCCAGGCGCAGGTACATGCCGCTGGAATAGTGTTTTACAGGCGTGTCGATGAACTTCTCAACCTCGGCAAAATCCACGATGGCGTCGAAACCGCGATTCAACTCGCTTCGCTTCATCCCGAGGATCGCGCCGTTCAGGTAGATGTTCTCGCGGCCGGTCAGCTCCGGGTGAAACCCGGTTCCGACCTCCAGCAACGAGCGAACATTGCCCCGGACTTCACAGAACCCGTGGGTCGGACTCGTGATCCGGGAGAGGATCTTGAGCAGCGTGCTCTTGCCCGATCCGTTCCGTCCTACGATCCCCACGACTTCTCCGGGTCTGGCGGAAAACGTAATGTCCCTGAGCGCCCACACGGACGCCTCGTTGGCCGGGCGGCCCGCGGACTTTTTGAAAATGGACGCCGCACGCCGAAGAGGCGACGTCAGGGACGCCGCTAATGTATCGCGCAGGGAGCCGTATGACTCCCTCCCGCCGATTCGGTAGCGTTTCGATAGTCCTTCGACTTTGATCGCGTCGGTCATGCTGTTTTTTGGACTTTCGGACATGCTCCCGCTTTCCCACTCACAGCGGGGAGCTTCTCAGGAAGGGCTAGACCACCCTTGCCTCGTATAGTGTTGCTACGAAAGCAGTTCATGTTAACCATTAGGTCCGGCCGGAACAATCCCCCATGGGGTGGAGTACCACCGTTTCGTACCCCGGGACTATTGGGCGTACCCCTACGCAGAATGCGCATACACCGACCCGCGGGTGTGAACCATTAGTCCTAAACTGATCCACTGCCAGATGTAATAGCTGTTGTCACTGGTACCGCTGAGGTATGCGGTCCATGCTGCCCGAACCTCTTTCGGATTCAGCCATACTCCGCCGAAATGATCCAGCGCCGCCTCAATGCAATCCTGGCTCCAGCCGCGGAGCGGACCGGCCAGCCATTCCCGCTGGGGAGTTTGTAGGGGGCGCTTGGGGGTATTTGCCAGGTTTTCCGGAACCAGGCGCTTGGCGATCTTCCGTAACATCCACTTGCGTTCGCCCGGAATGATCTTGCGGTCCGCCGGCTGGCGGAGAGCCAGCTCAAACAACCGATGGTCCAGAAACGGCTCTCGAAGCTCTGTGGAGGACCGCATCGAAACGCGGTCGTTGAACCTTAGGGCGCGGGGGATTTTTGTGTATCTTGAGTCCTGGTATTGGCGGTTGCGTAAACCATCCGGAAAGGGCCGGCTCGCGGCCAGAGGCACTGCCAGACTCCGGAAACCCGGCATCAGGCACTCCGGTCGAAGCGGGCTCTGCTTGGTGCCTTGCAGGATGCTCGCGGGTTGTGAATTCGCGTGCGAATTGAGTTCCGAAAGATAGTAGTCGTAGCCGGCCCATTGCTCATCCATGCCCTGCCCGTCGAGCAGAACCAGAACGCCCTGGGCACGCGCATGTTCGAACACGCGGGCGTAGGCCAGCGTCGGCAAACCACCGAACGGCTCACTCTCATGCGCCTGCACGGACGCGGCGAGCGCGGGAACATCCTCGGCGCGAAATTCGCACACCACCGATGGATGCGCGGTATGGGCCAGCATCTGCTGGACCCATGGCAGTTCGTCATAACGAGGATCGCCAGTTACGTAAGTGAATGCCTGAACGGCGCTATCGGCTCCTTGAATTTTTTGGACCAGCCCCAGTAGAACGGACGAGTCCAGCCCTCCGCTCAAGTTAATGCCAACCGGCACGTCTGCGCGAAAACGAAGTTTCACGCTCTCCTGGAGCAGCGCCAGATATTCTTCTTCGACTACCTCGATAGTCCGCTCGTCGTATTCGGAACCGACGGCCGTCGCGAGATCGTACCAGCATCGAATTTGTATCCGGCCATCCTGCCACGTGAGCGTGTGACCCGCCGGCAAGGAGTACGCCTGATCCCAGAAGGTTTTCTCGGAGTGATCATGGTGGCCATGCGCGAAGTAGGTCGCCCATACCGACGCCTTTGGGCTGGTGCAAACGCCCGCAGCGTGCAATGCGGCGATTTCGCTGGCTGCGAAAAGCGTTCCGTCGTGCCGATGGTGGTAATAGAGCGGCTTTACTCCAAAGCGGTCTCGCGCGGCGAATAATCGTCGCTTCCGCGAATCCCAGATCAGGAACGCGAACATCCCGAGAAAGTGATCGACGCAGCCTTCGCCCCATTTCTCGAAGGCCGCAAGTATCACCTCGGTGTCGGTGTTCGTGCGGTAAGGATAATCGCTCAGCTCAGCGCGCAGTTCAAGGTAGTTATAAATTTCTCCGTTGAAGGCGATCCGGAGCGTTTCGTCCGCATTGGACATGGGCTGCTGGCCGGCCGGCGAAAGATCGATGATGCTGAGCCGGTTGTGACCCAGGCCGGCGCAGCCGGAGGCGTCTAGGAATCGTCCGTCCGCATCCGGGCCGCGATGCCGCTGGGCGGAGATCATCGCTCCCAGCTCCGCCGGGCTCCAGGCTTGGCCGAAAAGTCCTGAAATGCCGCACATAAATTGGCGTTCCTAGGCGTGAGCCACGGCCGCCGCCATCAAGGCATCCTGCAGCTTCTTCGCCATGAACAGCTCGGTCTTTTCCATGGACTCAACGGTGCATCCACCGATGTGCGGGGTAATCAGCAGGTTCGAGTTGCGCTGGGCAAATTCCACCAGACGCGTGGCAGCCCCGGGAGCCTGCTCGTCTGCGACTACATCGATGGCCGCTCCGCGTATCCACCCTGAGCGTAAGGCCGCAAGCAGGGCCTCCTGCTCGATCAGTTCTCCGCGCGCCGTGTTGATGAACCACGAGCCGTGTTTCATCTGGCCGAATTCCCGAGCCCCGAACATCCCGGCATTCGCTTCCGTGAAATTGACGTGAAGCGTCACGATATCGGACACCCGCAGCAGTTCCGGCAGAGGAACCAGAACGACGTCCGGATCGAGCGTGTCGCTGTCGACATTCGGGTCGGCCGCTATCACTTTCGCCCCGAACGCCAGCAGATAACCAGCGACCAGGCTGCCCAGCCGGCCGTAGCCGACGATGCCGATGGTCTTGTCATGCAGTTCGTGGCCTTTGAAGAGATCCCGGTTCCAACCGCCTTCGCGGACATGCCCGGCCGCCGCCGGGATCTGGCGGAGAAGCGCCAGCATGAGGCCCACCGAATGCTCCGCGGTAGCCCGGATTTCGCGCAGGAAGTTCGTCTCCCCGCGTAACGAAAGCACTTGAACGCCGCGGCGGTCCGCCTCCTGCAAATCGATGTGATTTACGCCCGTCGTAGCCGTCACGATAATCTTGACGTTCGGCGCCCGCGAAAAAAAGCCGCGATCGATCTTGTCCCGCAGGCGCACCCAAACCACGTCCGCATCGCGAAACACCGGGTCGTGCGGACCTTTCGCCAAGAACACTTCGCCCTGGCTCCGCAATAGCTCCAGGGCTTCTTCGGAGAAGCCCTCGGGTTCGGCGATGACGATCTTAAAGCTGTTCTGCAATTTCCCGCCTCATGAGTTGCTCCGCCAGGAACAGATCGAAGGGCGTGTCGATGTTACAGGCGCGTTCCTCCGAAACGATCCAAGCCCGGCAGTCTTTTCCCTTGAGCGAGCTCTGATTCATAAGCACGTCGCGCCGCGTAAGGTAAATCGAGCCTTCCCGCAGATACAGCTTTCGCAGCTGTTGTCTGGGCTGGCCCTCCATGGCCTCCGCGAACGGAGGATCCTGTACGCGGCCGTCCTCCTCGATCCACTTCATGCGCGCCGGCTGTTTCTCTCCGACGTCTACGAAGGAGATCACGGAATCGGCGCCCGTTTGCTCGATCAAAGCGATGGCTCCGTCGATATCTTCCGCCCTGCGCAAGGGATTCGTAGGCTGTAGCGTTAGAATTGCGTCGTAGTAGTCGCCTTGCGCCTCCAGTCTTCGGACCACGTCCTGCAACACCGGGATGGTCGGCGTGTCGTCCTGCGCTAGTTCCGCCGGCCGTAGAAAGGGAACTTCCAGGCCCCATTCCCGACCGAGCGCCGCTATTCCCTCGTCGTTAGTCGATAAGACGGTACGGGTCAGGCGTTTCGCGGAACGGGCGGCCAGCGCCGTGTAAGCCAGCAGCGGTTTACCGAGCAGAGGCGCGATATTCTTTTGGGGGATACCCTTCGACCCGCTCCGCGCGGTGACGATTCCAAGGACCCGCATGACCATTCGTCTTCACCGATTCTTTGTCGTAAATGTAGTCCAGCCGCTTCTGAATGTACGGCCGTAGCAACACCAGTTGCTCCGCGATCTGTTCCGCGACGTGCCCGTGCCCATACAGTGTGCTCGGCGCGTACCGGCCATGAGCCATCTGGTACGAAACCACGCGCGCGATTTCATTCGCCAGCGGCTCCGTGGGGATGACGTGCACGTCGGTTTCGCGGCCCTCCTGGCGATCTCCCACCAGCACCACGGGCGTGCCGAAATAGCCGGCATCGCGCACAAAGCTACTCGAGTTGCCGACCGCGCTGGATGCCTTGGCCAGCAGCCTCAGATAGTCTTCGGGAGGCAAGTTCGTGATGGTCCGCAACCAGTCCGGACTGACTCGATCGCGAAACACGCGAATCGACTTGCTGATCCGGTCCGCACCCGCATCGATGTTCGGCCACAGCATCACCGTGGGCAATTTCAACTGTTCGAGCGCGTTCAAAACCTCTTCGATCTGTGACTGTTCCCCGCCATAAGACGTCGTGGTTGGATGGAACATCACCAACAGGAAGGGCTTCGCGAGATCGATCTGCGCGCCGCTTCCGGTTCCGTTGACGACTTGCGGATCCAGCTCCAGGTTTAACTGGCGGGCGATGTCGCTGCTGGGGCAGCCCACGCCCAGAATCGAATCCGGACGTTCACCCATGCGTTGCAGGTATTCCGCCGCCCTTGCGGTGCTCGGGAAGTGAAAATGCGCCATTTTCGTAATTGCGTGGCGAGCACTTTCGTCGATAGAACCCGAGACTTCTCCGCCCTGGATGTGAACGATGCAGATGTTCATATAGGCCGCGGCAATCGCGGCAGCCAGCGCCTCATACCGGTCGCCGATCAGCAACACCAGGTCGGGCTGCAAGCGTTGAAATTCGCTGGCAAACTCCACGATCCCGAAGCCGACCGATTTGGCCATGGTCGCGGGCGTGGAACCTTCCAGTTCGATGTGGATTTCGCTGTCCACCTGGTAGCCGTCCGCCTTCACAACCGCGACGGGATACCCAAACCGCTGCAGAACCATGGTGCCCGTTGCGACCAGCTGGAGTTGCAGCTCCGGGCGGGTTTTGATTTCGTTCAGCACAGGCTTCAGCCGCCCGTAATTGGCCCGATCGACCAAAACGGCGCAGACCTTGCGTGGGGTATTCGATGTCACTGAATTCATCTCCTGATTGAGCGCGAGCTATGCCTGCGAGATCCAAGCCTGATTGCAATCCACGCGATGGATCCGGTAAAGATCTGTGCCCGGCTGATTCAATCCGCTCACCGTGGTGAATGCGCAGTCGAAGCCCTCGCGCTGGATGCTGCGTACCGCGGCGCTGTTGAACGAATTCTGCCGGCCATAGGGATAGCAAAAGGGCCACAGCGGTTGATCGCCTAAGCGCTTTCGAAGCAATTCCCGGCAGAGTCTCGTATCGTTCTCTAACTGTTCCTCGTGGAGCGTTGCCAGCGGACGATGCTCGTGCGTGTGTCCGCCGATCACCATGCCCGCGCCCTGCATTTGCAGAGCTTCGTTCCAACTCAGGTACAAATCTTCCGAAAACGACGCCGGATCTCCGAGATGGGCCTCGAACATCCGCGTCACCACGCGATCCCGCAGGCTGCTCTCGAGAATAAAATTGAAAAAGTATTTGAATTCCGCAATGGGTTGCGTATCCAGCGAATACGTGTTCCGGACCACTTCCGCGTCGAACACCGGCATCTCGGCTTCGTCGCCTGTCAACTCTTCCATCTCGCTAAAGAACGATCGCTTATAAGTCTTGAAGTCCAGCTTCGCCATCAGGAAGTGATTCATGTGCACCGGCGCGACACGACGATCTTCGAGACAGCCGGTGATCACGTGAAAGATGCCTTGCACGCCACGCTCGTGAAGAAGCGGAGTTACTTCGGCGAAATGTTCCTTGAGTCCGTCATCGAACGTCAACAGGCACAGATTTTGTGACGGATGGTAGGTCCCGTTCAAGAACGCCATGGCGGAATCCAGCGTGGCCATCTCATACGCGGCACACAACTGGTCCACTTGCTTCTGAAACGCGCTCAGTAACATCCCCTTGATTCTGGGAAAGGGCGTCCGGGGAAGATCCCGCACGTAGTGATACGTGACGATGTGGAGGGCAGCGTCGTTCACAAAAGGGCCTCCATGGACTCAGTTCGGACGGTCCTGATCCGAGTCGGACTTGGTCCAATACCACGAACAATCCTGCGCCGCCGAACAAGCCGGCAACGTCGCAGGAACGAACATGGCGCTCAGAATGTCTCCGGTTTTTCCATCCAACGGCTGAAAGCGAGTCGGGATATTCGAACCGTCGGCGAAGTCTGACACGGCCGCGAACCCCGCGTCCATGAGCCACGCCCGGCTCGGCCCGTGAAATCCGTAATAGTCCGCGCCGAATGCGCCGGCGGCACAGAGATCTTGCGTGAAAGCCGCCAAAAGATCGCGCGCGTTTTGCTCGGAGACCGGCAGGAACTCCACCAGGCGTCCGATCCGGTCGACGTCTTGCAGTCCGTTGTCGGTGCGCCGACGAATCGTTTCCAGTCTCCACACCGCGAGCCCGGACCGGTGCCCGTCCGCCACGCTGATAAATCGATAATCGAAGCGCGGATGGCGTTGATAGCGCCACTGTAAATAGTCGGAATCACGCTCCGCTCCCACTGTCTTTTCCGCAAAGGCGGGCCAGTGCTTCTGGTCCCAGTCCGGCGGAATTCCGGCATACGACTCGACCGATGTCGTTGGAATCGTAGTGCGCTCCATCTCCGACCTGAGCGCCTCCGCACGCGCCACCGGCCAGTCCGGATGCGCGATGGTCAGCAATCGCACTAACCGATCTCCTCCATTGGGCAGCAGCATGAAATGCCGGGGAATCGGGTCGAGTACCTGGCCGCGCAGTACGCGATAGATCACCGTCGACTCTTTCGTGATACCCGCCGCGACGGTTGCCTCGAAGGGAGCTTTCCGAAACATGCTGAGAAGTTGCAGCGCGCCGGTCCCCTTGCGGTGATCCGGGCGAATGACGTAGTTGACGATCCAAACGCCCTTGGACTTCTGGCCAAACGCGTTAAACACGAACGGAATGCCGCCGAGGATGCCAACTAGTTCCCCATTTTCTTCGCCGAGCGCAAAGCTGTAGCCATCGGCATCCCAGTGATTCGGGCGGCGGAACGTCCAGCGAAATAGTTCCTCGTCCCGCGTGTAGATATGGCCCTTGGACCAATGCTCGTCGAGGAACTTGCTGATTGCCGGATACTCGTGCGCGGCGGCGAATCGAAGCTGCATGCTCATGCTTGTAATTTCTCGGCGATCAACGCGTCAATCAGTTCGATCGACAACAGTTGTTCGATCTCTTCTGGAGTGAACTGAATCGCGAACTCCTGCTCCAGCGCGAGAACCAGATTCAGATGGTGAAGGGAATCCCATGTGGCGATCGTGTCTGGCGACGACACCGGCAGGACCTCGCTCAAGGGAACTTCAAACACGTCACTTGCGAGCTGCCGGATTTTGTCAACGGCAGGCGTATTCACGGTTGATGGAGGTTGGAGTAGTGACACGAATCCATTCCGGACACTTGATATCGGTTTGCGTCAGATCCAGGGACCACTTCGTTCCCTGATCCTTGGTTTCGATCTTTTGAAACTGGTGCGCTCCGTACACGTTTTGCGCGGGCTGATTCTTCTGCGTCGGCAAAAACCAGCCTTCCAGGCGCTGAGCGCCTCTTTCGCGGCATTCGGTTGCCAGAAACGCGAGCAGCGCGGTTTCGACCGTTCGCCCGATCACCCGGCAGCTCAGGAGCAGCGTGTCGATTTCGGCGATGCCGGCGCCATCGAGAATATGGTGAACGATCGCGACTCCCACCAGCCCGTTGTCACCAAAGCGATCCTTGACGCGGAGTGTGTATACGGTCCGGTCTTCCCGATCGGCAAGCTCCGCGATCTGCTGCTCGGTGTACCGCCGCGTGGTCATGTTGAACTGGTTGGTTTTTTGCGTGAGCTGCGCCGTGCGAGCTATGGTCGCGGCCGTTACCGGACTGATTTCGGCTTCCTGCTCCAAGGACCGGTAGAAGTCATCGATGTTCGTGGCGGCGCTGGAAAGCTGCGTCCTCTGCTGCTGCTCGGCATACAGGCGGCCGCGCTCCCGATCTTCCTCGGACAAGGAAAGCCGCTCGAAGTACAGCGACTCCCGGAGAGTTTTGGCGTAGTCGCTCGGGTTTTTGGGAAGCGGAATCACGCGCACTTGCGGAAGGGCTTCGCGAACGCGGGCGCATTCGAAATCGCTGTCGTCGATGAAGCACAGCGAATCCAGTCCGACGTTCAATTCCTTGGCGATGTTGACCAGATTATCGGCTTTGTCATTCCAGTTGATCGCCGTCGCCGAGAAATAGCGCGCGCGAAGCAGCATTTCGGGATGAGTCTCGATAGCGTGCAGGGCGTCCGCGGAATCGTTCTTGCTCGCGATCGCCAGAAGTACGCCGCGCTGCTGCAGATCCAGCATCACCCGCTGAAGCGCAAGATAGCTCGCACCGGGATGCTCCATCCCCAGCGCGATTCCTTCCACGCGATCCTCGCCGAGAACTCCGCCCCACAATGTGTTGTCGAGGTCGGTCACCAGGACCTTGGCCGGCCGCGCGATCAAGGGATACAGGAACCGAAGCCATTCGTTCGCCATGCGCAACAGACTTTCGGCGGCGAACGGCATGCGCATCGAGAGCCACTTGAGTTCATCGCCCCAGCGCTCACGTCCGCATCGCGCCACCAGCGCATCGTAATCCAACAGGTAGACGCCGCGATGTTCCGCGACAATGCGCTTGAGCTCCTGGTTGATCTGCCGAATACAATCCGACTGCCCGTCGGACAACTGGCTGTCGAGAATACCGTGGCTGGGCTGCGCCGGAAGCTCCAGGCTGTGCACGATCAGGCTGGCCTGGCTGTGTTTGCGAAACGCGGTAATCCAGGACCGGAAGCTGTCCGCCACACGCTGGATCACGGCCGCCGCCTGATCCGATGTCAGATCCGCGAAACCATTCCACAGCTCCGGTGCGACGTCTCTCGTCTGCACGGCCAGAATTGCCACGTCTGGCGCGAACCGATAGAGCGCGCTCGCGGGATCTAGAATCTCCTGCGGGTAGCTATTGAACTCGCCCACCAGACTCTCGAGCCGGATGCCTTTGACGAACGCAGCGGCCCGCAACAGTGGAACCACCGGCTCCAGCGTGAATGAGCGCAGGAAAGCGACGCGTGCCGTGGCCATCGGTTGCTGCTGATGCAATCGTTCCGCCTGCGCGGACACAACATTCGCGTTGGCAGAAGTCGGGCGATCCATCCACAGCGCTTCCAGCGCGGCGCGAGCTTCTGCCCACTTCCCCGCCTGGATGCATTGATCGAGATGTTGTCGCGGATCGGATTCCGACATCCTACATCCTGCTCCCGCCACAGACGGGAATATCGACGCCGGTCAAGTGTGCTCCGGCTTCGGAACACAGGAACACAATCGTATTCGCCACCTCGTCAGCCGTTCCCAGCTGTCGGAGTGGCGTCTGCATCGCTTCCAGTTTTCGTAAGCGCTCTGAGGTCGTGGAGATAAATTCCGTTTCGGTCATCCCGGGCGAGATCATATTGACCCGCACCCCGCGCGGCCCTAACTCGGCAGCCAGCGAAAGCGTCAGCGCTTTGAGCGCCGACTTCGCAATCACGAATGGGCCCCACTCCACCGGAGGCCGCCCCCACGTGAGACTGGAGCCGACGTTCACGATGCGTCCGGAATTCCCTTCGAGCATCCCCGGAAGCACCGCTTTGCAACAGTTGAATGCTCCCCGAACATCGACCGTCAACTGATCTTCGATTTCCTGCCAACTGGCGTCGAGAAGCGTACGAGGCGTAAAAGCCGCGCCCGCGTTGTTCACCAGAACATCCACCGGCTTGCCGTACTGCCCTCGAGCCGTCTGAATAGCTTTCTCCACGGCCTCCGCGTCCGCGACATTCGCCTGAACCGCGATCGCCTGGCCACCATCCCCCACGATGAGGTGGCAAAGCTCTTCGGCTTCCACCGCGCTCTGCCGGTAATTCACGGCTACGGCCACTCCGTGTTTTGCGAGCGCACGAGCGGTCGCAGCCCCGATGCCTCGCGACGCTCCACTCACCAGTGCCACGCGCTCGGACAGAGCTGCTTCTCTAGGACGGCTCTTGGACTCGAGCAGCATCACGGATCCGTCGCCGGCCATGACGGTCTTGCCGTTCTGATTCATCACCTTGACCTCGATCTTCACGGTCCGCGTCGCGTCCGAGCGCTGTGTCACGCGCAGCAGGAAATCCAGTTGATCACCGATAAACACGGGCGCGGCCCACTGAAAGTTCTGTTGCGTCCACAACGCGCCAGGGCCGGGCAAGTGCATCCCGATCATGGTCGATACGTAGCTCGCCACCAGCATTCCGTGGACAACTCGCCGTTGGAAGCTAGTGCTGGACGCGAATTCCGCGTCCATGTGGAGCGGATTGTGATCGCCGGTTAAGTCGGCGAATGTGCGGACGTCCTCCGCGGTGATCTTTTTCGAAAAACGCTTCTCCTCGCCGACCTGGATCGATCGCAGGTCCGCGACCGCGTTGATTTGTTCGGCCGCAGCCACAACTAGCCGCCTGTTCCGGTTGGAAGCAGATCTTCCTCGCGCAGCAGAGTATTTGCTGCCACCGGCCGGACGAGTTTTCGGCCCACGATTTCCGCCACCCGATTCGCGGGAATGCCTGTGCCTGGCTTTTTAAAAGCTAAATGCGATTCGGACAGGACGGTTCCCTCGGCCAGATCCACGCGAGCCGTGACGCTCTTGGTGAACGCATCGCGCAGCGGCTGCATTTGCGCCGCCAGTGCGTCCTTCTCGACGGGATTATTTCTCATCGCTTCAATGAACCGGATCCCCTCCACCAACTGGCCCAGCTCGGCCGTCGTAATCGAGGCGGGCACATCCGGCCCGAAACATTCACGACTAAGCGTGATGTGGACTTCCAGCGCGTCCAGACCGATAGCCGCACCTGCTAGCCCGGGGAAAATTGTGCCCGAATGGTCCGATAGCCCGACCTTGCAGCCATATCGCTGCCGCAGGAACGGGATCAGATTCAGCCCCACTTTCTCTGGCGGACAAGGATAACTCGACGTGCACTGTAACAGCGTCAGATCGGCATGGCGGCCGGAAGCTTGCTCCACCAGCGCGTCAATCTCGCGCAGGGGGCTCATACCGGTGGAGAGAAGAACCGGCTTCCCGCTGGTCATGATCCGGCGCAACAACGGCGCGTTGGTGCATTCACCCGAAGCCACCTTCCATGCGGCCACGCCGACTCGCTCGAGCAGATCCGCCGCTTCGAGCGAGAAGGGCGAGCTGATGAACTTGATCCCTCGCTGATCGGCGTGCGTTTTCAGGCCGATCCATTGCTCTTCCGTGAACTCCATCCGCTTCCAATATTCATAGCGGGAGGCATCTTGCGGGCTGAACTTCACGCGCCACGGTTCGCCTGGCGTGCTTTCGGCAGCCGCGATGTGCGTCTGAAACTTAACAGCGTCCGCCCCCGCGCGCGCCGCAGCGTCGATGTAAGCGTGGGCTGTGCCCAGACTCCCATCGTGCGCCTGAGCCACCTCGGCGATAATCAGGCACCGCGAGTTAGAAGATTCAAACGACATCGGCGAATGTCTTCTCCATCCGGCGGAAATAATACGCGCCCGAAAAAAGAATGACTAGCGTTACGACAGCCGAAACAGCCAGCATGGGACCCGGAGGAGTTTTATTGAACATGGCCCAGCGAAATCCCTCCACCACCCCCGTCATGGGATTGGCGCCGTAGAGCATTTTGGCCCAAGGCTGCGACAGCAAGCTGCTGGGATACACCACCGGCGTGGCAAAAAACCAGAACTGCACCAGGAACGGCACCACGTACCGGATGTCGCGGAACTTGACGTTCATCGCTGAAAGCCACAACCCTACGCCCAACGAAGTTACGACGCCCAGCAACAGGAACGCCGGCAGCCAGAGCATGTGCACGTTCGGCCTGACGTGGAAGATCGCCATCATCACCGCCAGCATTAGGGCGGACAGGAAAAAATCCACCAGGCCGGATAGCACCGACGCCAGTGGAATGTGGATTCTCGGAAAGTAGACCTTGGTGATCAGGTTCGCATTACCGACCAGGCTGTTCGACGATTGATTCAGCCCGTTGGCGAAGAACAGCCACGGTACCAGGCCGGCCAACGCAAATACCGGATAGGGAATCCCGTCCGAAGGCATCTTCGCCAGGCGTCCGAATACGAGGCTGAAGATCACCATCGTCAGCAGCGGCTGCAAAACGGCCCACGCGACTCCGAGAGCCGTCTGCTTGTAGCGAACTTTGATGTCGCGCCAGATCAGGAAATACAGCAATTCGCGATAAGCCCACATCTCCCGGAAATTGAGAGTCACGCGGCTGGGCGGTTCGATGCGCGTGACGGGCAGCTCGGCCAGCATCTCCAGGCTTCCGGGCGCCGTGTGCGTTGCAGTTTCAATCATTGTACGGTTTGAATCGCCCGCGAGGTTCGCGGAAGGAATTGAGAACAGATTTTTTCCGGATCAAGTCCGGCGGGCCGCAGCGAAAAGCGAATCGTAAGCAGAAGTAAGCGCGCGTCGCTGCGAAAGGTTCGAAGCGATTCGTATTCCAGGCTGAGCGCGAGTTTCTCCGGGAGGATCACCTCCGCATAACCCTGCTCGGGATTCGCGAAACGGCTCAGCGTTTCCTCTTCCCGGCAGTGCACCAATGTCGATAGATCCGTGATTCCCGGACGGCGTGCCAGAATCTTGCGCCACCGCGGGTCCGCATAATCTACGTACTCGGGCACTTCAGGACGGGGACCAACCAGACTCATGTCCCCTTTGAGCACATTCCAGATTTGTGGGATCTCGTCTATCTTGTACCGGCGCAGAATGGAGCCGGTCCAAGTCACGCGCCGGTCGCCGGCGCTCGTGATTTTGGCGCCCGCAACTCCCGTTCGCA
>Ga0209517_10001400_pt1 | contig 36702 bp, 33 predicted proteins | sample PeaSoiMetSII2010_FD_187695 | JGI IMG/M metagenome (GOLD analysis project Ga0209517, IMG submission 187695) | Peat soil microbial communities from Weissenstadt, Germany - SII-2010 (SPAdes) (version 2) | ecosystem: Environmental > Terrestrial > Soil > Wetlands > Peat | place: Germany... | reverse complement strand
CATGCCCATACCCGCCCCAGGCAGGCCAGCCCGAATGGCCCTCCTGCACCAAACCATACAGATCGATGCCGTACTGCACCATATAGACCAGCAACGGCTCTTTTTGCGCGGGGGTAAAATTCAGGGTGAGCAGAAGGCTGGCAAAGGACATCAAGTAGCCGCCCTCGCGGCCATAACTGACCATATACTCGGCCGGGACATCGAAATTGAAGAAGACTGAATCGATCCAGGGCCGCTGGAGATAACCCTCGAATTCCGACAAAGGCGGGACGTCCCGGACCGGCGGCAAGGTGGGCAGGAGTTGCCGCTGGAGGTTACGGGAGAAGTAGATATTGGTTGCGCCTTGGGCGTAGGAGGGCCGGAAGGCATCCGGGGGCAGCGGCGCGGGGACGCTCGTGAGGATCGAAACGGAGGCCACGGGACTGTCCGAGACGTCATCGGGCCGCATGACGCAGCTCAGGTTGGAGGGTGCGCTGCGGGAAGAAACCAACTCGTTGCCCGGGTTCAGCGTGATCGGGGGATAGACGCCCAGCGCCGGATTGTAGCGGCCGGACAGAATGCGGCTGTCGAAACCGCTCTGCTGGATGTTGACCTGGATATTCAACATCGACCCGTTCATGCCATTGGTGGCTGGTGGTTCGATATCCACGATGGTGGCTGGCCCGACCACATAATAATCGCCATTAACGAAGCGTCCGACCCGCTGGGGTTGGGAGAAGGTCCAAGTGATGCCTTCCTGGCTGATTTGAGTCATCAGAGGCAAGTTGGTCAGCGCGGGCGTGGGGGGGGGCGCGGCGGCGGTGTAAACAGGCACGGGGTAATTGTCTCCGGGGTCGGCGAAGACCGCGGTGGTGAACCCGGCGGCCGCCAGTCCCAGCGCGAGCAAGGTGAGGGTGCGCGAAGGGAGCAGCCGGCCAGCAAGAATCTCGATTTTCTCCATAAAGGTCACGCCCAGCGAGCGTAGCGTGACCCAACCCTGGACCGGCACCACCTTCGCATTCAGAGCGCTAATTTAATCTAACAGCTTGCGCTCCGGCTGGTCAACACGGGGTGGCCCAGGTTTTTCCTGGGTTTGCTAGCGGGCGCATGGGGAATTATCCACCTACGGCGCTGGCTTTTGATTTCGTTGCGCCTCGGCGACCAGCTTCAAATAATATTCAGCCGTCTGGTTTTGCGGATCATCCTTGATCGCCTGCTTGAGCGCCGTCTCCGCCTCAACTAGCTTGTTCATTTCATAGAGCAATTTTCCATCCTGGACCAGGCGGCTGGTCTTGGCCTTCCCCGGGACAATACTGGAGGCCTCGCCGCCGAAACCGCCTCGACCCCCTCCTGCGCCTATCCCGCCGCCCCCGCCCCCGCTTCCGCCGCCAAATCCTCCACGGCCGAACGTGCCTCCGCCGAACAGACCGTCGGCAGGGCTGCCTGGCCCAGCCACGTAGGTAGCTAAGCGCGCCCTTTTCCGGAACTCATCCAGGGTTATCTTGCCCTTGGCAAAAGCCTCAGCGTCGGATTTTTTCACGCGGATGGTCATGATAGTGCCTGGGGAGGCGCCGCCGCCGGCGGAGCTCGAGAAGGTCCCCATGCCAGTGCCAGAGGATGAGCCCGCGCCGTAGAGGGACCCGCCGAATGGGGCGAAATCCGGCGAGCGTTTGAAGAGGGCCACTCCGTCTTTAGCGCCGCCGATCACGCAAACGGTTACCGAGTCCTCAGATTTCAACCCGCGGATATTGGCAGATTCGCGGAGTGCTCCCAGAATAGCTTCCTTCAAATTGTCCACTTTGGTCTGGCTGTATTCCGGGGCCGGGGCCGACACCGGTTGGTCCCACGCATCCCACTCGCCCGTGAGTTCCCCGGTCCTGTGCCCGTAGAGTTCCTGGCGGGCTTGGTCCCACGCTGAATCTGCGGCTGGCTTTTCATGCTGCGCCTCTGGTTTTGCTGGGGGCGGCAGCAACGGAAACCCCGCATTGATGAAGAACACAGCTCCATAGCCTTCGAGGTAAAGACTTCGGAAGGAAATGGAACCTGAACCAAGCGCAACGGCAATGCCCATGGCGGTGCCCCGTGCTTGGTCCGCCCCGACCTTCTCCTCGAATGTCTTATTGAGAATGTGCGACATCACTGCCAAATCCTCTTCCAGGTTCGCCTGTTCCTTCGGGTCGGCGTCGGAGTTCAGAATCACCAGCGTTCCCGTACCGGGCGGCCTGCGATGGACGACCCCGGCTAAGCGTGGCTGGAACCCGTAGCGGGCGCCAAATTGTTCCGTCGCCTGCTGCGCCTGTTGCTGGGCCTGCTTGACGGCGTCTTCGGCTTTGCGACGCTGGCCTTCAGACTGCTGCTGGTCTTGGGCCGCCTGCGCGGCCTCCTGTCCTGAGGACGGCGTCCCAGGCGTCGGAGTTTCCTGCGCCGGCAATGCGCCTCCGGCCCAAGCCATCGCCACGGCCAGGCCTAAACCAAAGAGGGATTCTTTTGCTGCTGGCAATGCCGTCGTCATTGGTTTTGTCATAGATGCCTTTCTCGGTTTATTTGAATTAATGTTGTGTATTGCGCGTGCTATGCGCATCAGCGACCAACTCGACCAGTTGTTGCTCGGTCGCGCGGAAACTGACATCCGTATTCAGTGCCACCGTATCCAAGTCCTTCCGAATCGAAGCGCAACTGGCGTCCAGCCGTTCCAAAACGGCGTAGATGTCCCGATTGTCCTGGACGCGCTGGGTCTCCTGCAAGTGGTGGTAATCGGCTAGGAGGCCCTTGGTTTTTTCCAGGGACGCCGCCAGCGTGGCCGCCTGGGCTCTCTGGATTTCTTCATGAAGCATCCGCGCAAATTCCTGGCGCATGGCTGGTGCCATGGCAGCGCGCAGCCTGGCGGCCTCTGGTGCAGGAAACGTGAACCGACCGAGCCCAAAGCTCAGCCCCAGCATGAGCAGGATCGCGGCCGCGCCTGCCCAGCTCAGCCGCAGCGCGAACCGCTCGCGGGGTCTGGGGGGCGGCGGCACTTTCCAAGCCGCCAGCCGGTGCAGACTGCGCTGCCAGCCTTCGATCTCGGCACGGCACTCAGGGCAATCGCGCAGGTGCGCTTTAAGTCGTCGCCGGTCTTCGCCTTTAGTCTCGCCGTAAACATACGGCACCCATTCTTCTCGTTCGGGATGATTCATAAAACAAATTTGGGATGGACGGTTGGAGGTGGAAACTGGCCGGTGGCGTTTGGAAGCGGGTTTAACCGGGGCTGGAGGATGCGGCTCAATCGTGCCAAGGCTTCGGCCATGCGCGAGTTGACGGTTCCCTCGGGGATTTCCAGGATTTCGGCGATCCGCGCCAGCTTGAGGCCCTGGTAGTGGCGCAGCACGAGCACGGTGCGGTAAATCTCCGGCAATTGGAGGAGGGCTTGGCGCACCAACTCGCCCTCTTCGAGTTGGACGGTCCGCAAATCGGGTGACGGTCCTTCAGCCGCCTGACCCTCCATCGCGCCTTCGCCGCCGGTCGGGTCCTCGCGCAGGAACTCGCGGCGCCGTTCGCGGCGGCGCAACTCGTCATAGCACAGGTTGAGCGCGACGCGCCAGAGATAGGTTGAGAAGTGGCTTCGAGGCTGATAATCCTTGCGTTTCTCAAAGAGGCGCAAGAAGGTCTCCTGCTTCAGATCCTCGGCGCGATACGCATCGCCGGTCATGCGGACGCAGAGCCGGCGTACCGGCTCTTCCCAACGGCGTACGAGCCGCGCGAAGGCCTCGTGGTCGTTGTACTGCGCCACGCGGCACATGGCCTCTTCGTCCACGCCCGAGCACCAGTGCGACAACGTCGCGAGGGACAGTTTGCTCATCATCGAACCTTTCCAACAGGTTAAACGTTGCCGGGGCGAAAAACCGTCGAAAAAATTTTGAAATTCGTGGGCTAAAGCCGCACGATAACTTCAAACATCGCTCCGCATGAAAAAACCATCGTCTGATTCAGTCGATGGCATAGACATATACTTCGGGGGAGAATTTAGTCCCCCCCTTACCCCTTAGCCCCCCCTTAGCGTCCCTTAGCGCCACAGCCATAAATGCCCTTGACATGAATGGCAAATGGATTCACTATGGGGCAATATGAGGGCATCAGGTTCTGGAAAGCCGGCATCTCGCCGCCGAAATGCCAGGCGTTTGGGAGCTTTCACGTTGATCGAGCTCCTGGTCGTTATCGCCATCATCGCCATCCTTGCAGCGCTATTGTTGCCCGCGCTGGCATCTGCCAAACAAAAGGGCCAGCAGATCAAATGCATCAGCAATCTCAAGCAGTTGACCGCGGCCTATTACATGTACCAGCAGGATTATGGCAAGGCGGTGGCGTATGGCGATGTCAGCACGCTCTGGATGAAGACCTTGATCATGTACCAGGCACAGGTGGCCACCGTGCGGCTTTGCCCGGTGGCCTCGGACCGCGGCCGATTGACCACCACGGAAGGGAATGCCGCCGCGCCTTGGTTTTGGAATTCCGACAACGACCCACTGTTGGACGTGGGCAGCTACTCCATTAACGGGTGGCTCTACACGTACGCCGGGGCGAGCGAGTGGGTGCCCGAGCCGCAAAATTACTTTCCCAAAGACACCGCCATTGCCCAACCGTCGCTCACGCCGGTTTTTATGGATGCGAATTGGCCAGACACCTGGCCCGAAATCACGGATCTGCCTCCTACGGATCTATTTAACGGTGACCCTAACGTGGCTTTGGGCCGGATCTGCCTGGCGCGGCATCGGTTGACGCGGGGCGCAAAGGCCAGAAACGGACAGGCGCTCACCGGCGGCATCGACATGAGCTATGCCGACGGCCACGCGGGGAGGTTACGGCTGCAGGACATCAAGACGGTCATCTGGCACGTGGGCTATGTGCCGGTGGCGAGCCCGTGGAGCATACACCCGTGAGAGTACCTGCGCTCAGGCCGTGTTCTCGTGGGCTCTAGTTTTCTTTGTGGGACGCCCATTCCTGTAAAAAGGCGAGCACCTTCTGCGGGCTGTGATGGTCGCCCTCCTCTAGTTCCCCGGAATGTTTGGTGGTCAGGTGCTTGCCCTCCGAGTCCAGCACAACGATGAACGGCAGGCCATAGCCTTGGCCACCATATTTGGCCCCCAGTTCCTGGTTGTGGCCTTTGTTCACATCCACCAGCGCCACGATATAATCCGCTTTGAGCTTCTCGCTGATGGCTTGGTCGGTTTCAAAGAGCCGATGGAGTTTGTGGCACCAGCCGCACCAGTTCGCTCCAAATTGCAACAGCACGCACTTGTGCGCTTTTTGGGCGGCTGCCACCGCGGCGGCGACTTGTTTGGAGCCGTCGGCGGTCTCGTCGTAGATATCCGGGGGTGATTCTTTCTTGGGCGGGTTAGCCGGTTGCCCGAGCGCCCCAAACCCGGCGGTCAAAAGAGAAATTAAGCCGAGGAGCAAAGTTCGAGTTTTCATTAGGCGACCATCCGTTCATCGTCGTGCGGTGCCCAGTAAGATTACAACAAAGGGCTGTGATGTAAGTGCTTTGGCGAGGGTGGCTGGTGGGAGGTTAGCCCGACTCACGTCGGCGGCTACGACGGTAGTAGGCGTGGGCAGCAGTACGCGCTAATATATGGCTGCGCGGCTTCGCCCGTGGCGCGCACACAGAAGGGGAGGTGCTCGGGTGGGGCACGAAGGCTTGTCGTTGGCGGAGGGGGAGAAGTTAGCGCCGACTCACGTCGGCGGCTACGGCGTGGAGGAGCGCGGGAGGTGCGCGCGCGACCACGAAAGGATGATGGTCGGCGAGGGGGCGGAAGTTAGCGCCGACTCACGTCGGCGGCTACGAGGCTCGGTCAGTGCGGTCGGCGCCGCAGATGAGACTACCGGTAGCAGGGCGCGGCGGTTTACTCCATTTCCCGAGGCGGGAGCGCGCGTTGCTCGATGCCTGCCTCTCGCACCTTGAAGTAGTGCCTCCAGAGCCAGGGCCAATAGTCGCTGGCAAAGACGTTCAGACGCGGGTACCCAGGAATTACAGCGCCAAGGTACGGCCACGCGATGGGGGCGCTGACCAACTCGGCCTTCAGCGGATTGAGCAGGACGTAGTCCGCGCAGGCCAAACTGAAGGCACGGCGGCGCCGTTCCTCGGGCCTGAGCACGTGATCGTGCGGCTGATGCTGGAACTTTGCGGGCTTGAGCACTGCGCCGAGTTGGGCGCGGAGAAACTTCATGGCGTTCCGCTGCTCAGTGTCCTTTCGCAACCCCATCCAAACGAAGTGAAGGTGATCAGACATGAGGCAGTAGGCCGGGCAGAGCAATCCTTCTCGCGCGCCGGCGTGGAGCATCATCTCGCGGAAAGCGGCATGAAAGGCTTCGTTGAGCCAGCCGACACGGCGTTGGGCCATCGGCATGGTCCAGAAGACGACGGCATCCGCTTGGTAAAACTCGCGACGTAGCCGTGGCAGATAGTGTGAGAATTCGGAGCGGCGGTTGCGCTGGGGGCCAAGGCGAGAACGGGAAGCTTCGTCGTTCATCGAACGAACATAGGGCGGAGTGAGCGTTGGTGGCGAGGGCCTTCTGCGTGGCTGCGCGGGTGCAGGGGCTCGTGGGCACGCGAAAGGATTCGTCGTAGGCGAAAGGGGGAGAAGTTAGCGCCGACTGACGTCGGCGGGTACGAGGCTGGTGTAGCGCGGAAGGGGCTTGCTGGACCGCGAAATGATCATGGTCAACGAGGGGGGAAAAGTTAGCGCCGACTCACGTCGGCGGCTACGAGGCTACAGTAGCGCGGGAGGCGCTCGGGTGCCCACGAAAGGATTATGCAAAGTTGGCGCCGACTCACGTCGGCGGCTACGGGGATCGGAGCTTAGCGGTTATGTATTCCTTGAGCTTGAGGGCGTCGGCGTTGAAGAGGCGAATGCCTTCGGCGGTTTTCTCCGTGGCCATGGCATTTTCGTTGAGCAGCCAGCGGAATTTCTTTTCGTCGAGTTCCAGGCGCTGGATTTTCCCCTGGGCGGCAATAGCTGGACTGAGCTTTCGCTCGACGGAGTCGTTGCTTCCTTTCAATTCGGCGAGCAAATGAGGGCTGATGGTGAGCAGATCGCAGCCGGCCAGTTCAAGGATTTCGCCCTTGTTGCGAAAACTTGCGCCCATGACTTCGGTTTCGTGGCCGAATTTTTTGTAGTAGGCGTAGATTTCCCTTACGGAGAGGACGCCAGGATCCTCGGCAGGCGCATAGTCTTTGCCGGTTTTGCCTTTGAACCAATCGAGGATGCGGCCGATGAAAGGGGAGATAAGTTTGGCTTTGGCTTTGGCGCAAGCGACCGCCTGGACGAGGGAAAAGAGGAGGGTCATGTTGCAGTTGATACCCTCTTTCTGGAGCGCCTTGGCGGCGCGGATACCTTCCCAGGTGGAGGCGATTTTGATGAGGACACGTTCGCGAGGGATTCCATTCCTCTGATAAAGCTCGATAAAGCGGTGGGCCTTTTTGACGAGGCTCGGCGTATCGAACGCAACGTCCGCATCGGTTTCGGTGGAAACGCGCCCGGGGACGATTTTGAGGATTTCGGTGCCGAAGAGCACTAATAACTCATCCATGATCCTGGGCAACTCTTCTTCTTCGCGAGCGCCTGGTTGGCGGTTGTCCGCAATCGCCTTGTCCACGAGATCCTTGTAGGCGGACATTTGGGCGGCTTTGAAGATGAGCGAGGGGTTAGTGGTCGCATCCTGCGGAGCGAACTCCTTGATGGCGGCGAAATCGCCGGTGTCAGCGACGACTTTGGTAAAGCGCTTGATTTGGTCGAGTTGGGTCTTGGCCGTTTTCGTTTGTGTTGTTTCCAATTCTGCCACTTGGTTCATAATCATTCCTTTGCTAGAAACACAGCTACCCTGCCTTAACTCAGGGCGAAAAGCAACCGCTTACTGGCCCAGGGGGGAGCGAGGAATAGTAACGGAGTCTCCGGGCTTAAGGTGACCCAGGTCCAAGTTCGGATTGGCGGCGCGCAAGGCGCTGATGGGCAGGCCATACATCATGGAGATGGTGGTGGCGCTGTCACCCGGGCCGAGCACATACACTTTTCGGGGCGGAGGCTGCTGCGGCTGAGGGGTCTGGTCAGGCGGCAAGTCCTGGCCGGTGGCGACAGTGTTGGCCTTAAGTTGGTCCAATTCGGCTTGTTTCAATTCGATACTCTTTTGGTCGGCGGTCAGGTTGGTATCGGATTGGATCCGTTGCTGCTCGGCGAGAGTAGCGAGGTTGATTTCGTAGATGGACTCGGCGGCATCGGGAGTGCCAGCTTGGAGGGCGGTAGCCACGGCGTCGCGGTAGAGCGGATCCTGGAGCATCTGATACTCCTCATAACGATCCGAGCCGAGGGCGTTTTTGATGGCAGTTTCGCGCTGATCCTGGAGGTTTTTGCGCTGGAGGGCGGTATTGGCATCGTTGCCGACGAGGGCTTCGAGTTGTTCATCGATGGAGTCGGTAGCGCGGAAGACGGAGCGGAACTCATCCTGGCTGGCGTCAAAATACTCCATTTGTCCGAACAAACCGCGGAGGTTGTTGGCGTGTTGGGAATAGCGGAGAAGGAATTCTTCGAGCTGGGAAGGGGTCAGCAGACGCTCGAGTTCAGCTCGGGTTTGCTGGCGGAGCTTGGCCAGTTCAGCCGGGTCGGGGCTCTTACCCTGGGCCTGCTGGGCAGCCAGGTAGGCCTGCAACTGGTCGGCGGAGCGCATGCTCACATCCTCCAGCGCCTGCTTGGTGTCGGCGGAGAGGGTGCCCAGCACCGGGCCGTCCAAGGCGATGCCCGGACGTGAAGGCCGCGGCAGATTGACCAGATCGCCCATCTCCCAGGAGGAGCCGAGCAGGTGTGAGAGGAGGGCACGGCGCTCCTCGTCCAGGGCGTGGAGTTTTTCTGCGGCCACTTGGAGCAGATTGGTGTCGGGCTGGCTTCGCCACCATTGTTGCTCGGCGGTCACAACTTCAGTAGCTCGCTTTTTAGCGTACAGGGCGTTGACGTCGGCGATAATGATATCGCGAATAGTTTGTTCCGGACAGCCGATCGAGCGCAAGTTGTCGATGTAGGTGGGGTAATCGGGAGCTTCGACCTCGCGCCAGGAGAAGAACTGGCGGCGCACGACCAGATTGGTCTTGGCAGATGCCGGGGCCACCGCCGTGGCCGGCTCAGGGGCAACTTTGTCCCCCGGCTGGCTGCGGGTGAGCACCCAAAGGGCAACCAATAGACAATTGGCGCCGAGCGAAACCCAGGCTACTATGCGCCAGCGCATATACTTATTTATTCCCAAATTCATGCCACAGCAATGTAAAAACGCGCTAACGATAAAAGTTGCGAAAATGTGAGGGAATTGTGCGCTCCCATTAGGTGTTCTCCATCGCCGCGGCCGGGGCGGCCTTGAACGCCACGGAGTGATTAACAATGCGCCGCAGCGGTTTTATCGTTTGGCGGTGCTGACTTAGGTGCCCTTACCAAAGCGCCTCCTCATTTGGCTGACAAAAGCCAGGGGATGCGCTCTAATGGGCGGCGCATGAAATCGAAAGCCTACACGCAGGCGGGAGTGGACATCGACCTGGGAAACGAGCTTAAAGCCGACTTGCCGGAATTACTGAAGGCGACGCGCCGACCAGAGGTGTTGGGAAAGGTGGGGGGATTCGGAGGCTTGTTTGCATTGGACGTGCGGAAGTACCGGCAACCGGTGCTCGTCTCGAGCGTGGACGGGGTGGGCACGAAACTGAAGCTGGCCTTCGCCATGGATCGGCACGACACCATCGGCCAGGATTTGGTTAACCACTGTGTTAACGACATCGCCGTGCTTGGAGCTGAGCCGCTTTTTTTTCTGGATTACCTGGGCCTAGGCAAACTTGAGGAACGCGCGTTTAAGGGCATCATTAAAGGATTAGCCAAGGCTTGCGCGGAGAACCGGTGCGCGCTCATTGGAGGAGAGACAGCGCAGATGCCCGGCTTTTACCAACCCGGCGAGTATGACATCAGCGGGAGCATTGTCGGTGTGGTCGAGAAATCGCGGCTGCTCGACGGCAAATCGATCCGTCCAGGCGACGCTGTCATTGGGTTGGCGTCCAGCGGGTTGCACACGAATGGCTATTCGCTGGCGCGCAAAATTTTTTTCGAGCAGCTCAAGCTAAGGCTTACGAGCCGTCTGCCTGGGTTAGACGGCGCGCTCGGGGAGGAGTTGCTGAAGATCCATGTGAGCTACGGACCGTTGATTCAGGAGTTGGTCCAGAAGTTCAATCGATCCAGCCAGCACAACTCCGCCCCCGTGCTCAAGGGTTTGGCGCACATCACGGGCGGCGGCTTTGTGGATAACATCCCCAGGGTCCTGCCCAAGAACTGCGACGTGTTAGTGCGGCGCGGCTCTTGGGAGATTCTCCCGATTTTCCAGCTTCTGCAGGCCAGGGGCGGCATTCCTGAAGCCGAAATGTATCAAGTGTTTAACATGGGAATTGGCATGACCCTTTTGGTTGCCGGCCAGAAGGCGGACGAGATGCTGAAGTTTATCCGCGGGCGGAAACAACAAGCGTGGTTAATAGGAGAGGTCGTTAAGGGCAGCGGGAAGGTGAGGTTGGGGTAAGGTGAGCGAGCGGCTTGCTCCGTCAGGAGGCGTTTGCCTTGGTCGAACCGGTAAACGGGTCGCCCTGCGCGGGCGCTTGCGGATGGCGGGGCAGCCGCAACGGAGCAAGCACCAAGTAAACCCAGCCCACCACAAAATGAACGGCCAAGGCGATCGTCAGGTGTAGCAAGTCGAGCACTCCCAGGCCGTAGAGCACTAATGCAGCGGTCAACAAGAGGGCGCCCGGCATTAAGGCTGCCCCTGCCAAGCGCCAGCTTGCTCGCAGGTCCAAGTCGCGGTTGGCAAAGAATCCGATCAGCCATACGGGCAAGTAATATACGGTGGCCAGCACCGACCAACTCAGCATCAGAGCCAAGATGATCAGCACCATTGTGATGGCCAGCAGAGGGGGAGCCCAGGCTCCCCACCAAGGCTTCAGTTCGACTCGGTTGAAGGGCATAATCCAGCCTTTCGGATAGGGCCAGCGCACAAAGCCAAACAGGGAGAAGATCCGCGCATCGCCACCGCCGAACTCGAGGGCAACGTTAGCCGGAGAGCGCACCGTGCCCTCATGATTCAGATCCACAGCCACCGCCAAATATCGCCCCTCCCCCAGCAATTGGGGTCCAGTGCCGCCCCAGCTCAGGCGGCCCGCTCGAATTTCTCCTTGTGCGGGGAGTTGCTCAATCGCCGCGCTGACAACCGGGAACCAGGCCCGATGCACGAACCAAGCAGCGACGCTCGCGGCCAGCAACGCCATCACGAACTGCACTACCAAGAGACGCCCCAGCCGCGCGTGGGCAAAGGCCGCCACACCGCCGGCTGTCACCGGCTGCCAAGCCAAAGGCAGGGCTAATCCTTCCATAAACACGCACCAACAACAACGGCCACTCGAATGTTAATCCTGGCATTTTCTCGGCCCCCCGTCACGGTAGATTTGCTGCCCAGCAACCTCAGAGACCGGCAGGCAGGCTATCCGGAGCAGCATCCGTGTAGGTGGTCCAAAAGCGTGCAAACCGTCTCTAATTATTTGCCCCTTCGGGTCCGAGGATGAAGCCCCGACTCGTGTTGGTGAGTTGCGCCGTAAGCCCGGGCGCGAAAGCTTCGTTGCTCTCTCCGAGCTAGTGCTGATGGCCGTAAATTCGGTGACGTAGTCGGCGAATTTACGGCTCGCAAAACCTAGCCCGGGGTTCCCGGCCGTGGCGGGGCGGGGGGGCCTTGCTGCGGGGGCGGTGGCGGCGCCACGATCACCGGGACGGGGTACCGCAGTTTCATGACGTCATCGACAAGGACCTCGATGAAGTAGGTGCCTGGGACCTTGAACTCGATCTGAGGGAAAATGGTGCCGCTCGTGGCGTAAGCCGTCGCGTCTTGCAGAACGAACCTCGTCTCGCCCTTTCTGAGCACACTCGTCTGGTCCGGCGCGACAAGCCGCACGCTTTCGATGAATTGCCCCACCCCGGCGGTCCAGCGGTTGAACACGCAAAGCTTGAGGGCGACGACGGGCAATTGGGGCACTCGGATCAAATTAAGCACACCGACAAGGAAGAAATTGCCATTGACCTCTTGGCGGATCTCCTCGCACAGCAGCGAACACTGCAAATCGGGCAGAATACGGGTTGGTTGCATGAGATTTTCGTTCAGGATTGAGACTGCAACTCCGCCGCACGTACGGTGTTGTGCATTAGCATCGCAATGGTCATCGGTCCGACCCCGCCCGGGTTGGGGGTGATCTTACCCGCTACGGCCTGGACGGGTGCGAAATCGACGTCCCCTACCAAGCGCGAGCCGGTTTTGGCCGCCGGATCGTTCACCCGGTTGACGCCCACGTCCACTACTACGGCGCCGGGCCGAACCATGTTAGCCTTTACAAATTCAGGCACCCCCATGGCCGCGATCAGAATGTCTGCGCGCCGGCAGTGGCCCACGAGGTCGCGGGTCGCCGAGTGGCAAATGGTCACCGTCGCGTTGGCGTGCTTGGCTTTCTGGCACAGCATCGCCGCCAGCGGTTTGCCAACAATATTGCCCCGGCCGAGGATAACCGCCTCGGCGCCGGCAATCGGCACCCCCGAGCGCGTGAGCAACTGGATTATGCCCGCCGGCGTGCAAGGCGCGAAGCCCGACGGATCGCCCAGCATCAACTTCCCTACGTTCACCGGGTGGAACCCGTCCACGTCCTTGTCCGGGCGCACGGCGGAATAAATCGTGGCTGCCTGAAAATGTGGCGGCAAGGGCGCCTGGACCAAGATGCCATGCAGGCGGGGATCCGCATTCAACCGACCCAACAAGGCTAGCAACTCGGACGGGCCCGCTGTTTCGGCCAACACATGCGTCTCCGAATGCATGGCCAACTCGGCGCAGGTTTTCTCCTTGCGGCCCACGTACACCTTCGAGGCGGGGTCCTCGCCCACGCGCACGAAGGCCAGACCCGGCTGAATGCCGCGCGCCTTCAAAACCCCGATGCGTTCGGCCAGCTCAGCGGTGACCTGCCGGGCAATGGCCCGGCCGTCAATCAGGTTGTCGGGGGCCATCAATCCACCACTTGAATTCGTTGGATGGTGATGACCGGCGTATTCTTCCAACGCTCATCCAGGCCTTCCTCGCCTGTGACGATGATGTGCAGGCCTTTGTAGCGGCGCAAATCCAGTTCTGGCGAAGTAGTATAAAGGTAGTTGATCGTTTTTCCATTTTCCGGGCTGATCAGCGCGAAATGGGTTGGGGCCTGGATGCTGGTGATGCCGCGCACAACTCCCTCATGTTGCACAATGCGCAGCGGGGCCGGTTCTTCGATCTCGGGTGCGGCTGTGGTGGCAGTGGGGGGATTAGTCGCGGCAGGTGGGTTGGCCACTGGTTCCGCGGGCGTCGGCAGGGTGGGAGCACCGGGTGTAGTCGTCACCGTGGGCGGTTCGGTCACCGTGGTCGGTGGCGCGGGCGGTTCCGTGGGGGCCGCCGCAATATTGGTTGTCGGGATGGCGGGCGCTTCCTGCCGCAGGTATTGGGCGGCGATGAACGCAAACGTGTTGGTCGGCGCTTCGATCTCGGTCCAAGTGCCTTTAGTATTCAACTCCTTGACCTCGGCACCCTGTTCCAGGCGGCCCAGCACGCTGTAATTCTCTCCGGCCCCGCTGCGCAGATTGAGCCTCTTGGGTTTTACCGTGTGGTTAGTGGGGTCGATGAAGGCAGAGCTGACCCAGACATGCGCATTGGGAGGCAGGAGAATTTTGGCCCACGCGGAGGGTTCCTCCGGCCCGGAGTTGTTGCGCACGATCTCCTCCAAGACTGTGACCTGCTGGCCTTTGGTAACGCGCGTGATTACTTCGCTCTTGAGTTTGGCCTGCCCGCGGACGTTGACATTGCTGGCAACGACCTCGGCCGTCCCGGGGACCAGGGGCACTGTTTTAAGCTGCGGATAGGTATTTTTCTTTTTGACCGATTTGTTATTCGATTTTTTGCCTTTTTTCGCCGGCGGTTTGGGCGACACAGCATTAGTCGTTTGATTGGTCGGCGCGGCGCTCACCATAGGCGCAGCGGCAGGCGTTTCAATGGAGGCGGGAGGGGCCGGCGGCGGCGTCCCTTGTTCGGCAGCGGTCGCGGGTGGGCGCGGGTTCGGCTCTTGCGTTCCCGGTTGGCCGGCAGGGGCTTGCCCCAGCGCTACGCCCGTTGAAAGAATCGTGCAAAAAATCCAACAACCATTCAGTTTCATAATTTGGACAGTAGAGAACGAATCTCGGCATCTGTCAACGTCCGCCATTTGCCCGAGGGCAGCTCGCCGAGTTTGATTTTTCCAATCTGAACGCGCTCGAGCGTTTTGACCGGCAGGCCTTGCGACTGGAATAACCGCCGCACCTCGTGGTATTTGCCTTCGGCCATTTCTACCTCGACCACGCTCTGGCTTTTCCCGCCGGAAAGGAGCTTGGCCTTCAGCGCGATTAACTTCTCGCCCTCGTGCCAAATTCCGGTGGTGAATTGGCGCAACACTTCCGGCCGCACCCGGCTTTGAACCGTCGCCAAGTACCTCTTGCGCACGCCGTACCGAGGATGCGTCAGGTGCAAGCTGAAATCGCCATCATTGGTGAGGAAAATCAACCCTTGGCTAAGGTAGTCGAGCCGGCCCACCGTGTGCAGATGCCCCCATTCGCGCGGCAAGAGCTCGTAAATTGTCGGCCGACCCAGCTCGTCCTGGCGCGAGCAGACCAAGCCCGGTGGCTTGTTCACGGCCACATATAGCTTGCGCTTGCCCCGAACCGGCTTGCCGTCCACCGTAACGCGGTCATGACCCGGCTCAATTTTCGTTCCCAACTCGCTGACGGTCTTTCCGTTCACAGCCACGCGTCCGGCCACAATGATGGCCTCGCTCGCCCGCCGCGATGCCACTCCCGCCTCAGCTAAGAATTTTTGCAGCCGCATCTAGAGGTACCTGTGCGGCGCTGGCGCCAGATCAAATTTCGCCCTTGGTTTTGCGCAGGCCGGTTATGCGGTCCCCGTCCTTCCATTGCCCGCGCTTTTTGAGCAACTCGACGCGCTCGAAGCGCTTGAGCACATTGCGTTTACCCCCCAGGGTGGCCGCCGCCCTTAAACTACGATGCTGTGACATACTTAAGAATCCAATATTAGATTACGTTTCGGACGCAGTATGTAGCACCGTTCCAGCGCCTTGACAAGGAAATCCTCACTGTGCGCTCACCGTGCGATGAGGCCTGGAAGGCCCGCGAAGCTGGGCGGCAATGAAGCGGAGGCGACCTTCGCGTGAGGCTCGCGCGGCAGCCCTCAGGGACTGCGAATCACTGAGCGCAGCAGGCCGCTCAGATGAGAGCGCACATCCGGTGGAGGCGCCACACCGCGCACGACCAGGATCGCACGGTTAGCCCGGTTAACGATCTCGCGGCTAATATCGCCCAGCATATACGTGCGCAAGCTGCCGCTGAGGGCTGAGCCGGTAACAACCAGTTCGTAGTTGCCGTCGGCGATTTCGCTGAGGATCTGAGCAAGGATGGACCCGCGTCGCAAATGGACCTGGACGGCCACCCCCTGGACCTCCAGGCTTTCCTTGGCGCGGCGCAGATTCAGACCCAGCTCGGAGTGAGACTCGAGCAATCCAGCCACGGTCTCATCGATGCAGGGAAGCTGGGAGTAAAGGGCAGGGGGTTCAGGCATCACGTGCAGCAGCGTGACTTGGGCCCCCAGGCCACGGGAGATTTGCCCCGCCAACTTCACGGCATTATCGATGTAGCGTTTCCCGCCGCTGCAGATCAGGATGCGTTTGACGGTCGTGCTCGGGCCCGCCACCAAGAGCACCGGCGGTTTGATGGCCTTGATAATTTTGTAGGATTTTGACGACATCCAAAAGCGGCCACGCGGAACTTTGAGCACCGCCCCGATGACCACCAGATCATAACCGTATTCCTCGGTCCGGCGAATAATCTGTTCGATGGGATCGCCCGGTTTGGTGATCAATTCGGCTGGCAGCGTCTTCTCCCCGAGCAGGCGTTGGGCTGGCTCGAGCGAATCGAGCAGAGCTTTTGCCTGACCAGGCGATTCGATTACGCCCAGCAACGTCGTCTCTGCCTGGCAACCTGACGCGATGGTCACCCCTAACCGCACCGCTCGATCCGCTTGCGGGGAGCCGTCACTGCAAATTAATATCTTCATCTGCCGCCCGGTACCGTTCATCAAGTCATCCAACTGCCTCAGTGGTGGTGGGTGAGCAAACCATGAAGCACCATCGCCGCGCCGATTATCGGCAAGGGGATGAAGGCCATCCGGATACGCGGACCGGCGAAGAATTGGGTCAGGGTCGCGCCGATTTGCGCCCCGATGGCTGCCCCGGTATGCATCACCAAAGCAATGAGTATATCCACATTCCCTTTCAAAGCATGGGTGAGCGTGCCGTAACTCGCGGAGATAATAATCTCGAATAAGTCCGTCCCCACCGCGATGTGGGTCGGGATACCCAGCAAGTAAATAAAGCAAGGCAGGCGAATATAGCCGGCGCCCCCGCCGAGAAACCCGCTGAAAACCCCACCCACGTACGCCACACCCAGGACGGCCCACACCGAGATACGGCTGATGCCCGAAGTTGGTAAACTCACATAAGGAGGCAAGCGCAACGCTTGGACTCTAGCGGCGATGTGGCTGATCGCCGAGTGGTCGCGGCGGGATGGGCGTCCTCCGCGTGAGCTTGATCGGGAGACTCCCGCTGCCCGGCTTTGCCGGAGCGTCTTGAGCGTCTCCCACGTCATAAAGCCGGAGATCCCCGCCAGGATGACTATGAAAGTGCCGCCGACGATCCAATCGATGTGGGTCGTGCGTTTGAGCACCTGGATGAGCTGCGCGCCCGTTTCCACCCCCCCAATCGTTCCGGCCACCATGATTAGGCCCAACCGCATATCGATGTTTCCCAAGGTGCGATGTTTGCGCGCCGCCACAATCGACTTGCCCACGATGTGCGCCAAGTCCGTTCCGACGACAAAGTTCATCGGCACACCCACGCCGAAGAGCGCCGGGCCGGCCAAAAAGCTGCCGCCCACTCCGAAAAAACCGCCCAGCATGCCCACGACAAAACCAACCGCCACGAGGTAGATCGGGTCGATGTGTGTGCCTGAAATCAGGAAATTCATCCATCCTCCGTTCGCGGCTTTATGAATTCGAGCAAAAAGCGGGTAACTGCCTCCAGCACAAAGCCCTGGCAGATGACCAAGGCAAGCGCGACCACCGCATAAACAGGCCGGTGGCTCGAAGACAGGCGATCCAGCCAGCCGCCGAGGACTCGGAGCACCAGCAGGACATACCCAATTACCAGCGCTCCATAAACCAGGACCTCCACCAAAAAAGGCTTAAGCCAATGTTCTGCTTCGTTTTTCACTCCCCTCCAGTCTCGTTGTTTTGATCCTAAGGTCAATTTTGGCCGACTAACGTCGTACGTTGCTTTGCGAAGGAAATTTGATTCCACGAACGATGTGGTTGCAATGTAGCCTTGTCCACCGGTTCGTCCAGTCGGTCCTAACCCCAGTTGCATTTCACTCTTGACCCGCGCCGCCTACCGCAGCACGCTAGCCTTGGCCCGGGAAGGAACCCGGGGAGGAATGAGGTGAGTGTAAATGTCGAAAATAGCCAAACAGAAAGTGACGTTCTCCTATTCAGGAGCCGAGGCTAAAGCCGTGTTGTTGGCGGGCGACTTTACCGGGTGGGAACAAGCGCCGGTCACGATGAAAAAAGACAAGACCGGTGTTTGGAAGAAGACCGTCTCGCTGGCCCTTGGCCGTTACCAATATCGTCTGCTGGTGGACGGCCAATGGCGTGACGATCCTAACTGCCCCAACCGCCAACCCAACCAGTTCGGCGGCCAGAATTGCGTGTGCGTCGTCGGTGGCGGCTAGCCTCAGTTGAAAAGGAGCCGCTTTCCGCGGAACAATTACGAGCAATTAAGGGAGCCGGGGAATTCCCATAAATCGCGAGCAGGCCGGTCCCGGCCAACAACTCGCGAATCCGCCCCTCTCAGGCGTCCGGGTGGACAGTCCGTTCAACTGGCCAACGCATGAACAAAACCTTGCCCTGGCTTGGCTTTCCATCCAAGATGAGCGAGTTTATCACCATGAGCGTGGCTACCTTGAACCGAACTGCTGCGTCCCCTTCCGTCGGGGCGTCTGAGGCTGATCTGTCACGACCCGTTGTTCGCCCCAAGACCAGCGCTCTTCGCGTGCTAAGCGACGTGCTGGCGCATGGCGGGCCGGGCTACTTGCAATTCGCCATCACTAACATTTGCAATGCCAAGTGCGACTTTTGCGGCTTCGCAGTGGACCGTTTCGATCCCAAGCACCGGCGCAGCGTCACCTTGGCCGAGGCACGTGACGTCATCGAGATTTGCGTTCGCAACCACATCGGTTACCTGCTCTTCGTCGGTGGTGAGCCCCTGGTCCATAAAGATCTGCGGCGCATGACACGCCACGCCGCCGAACGTGGCATTCATCCGATGATCTGCACCAACGGCTCGTTGTGGACCGAGCAACTCATGCGCGACCTGGTTAGCGACGGACTCAGCAGCGTCATCATGTCTATCGACGCCCACGACGTGGCGCGACACGAGAAGAACCGCGGGTTGCCGGAAGTCTGCCGCAAAATCAAGCTCGCCAACGAGGTCTTTGCGGGCTTGGGCATTCAGACCACCGCGAGCGTTACCGCGAGCAAGCTCATTGACGACTACGACAAACTGCCGCCGTTCCTGGCGGAGTTGGGTTTCCGGAGCTGCACCTTCAGTTATCCGCTCACCAGCTTGAACTCCAGCTACCTAAGTTTTAGCAACTCCAGCCTCGTCAGTTACACGAACGAGGAGTTGGTTCAAGTTTTTGAAAAAATCAAGCAGATGAAAAAACGCAGCGGCTTCCCGGTAGTCAACCCCTCCGAGTCGCTCACCGAAATGCAGCGCCACTTGCGCAAGCAACCGGAGAAGTTCGGCTGCCTGGCCGGCCACAAGTATTTTTACTTGGATTGGAACCTGAACCTCTACCGCTGCCATTTTTGGGAGACGCCCATGTGCAACATTTATGAATTCGACCAGTCGAAGCTGATCCGGGATGGCTGCACGCGCTGCATGATCGACTGCTACCGCGACCCCAGCGTGCTGCAGTTCGTCGCCATCAACGCCAGCGACGCGTGGAACAATCTCAAAGCCGGCAGGCTCGTAGCCGCCGCTAAGAACATTTTCGATTCCCGCAACTTGACTTCCCTCAAAGCCGTGTGGGAAGACCGCCGCTGGATTAGCGGTGTTTAGGCAGCCAGGACCAGGAGTTGACCGAATCGGCCCCTGGGCCACCGACCTTACAGCCATCAGGTGGCTGCGGCGGTTTGCGGTTTGGTTGAAGCAGGTGCGGCGCTCGGCAGCGGGAGAACCCGCGATAGCATTCCCAGCTTAGCGCAAAGGAAATACACCACCGCTCCAACAATGAACGCCATGACCGGCGCGGCGGGCACATTCACGCCGAGGTTGGGGAGGATGCCTACCACAAAGCCTAAGGCCCAGGCGATCCAGCCCGCAGGATTAAAGCCAGCGCGCGGCCCGGTCCATTTGCCGCCCGAGAGCAGGTAATCGACCAGCATGGCCCCGCAGATGGGGCCAAATGAGGCACCGATAATCACGAACACCGCAATCGCCTTGGCGACAATGCCCGTGATCGCCAGCATGACGGCTACGGCGGTGCCGATGCCGACAGAAATGAAAGGGTTCACGTTGGGCAGCGTCGTCTTAAAGCTGTTGGCTGCGATGAAGGAGGAGAAGCAAGCGGGGGGAAAAGCGGCCACCGCCAATAAGAACATCACCCATTTCGCTTTGTCCGCACCGATGACCGTGGGGATCAGATCAAAGGCGCTTAAGCTCAGGTTTTTGGTCGCGGCGGCGTCGATGCCGTTCTTCGTCGAGCCGTAAACGCCGGCCACTACCAGCAGGGCAATGCCGGCTGTGAAGACAATCGCCAGGGCGATTCCGACCAGGCCGCCGAGGTTCACATCTCGCTTGTCGCGGCTGTTCAGGCCGAAATCGACGCCGGCCGCCCCGGCGGTGGCGAAGAAGCCGACCACATAGGTCAGCATCGCGGCCAGCACACCCAGCATGGTCAGCGGCGCGGCACTACTCATGCCCGCCGTTTTCTGAGCGGCGATGAGCGTGTCAGGGTTGAAGTTGCCGACGTTGCCGATGGTCGCCGCCAGCAGCCAAAGGAGCACCACCAAAGGTATCAAGGGCAGATAGGTTGCCACCTTGGCGACGTACTGGATGCCCTTAAGACCGACGAAACAGGCGAGCGCGCCCCAGACCACCATGATGACACGGGCATCGATGGGCAGGACAGCGCTCAGCGCCAAGGAGGAGAAGTACACATTGACGCCCACCCAGCCAAATTGCAGGACGCCCATCAGGAAGCCGGGCATAAGGAAGCCGCCTTGCGCCCCAAAGGTGGAGGTGCCGACGATATAAAGGGGCAGACCGGTTTGCATGCCCAGGAGACCCGGGACAACATAGAACAGGAAATGGCAGACCAGCGCGGCGATTACCAAACTGAGCAGCGCCCATCCCACCCCCTGGGCGAGCGTGCCGCCGGGGGCTCCCGCCTTGGCGGCATCCTGCCAGAAGACAAACCACAGAAAGATGCCCGCGTAGGTAGGCGCGGTGTTTTTATACCAGGGAGCGCGCTTGTCCGGCGGGTTCGGGATCGCGCCGGTAATGTAAGAGGGCAAGGAGCCAGCCGAGGATGGATTTGGATTATTCATAAGGGGTCGGTTGCTATGGTTTGAACGGTCTTAGCGCTGCGATCAAGCATTAGCGGAGCATATCCCAAGAACCGACCACCCTGTCAACGCCAAATGGCCGAAAGGCTAAATCGAGTGAATCGAGGTTGCACGATCCAGTCAGCGCGTGTATGATTTCAAGTAGGGTGCATAACCCATGAGTCGGCGTTAGTTCCAGGTGGTTAGCTTGGTTTTTCCTCCGGCCAGCAAGAGCAACGTATGAACCAAAAGACCGCCACCGTCACCAGCGCAGCGCAGCCGAGTTCCGCGAGCTGGAAACAAATCGTCTCCAAATACCAAAAGCCCGAGGTCTGGCGCAGCGTCTGGCAAATAGTTAATAGCCTGGTGCCGTACGCGGGCCTCTGGTATTTGATGTATTTGAGCCAGAACGTGTCGTATTGGCTGACGCTGCCGCTGGCGATCCTCGCAGCAGGATTTCTTGTGCGGGTCTTTATCATCTTTCACGATTGCGGGCACGGTTCCTTTTTCAAATCGAGAAGGGCCAACGACATCCTGGGCTTCTTCACTGGGGTGCTCACGCTCACGCCGTACCATCAGTGGCGCTGGGAACATGCGTTGCACCACTCGACGTCCGGCGATTTGGATCGACGAGGGACAGGTGATGTGTGGACCTTGACGGTGCAGGAATATCTCGAGGCCGGGCGGTGGAAACGGTTTGCTTACCGGCTTGCGCGCAACCCCATCGTCCTGTTCGTGCTGGCGCCGTTGTTCGTGTTTCTCATCCAGCAGCGTTTCGCCAACGCCAAGGCGCCGGCGCGCGAGCGTCGCTCGGTGCTTTGGACCAACCTCGCGTTGCTGGTCCTGGCGACCAGCCTGAGCTGCCTTTTTGGCCTCAAGACCTATCTGCTGATCCAGTTAAGCGTCATCCTGTTGGCCGGCTCCGCGGGCGTGTGGCTGTTTTACGTCCAGCACCAGTTCGAGGGCGTGTATTGGGAACGCCGTGAGCATTGGGATTACACCACCGCCGCGCTCAAGGGCAGTTCCTTTTACAAACTGCCCAGGGTCTTGCAGTGGTTCTCGGGCAACATTGGGTTTCATCATATCCATCATCTCAGCCCGCGCATTCCCAATTACCAGTTGGAGAAGGCCCACAAATCCGAGCCGCTGTTCCAGACCGTTCCACCCATCACGCTGCTCGCCAGCCTGAAATCATTTACTTTTCGCCTCTGGGACGAGCAACGTCAAAAGCTCGTCGGCTATGGCGCCTTGCGCGCGGCGCGGGTGCGCGCCATGAGACGCTGAGGCGCTCGAATTCAAATCCGAGATTGAACGGCGCGGGATCGGTCTGTAGGGTCCGGGGAGATGACGGCGAGCCCGCCCCAAGCAACCACTCCGCCCTTGGCCCGGCCAGTGACCACCTTGAATGGGGTCGGGCCGGAGCGGGCCAAGCAACTGGAGCGGTTGGAAATTCGAAGCATCGAGGATCTGCTGCTTCACCGGCCGCACCGCTATGAGGACCGCCGGCAGTTTCTACCCATCGCACAGTTGACGGTCGGCGCAGCGGCGACAACGCGTGGCGCCATTGTCGCGCAGGGGCTCAAATGGTATCAACACCACCGGAAATCGATTTTCGAGATCATCCTCGAAGACGGCACGGCCCGGCTGCACTGCCGTTGGTGGAACCTGCCTTACATGGAAAAGTACTTTGCGGTGGGCGACGAGGTGGTAGTGTTCGGCAAAGTCCTGTCACTTAAGCCGCGCACCGTGGACCATCCGGAGACGGAGATCGTCACGGGGGAGGAGAGCTTCATCCATCTCAACCGGATCACCCCGATCTATCCGCTTACCGAGGGATTGCCACAACGGTGGCTGCGCTCGCTGCTCTGGCGCACACTCGAGGAGTTCCGCGAGCGTATCCCTGAGCCGTGGCCGCAGCTTGGAGGCGCCGCTGGTTTGGCGGCGTGGCCCATTGCCTCACGCTCCCAGGCCATTGGTTCGCTTCACTTTCCGGAATCAATCGAGGAGCCCGAGCAGGCTCGCCGACGCCTGGCGTTGGATGAATTCATCGAGCTGCAACTGCAGATTCAGCTTCGGCGCAGGAACTTCGAAGCCAAAGCCGCCGCGCTGCCTTGTGGGGGCGACAATCATCTCATCAAACCGTTTCTCGCCCAACTTGGCTTCAGGCTTACCGAGGGCCAGACCAAAGTGCTGCGCGAGTTGCGTGGCGATCTTGCGGGGGCACACCCGATGCGTCGTTTGCTCCAGGGCGACGTGGGTTCGGGCAAGACCGTGGTGGCGGCGTGTTGCGCGCTGATGACGATCGAGAGCGGGTTCAACGCGGCGTTGATGGCGCCGACGGAGATCCTTGCCGAGCAGCACTTTCAGAATCTCTCGAATTGGCTCCAGCCCTTGGGGGTGCCGGTGGAACTGCGGACTGGTTCGAAGAAAACCGCGCGCGCCGACCCGGCACAAACGCTCGTTTTCGGGGCCCGGGTTGGGCAAACTGCAAGCCTGACCATCGGCACTCACGCCTTGCTCACGCCCGGATTTGACTTGCCGAATCTTGGTTTGGTGATCATTGACGAGCAGCACAGGTTTGGGGTCGCTCAGCGCGAGGAACTGGTGCGCAAAGGCCGGTACCCGCACCTGTTGGTGATGACGGCCACGCCGATCCCACGGACGCTCGGTCTGACTGTTTATGGGGAGTTGGATGTGTCGGTCATCGACCAAATGCCGCCGGGCCGCGGCGCCGTCAAGACGTTCGTGCGCACGGCCAACAAACTGCCGCAGGTGTGGGCGTTTATTCGGGGCAAACTGGGTGAAGGGCGCCAGGCGTACGCGGTGTATCCCCGCATCGAAGACGCCGGCCCGAGCGGTCTCAAGGCCGTCAAGCAGGAATTCGAGAAGCTGCAGAGCGCGCTGGCTCCGTTCCAGGTCGGGCTTTTGCACGGACGGCTGAAGAGCGCCGAAAAGGAGCAAGTGATGGCAGCCTTCCGCGCCAAAACCGTGCAAGTGCTCTTGAGCACGTCGTTGATTGAAGTGGGCGTGGATGTGCCGAACGCCACGGTGATGCTCATCGAGAATGCGGAGCAGTTCGGGCTGGCTCAACTCCACCAACTGCGCGGGCGCATCGGGCGCGGCGCCCATGTCTCGTATGCGATCCTGGTGGCCGCCCCGGCCGGAGAGGAAGCCCTTCACCGGCTTGAGGTGCTCGAGCAGACGGCCGACGGTTTCCGGATCGCCGAGGCGGACCTGAGGTTGCGCGGCCCCGGCGAATTGCTGGGCCAGCAGCAAAGCGGCGCGCCGAAATTTCGCTTCGGCGACCTGGCGGGGGACCTGGATTTAATCGAGCAGGCGCGGGGCATCGCGATTAGGTTGGCGGAATTGGGAGCGGGAAAGACGAGGTCATCGGGGACAAGCCCTGACGCGGAACACAACCGCGGATGATCGGATGATCCGGTGAGCGCGAGCAAGAATGCCGTAGCTCCCCTTCGCGTTCACTCCGCAGTTTGCAGGTAGGTCTCCCAGGCCTTTTCCGAGGGAACAACCGGAAAAATGTCGAAGCTCAACTCTGGCCAATCCGCGGTGTACCGCAAGATGGACTCCGCCGAGTCCGTCTCGAAATGGATCACGGCTCGTCCTCCCTGAGCGTCCAGATAACTCTGCACGTTTTTGAACGCTGAGGGATAAGTGTAATTCCGGCGGCGTGACACGATCTCCTTGGAGATCAAAGCGTCCCGAGCAAAAGTGCCGATGGCAACGTAGTGCATAAGTATTGCTTCGGAACACTATAGCCGATGGCGGTTTCTTAGGCAAGAGGACAAGGCAACCCCCTCCACGGGGACGAGGCGTAAGACAAAACTCATTCAGAGGTTTTTTTTAACTCGAGTTGGGCGCGGAGAAAGCGATGAACATAGACCTCTTTGCCCTCAACTGTGAACAACTCGCGTTCCGAGTCGGGAATATTGGTAGCATAGGTGAGGATGACTTCGCCGGTGTGGGTGGAGAGTTCGGGATGCTGCCGCACGGCGTAAGACATGACCTGGAATGAAAAGCGATGAATCTCTGGGACACGGTAAATCGGCGCGGGCTCGCTCCACGGCCCCGTGAGTTCTTTCGCGGTCGTCAGATAGATTTCCGGGCGCATGACATCATAAGTGAAGCAGGTGTAAAGCTTCCAGGCGGGTTCATAATGGACGGAGCATTCGCTGTTGACCGGCAGAAATTGCGGCACGCAGTTCTTTGCCTCCTTGGCCCAGTGGGAGCCCTGGGGCCCGTTGACCCAAAACTCATACGCCTCCGTCAATTTTCCTTCGAGCAGGTCCTCAACGCGGACCCGCGCCAAGGCGGTTTGGCGTGGCTGCACGAGGCCATACAGATAAAGATAAGGTGGTTTCACAACCAAGGCACTGTGGAAGGTGTTGCCGTCGGCGAGCTTCAGAGGGTAAGCCTTTTGCACCCAACGCTCCGGTGCGTCGAGCGGATTGGGAACACGGATGAGAGCGCTCCCCGCCTCTTTCCACCCGAGCAGGCCTTGCGCCTCGCCGCTGATGCACCAGGCGAAGAGAAACAGCTCGCCTTTGAGCATGACGCCTTTGGTGACCCAATAATAATCTCCGGGAGTGGAAGCTTGATGGGGAAAGAAGCTCGCGGGTTTTCCGTCCCGCTCTTTCCAATAAAAAGTCAGGCAATCCGGAGGCGACTTCTTGCGATCCTGAATCGCGATGGTGCTGTGGATCATGGGCGCACCGGCCACCCGCACACCGTTGCTCAAGGGACCAATGAAGGTATCGCCGAACAACCACAAGGTCCGTTTGCGGGAGAGCACGATGGATTCGCCGTCGTCGGAGCCGAGCCAGCCGTTAGTTCGCAAGCCCAGCATGTCCTTGAAGACCGGATCAGGCCGGATGGAAACGAGCCGCAAGGGACAATCTTTCGGCAGCGCAAGGGAGTGGTCGGCCGGAGGTAAATTGTCAGGCGTTTGTGCCAGGAGCAAAATCGGAACGCCGCAAAGCACAACCAGCAGTGCCGCCGCATATTTGGATGGGTGACTCATACGTTTTCACACCGAGCTTGCACAGCTCGTACGTTAAGGGGGATGGAGCTCTGAAGGTCGAAGTTCAGCATGCAGCCAGGTATAAAGGAGGGGGACCGGAGCCGTCAATCACTCGGGGTCGAGTCAAAATGGTAAGAGCCGGACCCAACGATAAAGACAGCGCGACCGCCTTGCATGCCGAGGGATTTTATGCCGCGCGATCGGCGGGGCGGCTGGCCGTTTTCTTTGACGGCTTTGGCGCTGGTTGCAGGCACGTAGATGGTGGCGCTGTCATTGACGGGGATAGTGACGCTCCAATGGAAACCGGACGCGTCCTTTTCCCAGCTACTGGCGATGAGGCCATAAGGCGAGCGGTGTGTGGCGTGGACAAAGGTAAGGTCGCCGACGGGCTCGGGGCGCATAACGATGTGCTTGAAGCCCGGCCGATCGGGGTCGGATTTGATGCCAGCCAGGGTCTCGTGGAGCCAAGTGCAGAGATCGCCAACGAGGGCGACTTGGTTGCGGGAATTCATATCGGCGTCGGCGGTGGCGCCGTTCCAGCGCTCCCAAATGGTCGTTGCGCCCTGCTCGGCCATTTGGCCCCAGCTTGGATAGGTCTTTTGGGTAGCCAGACGGTAGGCGACATCGGGACGGCCGTACTTGGAGAGCACGCCCGTGAGCCATTGGCAGCCGAGGAGACCCGTGCCGACGTGCTCGTGGGTTTGGTTGAGCACATCGTTAAGCAGATGAGCGAACAAACCGTTGGCCTGCTTAGCCGGCGCGAGGCCGAAGGCCAGGGGCAGAACGAAGGAGGTTTGCGATCCGTTGTCGTATTGTTCGAGGGCCGGCTTAAAAAAGCTGCGGTTGAAGGCGGCTTTGCAGGTGTCGGCCAGGAAGTCGAAATGGCGGGCATCCGCGTTTTGGCCAAGGAGGCGGGCGTAACGGGACATCAACAGGGCGTCCTCGTAAAAGTAAGCGGTAGCGAGCAGCGCGGCACCGGTCTGGTGTTTCGGGTTTTGGGAATGGACGAAGGGGGTTTCGCCGGGGACGCACCAATCGCCATAGTCGTCACGGGAAATGAGCCCGTTGGTGAGATAACCACTCATGTAATCCAGCCATTTTTTTGCCGCGTCGTAGTGCCGGGCGACGACGCCAGTATCACCATATTGATCGAGGAGTTCCCCAGGGATGATGACGGCGCAACTGGGCCAGGTAACGTTGTCGTTGTAGATGGGCCAATAAGGAGGGCAAACATCGGGCACGCTGCCGTTTTCTTTTTGAGCGTCGTCAATGTCCTGGAGCCATTTGGAATAGAATGCGGCGGTGTTGAACAGGAAGGTTTCGCCCTTGGCTTCGGTGGCACGATCGCCGAGCCAGCCCTGGCGTTCGTCGCGTTGCGGGCAATCGGTCGGGATGCTGCGGTAGTTGCCGCGAACGGACCAGCTAACATTCTGGTAAATCTTGTTCAAGAGCGGATTCGAGCACAGGAAGTCGCCGGCACTCTCGAGATCATCGTGAACCACGCGAGCTTCGAGGCTAGAGAGCTTAGGCACGCCGGGAGAGCCGGTGAGCTCTACGAAACGGAAGCCATGAGACGTGAAGCGAGGTTCATAGACTTCCTCGCCCCGGCCTTTCGCGATGTAGGTATCGGTGGCTTCGGCCGAACGGAGATTCTCGGTAAAGAGGGAGCCATCGGGCTGGAGGGTCTCGGCGTGGCGCAGCGTAACGGTAGCACCTCGCGGCCCGGAGACATGAAGGCGGCACCAGCCGACTATGTTTTGGCCGAAATCAAAGACATAAACGCCGGGCGCAGGCTGAGTGAGGGCGACGGGGGCGAGGGTTTGGGTGACACGAATCGGCTCAATCATCTGGGGCGCAAGAACGCCGGCCGGGGGGGGCACGAGTTGGGCCGGACGCCATTGTGAATCGTCAAAGCCAACTTCGCTCCAATGATCCATTTCGAGGCGGGCGTCGTATTCCTCGCCATCGTATTCATTATTGGCGCAGATCGGGCCGTTGGTGGTGATTCTCCAGGTGTTGTCGCTGGCGATGACGGTGCGGGAACCGTCCTCGAATTCCAGCAGCATCTGGAAGAGGAGTTTTGGAAACCCATAGGTGCGAGTTTTCATGGGGATGAGGGTGCGGGGAGCGAAAAAGCGCCCGTTGCCGAGGACGGCGCCCACGGCGTTCGAGCCGGAACGAATTTGGCTGGTGACGTCATGGACGACGTAAAGGATGCGTTTGGAATAATCAGTGAGCCCCGGCGAAAGGACCTCGTTCCCAACTTTCTGGCCATTAAGATAAAACTCGGACAGACCTAGACCGGAGGCGAAAACGAGCGCCCGGCGGAGTCTCTTTTCGACGGAAAACTCCTTGCGAAGCCAGCGAGCGGGCAGGCGGCGATTATCCGGCCCCATAACTTCGCCCCACGGTTTCATGCCGACGGGGCCGAGCTTGAGAGCGGTCACCCAGTTCGAGGCGTTGTAGCCACGCTGTTGCCAGTCGGCGAATTTCTCAGCGCAGGTTTGCCAGGTTTCATCCGTCGGAATAAGCAACGGAGGGCCGGACTGGAACTCGACTTCCAGCAGGCCGACAAAGCCAGCCGGGTTGGGCGTCTCGCCCATATTACGGACCGAGGCCGCGAGCACGTTCTTTCCTGGGTGCAAATTTCTGAGGACGCTGAATTCGGAGACAGCCTGGGGGCCGATGGCATTCCCCGCGAGCTGGCCATTGACGAACGCAGAGACTTCATTGTCGGCGGCCACAAGCCAGCGAGCCGATTTGAGGAACCGGTCGGCGGGCAACTCGAAGACACGCCGGAAATAGCGCGCAGCGATCGGGGCTGTTTCTTCAGGGTGTCCTTCGGGAAACCAAATCCAACTGGCACCGGTGAACGCCGACGAGGATTCGGCGCCGTCTTCACCAATCCAACTTGCCTTCCAATCCGAAGGCGTCAGCAAGCCCATCGTCCAGCGGGCCGGTTCACTCCAGTCCGAAACCTTGCCTGCCTGGTCCCACACGCGCAGCTTCCAGAAACACTCCTGGGCCGAGGTCAGCGGCCGACCGTGGTAGCGGACGAGGATGGACTGGTCGGAGTTGATTTTGCCGCTGTCCCACAAGTCGCCCTGATCGGACTCGAGTTGAAGCCGGGTGGCGGCGACGAGGATTTGAAAGGCGCTTTGGCGTTGGTCTCGGACGTGCTCGGGATCGTACGGCTGCAAGACCCAGCTCAGGCGTGGCTGGGAGGTGCCGATCCCAAGGGGATTGCGCAAATATTCGCAGCGTAAATCGACCGGGCGGAAGGAGGCGGAACCCGCGGCGAGGGCAGCGGCGGCTGGCAGGGTGGCGAGGAGCACCAGCCAGCGCCGAAAAAAAGGCTTGGCGCAAACGGACCCTGGGGCGTTCTGGCTCTCAAGCATTGTGATTAAGCCCAGCCTTCCATTTTCCAGGAGAGAGTTTCACATCGGTATCTTAAGAGGGACAAATGCGGCGAACAATGCTGGAGTTAGGAGGGCAGATAATTTCTCCATAGACATACACTTCGGCAGCGAAACTGACCGGAACATGGTGACGGAGAAGGTTCTGTCCCACGTGGTCTTCACACGCGGGCCAATCTCCGGGCTTGAATATGCCTGTTGTTTTCGGATCTTGGTTCTCGGGCCTGTAGCCTGTGACCATGAACCAGTTCAATTACCGCACTTCCTTGCGCCGGGCGCTGTTACAGACGTGCTTGGGCTTCGCTTCATTGCTCATCATCGCGGGAACCAACCTTCAAGCTGGCACGGCTCGAATCTTCAACGTGAGAGACTACGGCGCCACGGGGCGAAAGGAGGACGATGCCCGGCCGGCAATCCAAAAGGCCATCGACGCCGGCGCGGCTGCCGGGGGCGGCACGGTCTGGATACCGCCAGGCCTCTACACGTCGGGCACGTTGCACCTGCGCAGCCATATCCGGGTTGAATTGGCAGCCGGCGCGACACTATTTGCCACGACGGACCCCAAGGGCTATGACTGCGGCGCCATTGCCTCCAAAGCGGCGTTGTTCTACGGGGAGGACTTGGAAGATATCAGCTTGGCCGGAGGAGGAGTCGTCGATGGGCAGGCGCAATACGAATGGCGGCAGGACGATTTCGAGCAGAATTTCGACCACAAAACCTTGATGCAGAGTTTGGGCAAGTCCCTGATGCGTTCCTTCCCCACGGACTTCCCAAAGCGCGAGATTTACCCGCACCTGGTCTGGCTGGGGAGGTGCACAAAGGTCCGGGTCAGCGGCCTGAATTTGCTGCACTCACCCAGTTGGACGGTTGCCCTGTATGCCTGCCGCGACGCCACGTTCGATGGGCTCTATATCTATACGAGTTTGAAGGAGGGGGTGTGGGCGGATGGGATTGACCTGGATGGCTGCCGGGAGGTGTCCATCGCCAATTGCGCAATTGAGACCGGCGACGATTGCGTGGCTTTGATATCGGGCGACCCGTGGGGGCCGGCCCTGCCCTGCGAGAATATTTGCGTGACCAACTGCCGCCTCTCATCGGCCTCGGCGGGGATTAAATTTACCGAAGGCAACCGTGCGACTGTCCGCAACATCGAAGTCACCCATTGCCTGCTTAACAATGTCAACCGCGGCGTGACCTTCCTCACGTCGCAGGGCGGGTCGATCAGCAACGTGACGTTCTCCGATCTGACGATCAACTGCAGCCGGTTCGACTGGTTTTGGGCCGGTGACGGGCAGGCGTTCCGGTGCGGCAACTACCGCCAGAGCGAACTGGACCCGGCGGCCCCCAAGTCGGGCGATGTGCCTCCAGGCGCGATCCGCCAGCTCACCCTCCGCAACATCGTTTCTCATGGCAAGGGTTCCTCGTTTTTTTATGGCAACCCAGACTGCTGGCTGGAGGGTATCGACCTGGAGAACGTCAAGCTGTTCGTCTCAACGGATCCCGCCGCGCCCTACGATAAAGCCGAGCACGGGCTGGATTTTCGCCGGGTCACAAATCTGAAATTAAAGGACGTCGAAGTAGTGTGGGAGACTCCGGGTCTTCCATCATGGAGAAGCGCCCTGAACTTGGAAGACATTCATGGTCTCGAGCTCGACGGCGTGATTGCCAGTCCGCTCGTGGCGGAGCAAGACGTGCCTGCGGTCGCGCTGCGACAGGTTTCGGGGGCGATCATCCGTCATGCTCGAGCAGTGGAAGGGACGGAGGTGTTCTTCGAGATTGCTGGGCCGGGCAGTCACGACATCCGGTTCGAGAACAACGACTTCAGCCGGGCCAAAGTCGGCTGCCGGCTCGGCAAGGATGTTCCGCCCGGCGCGGTCGAAGGGCTGCCTCCAGCAAGCTCTGGACACGCGCCGTGATTTCGCCACACCCCGGTAGGGCCCCGGTAGGGCGAGGCTCCTGCCGAGCCTCTTGTGGGACTTACGATCCGGGCTGACTAAGCGGGGCTAAGCCACGGTCGGAGTGTTGCGGGTCCGCCGTTCCCCAGCCGGCGGCTGCGCGTCACGGAGCCGCGTTCCGTGGGGGAGGGTTCGGCGGCAGGCCCTTCTCGGGCCAGGCGAGACAAGGTTCGAGGGCGCCGCAGATGGTGCATTCCAGGCACCGGACGCAACCGGAGACGTTGACGGCCTGATCTACTTTGACACCCATCGGGCAGCGGCTGCGGCACAGATTACACTCGACGCACTCCTTGGGATTGAACTGCAGGTGAAAGAGGCTGAAGCGGTTGAAAAGCGCCAGCAGACCGCCCAGGGGGCAAAACAGCCGGCACCAGGGCCGATGCATAAACAGCGCGGTGGCGAGAAAGGAAAGCAAAATGCCCGTCTTAAGCCCGCTCATGAGCCAGCCATGGCCGGCCTGAAGACTTCGAATGGAATAGGGCAAACCGGCCTCGAGCGCGCCGGCGGGGCAAAGCCGGCAAATAGAAACGACCTGGTCCTCAAAAGGAATGCCTTTATAGCCAAGAATCATCGGAAGCAAAATCACCAGGCCCAGGAGGACCGCGTAGCGGGTGTAGCCGAGCCAGCCAGGGAGGGAGATTTTTCGCGGCGTGAGTTTGCCGAGGAGGTCTTGGAGAAAGCCGAAAGGGCAAGCCCAACCGCAGACTAGCGAACCAGCCGCCGCTCCGACCAGCAGGAGCAATCCGATCAGCAAGTAAGGCAATTCCCCGGCCACCGGGAACAGGGCGGCGTAATTGGCCATGACGCCGATCGGGCAGGCGAAAGACGAGAGCGGGCAGGAGTAGCAGTGGAAAACACAGCCGGGAATGCCGTGCAGCCATCGGCCCAACGGCGCCAGCCAAACGCCAAGGAAGCCAGCTTGCACCCATGGACGCAGCCGGGAGAGCTTAAGGCCCAAGGCCGTGGGCGCCCGTCCCGGAGCATTGGCGGCAAAAGATTCCATGGAGGATAAGGGACGGCCACGCCATGTGGCCGGTTACTTTATTCAGGTAGGGCAGGGCGTTTCCGCCCCGGCATTCACACGGACTTTCCACGGGGGCGGGTGGGCGTTGGCCTGCTCCTTCGCCCAGCGATCCAGCGCCTCGGCGGGATTCGCGGCGGCATCGAGCTTTGGCGGAGGCGGCGGGGGCAACTGGTCGGCATACTGCAGGCCACCGGTGGAAAAGGCTTTAACTAATTGGAATTCCCAGGCGCTGTTGCCCTCGACCGTGTCCAAGCCGGTGACGTGGCGAGCGCCGCAGAACGCCAGAATCGCCCCGGCCGCGAGCGCGGCGAAGCCGGGCCAGAAGTCGTGGCGTTCCACGCTCCGGCGGGTTGGGTCAACCGGTGGTTGGGGGATGCGGCGCAACATGAGCAACAAGGCCAGAAATCAAGAATCAGAAGTCGAATATGGGGTGGCGGAGGCGGATGGGAATCGAACCCACCTGGGATTTGGTTGAACCCCACGCTGGTTTTGAAGACCAGAAAAGGCACCAGCCTTCTAACGCCTCCGTTATCAATGACTGACGGCTATAAAACGCCTCCATTTTACGATTACAAACAACTTTCGTCTGATTTCGGGGCCGGAAGGGGGAGAGTGGCCGCGTTCTGAAAACTAACAAACGGAACAACGTTCGCATCGCTCCGAGTGTCTATCGCCTTGACCTAAGACGCAAGACATTTTCCCCACTGCTTCATTGGCAAAGATTAAGAGGAGGGGCAGACGAATCCCTGTTTCCCGCTCTGAACCGCTAGGAAAAGACAGGATCATGGCGAGACAGGATCATGGGGGAGGGGAGGTTTTTAAGCCCTAAATGCTGGGGCTCAAGGCTAAAGGCTGAAGTGAAGTGGACCGGGGAGTATTTGCTTGCAGAACAAGTCAAGAAGGCCGATGCTGTGGATGGCATGTTGCCGACGCTTGAACGACGAGTCGAAGAGTTGGAGAAGAAGTTCTCCGAGCTCAGTTCCCAGGTCTTGGATTTGCGCCGGCGCAAGCAGGATTGGCGCAGCACGTTCGGCATGCTGGAAGAGGACGAGCTGACCCGAGAAGCCGAACGGCTGGGACGCGAGTATCGAAAGCAGCAAACCTTCGAGAAGGAAATTGCTGATTCTTGATACAGATCACGTTTCCGCGCTGGGGTTCGCCTCGAAGCCTGGCCTAAAGCTCTTGGAGCGCCTGGGTGGCTCTGGCGAGGAGGTTGCCACCACCATCATCACAGTGGAGGAACAGTTGCGCGGCTGGCTGGCGGAAATCCATCGCGTTTCAGACCCGCATCGGCAGATCCCCCTCTATGAAAGGCTACAACGGCGTATCGAGTTCTTCGCCGCCTGGTCGGTGGTCCCCTGGAGTGCGGCTGCGGCCGATCTCTTTGCTGGTTTCCGCGCTGGCGGCGTGCGCATCGGCTCAATGGATTTGAAGATCGCCTGCATCGCCGTGACCCAGCAAGCGACTTTGCTGACGCGCAACGTTAGTGACTTTGCGGAGGTTCGGGGATTGCGATTGGAGGACTGGTTGGCGTAGGCCGGGATGAGGGGGCGGGGTGCGGCTTTTAACCGCTAATATCCGGCGCTAATCTAAGAGGGGAAAGACAAAATCATGCGGTGCCTTGGCAAAAAAATGAAGGGGCAAAAAGTTGAGGGACATGTGGGCAGACGAATGACGGGCAGACGAATCCCTGTTTCCCGCTCTGAACCGCTAGGAAATGACAGGATCACGGCAGGGCAGGATCATGGGGAAGGGGAGGTTTTTAAGCACTAAATGCTGAAGGCTGTCTGACACCGTCCGGGTGGTCAATCCCGCCTGGCGGGAGCTGGACGGCCAGGTGCGCAAACAGGCAGCCTTACTGGCCCGCGAGCAAGCCCAGCTCGGCAATTTAAACCTTCCGGCTCAAGCCGATCTCCAGCGAACCGAGGCGCTGCCAGAGCAGGCAGCCCACAAAATGATCCTTCGCCTTGCGATGCGTGCCGCACATGCCACGCCCACAAACGACACAAACTGTTTTTGGTGCCAAGTCACAGTGGCGGTTTTCGACCAGAAACCAGAAAGTGCATGCCACCGCCTGCCGTGTGGAATGTTTTCCTTTCGATTTGAGTCAGTTCTTCATTCATCATTTCGAAGATCAGGCGTATTCCACGTTCCAACAAATCTTTGCTGGCCCCGCCTGCGGCCGCATATTTGAGCAATGCTTTTGCGTCGTACGGCCCGCTTTTCGTCTGCTTCCATTCCGTCGCCTGCTTGATCAGTACTTTTTGCTCCTGGTTTTCATAAGGTGGAATCAGCGGAGCGGCTCTGTCCGAAAGCGTTACCGCAATGTCCGTTAATTCCAGCCTGCCAAACATGCCCGGCAACAAGTCGCCGATGGTGTGGTCCCCGGCACCGGCCAATTTCCTTCCACGATGATATCTGAGCCAGAATTCAAAGCGCTGCACAATCGAGTCAACGGGTTCATCCGCCGTGATGGATGAGAACGCCATGATGTTGAACAGATTGTTGGGTTCAGCCGCAATAATGATGCCGCCAGGTTTCGCAATTCTCACCATCTCACGCAAGGCTCCAAAAGGATCAACCAGGTGCATGAGAACGGTTTGGCAGGTCACAACGTCGTATGTGTCGGAGCGCAGCGGCAGGGCGCTGGCGTCGGCTCTTTTGAAGGTGAATCTGTCTCTATTGACAGATGGGAACCGGGCAAAAAATCGGGCAGGAGCTTCCTTGACCCATTTTCTCTCTGGGTCTATTGCGACCAGCGTGGCATCGGGCTTCAGGAATGGATAAAGCAACATGGACCAGTGGCCCAGCCCGCAACCAACGTCCACCAGCGAGGAAGCATCGGACAGCCGCCAGCGCTTTGCCATAAGGCGCAGAAAATCCGGCCGCCACCAAAAGTCCCTCTGCTCTCCAAAATACTCTTCCGAGTGCGCACGTTTAATCTTCATAACCACTTAGCCCACAAACGACACAAACTATTTTAGCTGCCAAGTCACAATGCCAGCGTTTCATTCGCGGCAAACAGCGAGCGTTGTCCATAATGCGTCAGCGGCAAAGTAAAACGAGCAGAACCGAATAGCGAGCCCTTCAGCTCGCCGGTTCTGCGGTCGAAGGTCCGTTGGTCTTGGATTTGGCCTTCTTGTTTTTGTCCTCCTTGCCGGCAATGGCGGCGTGATCCTTGAGTTGAGTATGAAGGGCTGGCGCTGGTTCTCGTTCCGCAACCAGAAACCAGTCAGCCACATTCAATCTACATCGCAACGGAGAACACCGCCGAACGCGTTTTTGAGTCCGTCAGCCCTCACCACTTCGACCTTGGAACGTCCGACCTGAAAGAAGCCGGGGAGAAACTTCGGCTGTTGGCCCAATCCTTTTTGGATGCCGAATGGCGCCAGCGCCTATTCGGCTCCGATGAATTCCCCTTTGGCTGAAACAACGAACCCGCTTGAATTATGAGAGAGACAATCCGCAACGGAAAATCGGAAATCACCCCCACATGTGAGGGATGGTGTTGATTGATTTTTACACTGTAGCGGCTGTCCGTATCCACCTGAGACGTTTGATTGAGTCGGGTTCGAACCGGGGAAACGGAAAGTCTGCATAACGCTACGCAGCCGCTGAGCATCCCGGTCGAAGAGGTTTTGCGTGGTAAAGCCCACAATTTGGAAGGTCCCCTCCCGGCCGGAGTACACACAAAACTCGTATCCCACGGGAATGTTTTCCATCTGGCATTTGACAGTAAACTCCATCCACGTCCTTCCATCCAACTCGACCTGTCGTGGCTGACTCCAGTAAAGGTCCGTCGCCTTGCTCTTTAGCCGGTCCCTCGCCAGAGCAGCAATTACGTCAGAAGTCCCGACTTGTGCCTCCTCTGCAATTACACCCACGTAAGAACTCTTACACGACGAAAGTGTGTCAAAATCATCCACCGCTGTCTTAGTGGTCCAGTTCGGCGGCAGCGTCAGTGTGTATTGAATGTCATGGCCATGAATTGTGTTCGGCGCCTCCTCGGGAGCGGTCAATCGCACCGGGGACGGTTCGGGGGACAACTCACGGTCCGCCTGTTGACTGAGCGGCGCAGAAGTTTCGGTGGGCTTTGTGGGGACCGAGGCCGACGCCCTGCGGTGATTTGGAAGCGTGATTAGGGCGAAAGAGAAGAACATTAGAACAAACCAAGCGCCGACGATGCCCTCGATGACCGTGGGTCGGTAGCGCCCCTGCCTAATCGCCGCCTCGCTCATTTGAGGCGGTATGTCGGTTCGCTGCTCGGGCGACGTACCTTCCAAAATCCGCTTGGAGATGCGACGTGCTATCTGCCACAGACTGAGCAGGACAAGAGGATACGACCATATCGCTGCGGGGATGAAACTTTGAGTGGCGAAACTTCTAGGACCATCCGCACCTACACGAACGGATATAAATAAAGGGACATAATTGTTGCCTCGGGGCCCTATCCGTGCCAGACTCCGGGGATGCGCGCTCGAATTCTGCGGTTGC
>Ga0209517_10001398_pt1 | contig 36712 bp, 34 predicted proteins | sample PeaSoiMetSII2010_FD_187695 | JGI IMG/M metagenome (GOLD analysis project Ga0209517, IMG submission 187695) | Peat soil microbial communities from Weissenstadt, Germany - SII-2010 (SPAdes) (version 2) | ecosystem: Environmental > Terrestrial > Soil > Wetlands > Peat | place: Germany... | reverse complement strand
CCCCTGAAGACAGTGAGATAGTCCTGCCACATCTGAAAGCGGGCAGCGGGAGAAAGTTTTTCGCGGCCATTCCAGTTAAGGGCGCTCTCGGTTTCGTTGTTGCCGCTCCAGAGAACGATGCTGGGATGCTCGCGCAGGCGGCGTAGCTGGAACTCGGCTTCGGCTTCGACACTCTGCTTGAAGGCGTAGGTACCGGGCTGCCAATCGTTGCCGAACATGAAGTCCTGCCAAATCATAATGCCGAGTTCGTCGCAGATATCGTAGAACTCCTGAGATTCATAATAGCCGCCACCCCAGTGGCGGATCATGTTCATGTTGGCGTCCACGGCGGATTGCAGGATGCGGCGGTATTGTTCGGTGGTGACGCGTGTGGGGAAACTGTCGAAGGGAATAACGTCGGCGCCTTTGCCGAAAACGGGAATGCCGTTGATGATGAATTCGAAGGAGCGGCCCCAATGATCGAGATCGCGGCGCAGGACGATGGAGCGGAGGCCGGCGCGAGTGGAGGCTTGATCTTCGGTGCGACTGCCGATTTGGAGTTGAGCATTGAATCTGTAGAAGGATTGCGCGCCGTAGCCAGCGGGGAACCAAAGCTGCGGGGAAGAGATCTCGATGGGCAGATCAAGGCGATTGAGGCCAATGTGGAGTTCCACGGAGCGGGAGATTTCTACTTTTTTGCCCGCGTGAGTGAAATCGAGCGTAACTTTGCCGCTGGCGTCTTCGGCGGCGATGACTTCGACTTGTGCCGTCAGGTGAGCGACTTTCGCGGTGACATCGAGTTGCGCGATGTGAAGGTTAGAGATGCGCGCGGCCTCCCAGGCTTCCAGACGAACGGGGCGCCAGATCCCGCTGGTGACGAAGCGAGGCCCCCAATCCCAGCCATATTCATAGGCAGCTTTGCGGACATAGGTTTTTTCTTCGGTTTGCGTTTGCTCGCGCCATTTATCGCTGGCGGCGATTTTGGCGGCGGCTCTGATGGGCGAAGGGAACACGACGCGGAGCAGATTCGCGCCCGGCTTCAAGAGCGGCTTCACGGGGACGCGCCATTCGCGGAACATGTTGTCGGCGGTAAGGATGAGCTTGCCGTTCAAATAGACTTCAGCATAGGCGTCGAGGCCCTCGAAGACGAGATCGACGTTTTTGCGCGCGAGAAAATCGACAGGAACCTGGAGCGTGGTGCGATATTCCCAATCGGCGTCTTCGATCCATTGGAGTTTGGCTTCGTTGTCGCGGAAGTAGGGATCGGGTATCAGTTTGTTATGAAGCAGGTCCAGGTGAACGCAGCCCGGAACCTGCGCGGGACGCCAAACGGAGTTATCGGGGGCAGTGGCGTCGCCAGGAAGCTGGCGGAATTCCCAACCGGAATGGAGTGGGAGGACCTGCTTTTGGAGAGAAATTTGCGCGAGAGTTGCGAGCGGAAGGACGAAAACACAGAACGAGACAACGGCGAAGCGCTTAAGGCTCATGATGGACTCCGGTGGATGGTGAATGGAACCTGTTCATAATTCGGAAGAAACAACTGAGAAAAAGCCGCAGGGCTCGAAAACTCGCCCTGCGCTACAGGTGACTGAGGAGCGAAGGTACAGTGTACTGCAAGTCGCGGCGCAATTCTCTGCGGGAGAGGTAGAACTTCTATAGAATTCTGGCAGTAAGAACCGGAGGAGGCTGTATGAGAGTTGCAATATGGATGGTTGGTGCGATGGTGATGCTGAGCGCGGGAGCAATGGGGCAGACGCAGAAGGCTGAGCCACCGGGAAAGGTGGCGGAAAGGGTGATCATTGATACAGACGTTGGAGATGACATTGATGATGCATTCGCGATCGCGTTGGCGGTGCGAAGCCCGGAACTTGAAATCCTGGGCGTGACGACGACGTTTGGCGATACCGAAGCGCGCGCACGGATTGTGGATCGCTTGCTGGGAGAGGCGGGGCGGGCCGATATTCCGGTGATGGCGGGCGCACCGACAAAGACGAGCAACGTGTTGAATCAGCGACGCTATGGAGAAGGCGGCCGATTTGGCAAGACTTCGCATGCGAATGCAGTGGAATTCATTTTGGAGGAAATCCGGAAGTATCCAGGTCAGATCACACTGGTGGGAATCGGGCCGTTGATCAATGTGGGAGCGGCGATTGATAAGGATGCGGCGACGTTCCGGAAGCTGAAGCGCGTCGTAATCATGGGCGGGTCCATCGAGTGTGGCTACGGGGAGCTGTGGTGCTGCCCGGAGCGGGGGCCCGATGCGGAGTGGAACATCATCAATGATATTGGTGCGGCACAAAAGCTGTTTGCGTCGGGGGTACCGTTGTACGTGATGCCTCTGGACTCGACACTTTTGAGAATGGAGGAGACGAAACGGGCGTATTTGTTCCGGCAGGGGACGCCACTGACGGACGCATTGACGCTTCTGTATCACGAATGGGGGCAAGAGACGCCGACGCTATTCGATCCGGTGACGATTGCGTTTATCCTGAATCCGAAAATCTGCCCGGTAGAGCCCATGCACATCCGTGTGGACGAAAAGGGATTTACGAGGAGAGAAGCGGGGGAGCCGAATGCGCAGGTGTGCATGAAATCGGATGAAGAGGGGTTCTTCCGATTGTTGATCGGGCGAATTGCGGGGAAGTGAAGAGGGGATAGCGCGAGGCTCCATTCACAAAAAACAGCGAAGCCCGGGTGTGAGGCCCGGGCTTCGTCTGGGTCAGGGTCCGAAGGCTGGCGCCAGGGATAACACGCCAACTTCGGTGGCGGGAGTCACAGCTGAGGAATATGAGGGGGTACAACGGGGAGTGGTACAGGGGAGTTTGTTGGTACCGCGCTGATGAGTTTGAGTTCCAGGCGCTGGTCTGCGCGCGAGGCGGCGAGTTGCGAATTATTTGATGAAAAGGCGGCGCCAGAATCCAATCGAATCAGAACAGGATGTTGAGCTGCCTGAATCTCCGAAAGATAGAGTTGCCCGCCGACACGTTGAAAAACAGCACGGCCCGTTCTAGAAGCCGAGGTAAGACGAATGTTGGTGGCGCAGGAGGCGTGGTAGATCTCGCCGTCGGTGCTGCAAATGACGACCATATTTCTGTTTGAATCGCAGCTCATCTGCGGCTCCAGATAATATTGCCCCGGCGGCAAAATCTGACTCCCCACAGTGAAGGCGAAAGGGACTTTCAGGGTGAATTGCAAGCGTGAACTGACCGGGATTGTCATCGAAGGGGAAGGGGGATCCTTTGGGAAGATCAGGACGTTTTCGGATGCGTTCTTCATGGGCCCTCCTGCGAAATCCAATCGAGTGTGGCGCGTCTCTGAAACCGGCCACGTAGTGTTGCATTCAACATGTGCACTTTGCCGTAAGAAGGGAAAAGGGGCAATGCACGGGGGGTGAAGCTGGGGTGAACCGGAGGTGAACTGGGGCCTGGCGCCAACATACTGAAATGGAAAGGGTTAAGGGAGCGCAGGGGAGAGTCTCTGCAAAAAGAGAATGATTTCCAGAAAGGAAATCGGGCCGCAAGGGACGGGAGAGTTTGCTATAGTCGCGAAATTCAGGAGCAAGCGATGAGTACGCCAGAGAACGTGAAACCCGTGTATCGGTTCGGGCCCTATGTGGCAGACGTGCGCGCGGGGGAGCTCTACAAAGGCGGAAAGAAGAACAAGGTGCAGCAACAGCCGATGCAGGTGTTGGCGGCGCTGCTGGAGAAGGCGGGGGAGGTGGTGACACGGGAGGAATTGCGCGCGGGGATCTGGCCCGCGGACACGTTCGTGGATTTCGAGCACAGCCTGAACACGGCGATCAAAAAGTTACGGAAGGCACTGGGAGACAATGCGGGGAGGCCGAAATACATCGAGACCTTGCCGCGCAGGGGCTACCGGTTTCTTGTGGAGGTCGAGGTGGCCGAGGAAGCGCCGCGAGTGGTGGCGAGGAGCGCGAGCCCACTGGCAGGGAAGATGTTTGTGTTGGAGGGCGAGGAGGGATCCGAGTGCGTGATTGCGCCAGTGGACGAGAGATGCTTGGCAGAGTGGCAGCGGCTGAAACAGCTGGGGGATGATGTGGGCGTTTCCATGCTGGTAACGGAGAAAAAGTTGCTGCTGCTGGGGAGGGCGAGCAAGGTACGGCTGCTGTCGGTGAAAGGTGGAGTGGGTTGGTGCGAGGTGAGGATTCTGGAAGGGGAGCATTACGGGAAGACGGCGCTGGTGGGGAGGAAGATGCTGCTGGAGGACGGAAAAGAAGTGGGAAAAGTAGTGGGAAAAGGAAGCAGAGGAGGCAGAGGAAGTAAAGGAAGTTAATGAGATGAAACATCGCGGATTACTTTAATGGTTGGCACAGTGAGAAAAGCCGCAGGGCTCGCAGACCCTCCCTGCGCTACATGTGCGCAGGCTGACGATCATTCGGAAGGGCCGTAAAGGAAAGTTAATTGGTGGCGGAGTCGGAGAGCTTGAGGACTAGGACCTGGCCATCGGAATGGAAGGAGCCACCGGTGGCGGTCTTGGCTTCCTGCATGGGATCTTTGGGGAGGAAGTGAGTGACTTCGGCGACGAGGCCGGTGGAAGAAAGAGTTTTTTCCACGTAGTCGCGTTCGAGGTCGATATCGGGATCGATCTTGTGGGTGAGTCCGTTGTTGCGTTGGTCGCGTTCAAATCCGATGTCGTGAGTGGCGGCGCCGACCCAGAGCATTTGTCCGTTGACGGTAAAAGGCGCTTTCCATAGGCGCAGGTGATTGCGGGATTCGACCACCTTCACGGGTTCGGCATGAGCCCAGCCATAATCCTGGGGACGGCCGAAGAGATAAAGCGGGCTCATGGGCATGGTGAGATACGACTCTTTCTCCAAGCTGGCAATGGCCCCGAGCAGGATAGTCGATTTCACATCCGCATCCACGTGAACCCATCCGGCCGTTGTGAACACTTTTTTCATGGCGTGTTCGTTTCCGAGAATCAAGAAGTTGACCATGTCACCTGGATTGCCTGCCTTATCTCCGATGCGCCGGGGTATCTTGGTGAAGAGATCGTTGTCAATGCCAGTGATGGATGTGGCCTGGCGGGCAATTTCGCGGGGCGTGGATAAGTCAGCGGCATAGACTTCGAGTTTCACGGTATAGGAGCCAGTGGGGGTATCGCCGCTGGACTGATTGATGCCCAGGGATAATTTGCCGCTGATGGGAGAGACGACGTCTTTATTTGCGCCGAGAAAGAAGGGTTGCGCGACGTCGGGATCGCCGATACTGGCGATGAGCGCGCCACGGCCGGATTCATTGTCGGGAAGGTTGCGAACGAGATCCTTGAAGCCGCGGGCGAGCCCGCCGGGACCATTATCTGCCTTGGCATCGGAATAGCGGAGAGTGCCGGTGGCAGTGACAACGAAACGCTGGCCGGGCTCGAGGGTGATGCCAGTGTCCGTCCAGACCTTGCTGCCATCAAGTGTGAATTCCCTGGAGAGTGACTGTTTCGCGGAGGTGTTGGCTTGGGCAGCGAGCTTGGGGATCGAGGCAGTTGCCGGGGCAGCACCAATACTGGAGATATGCGCGATCAGGTAATCGGGTGAAGGAAGAATGAGAAAGAGAATTGCGAAAGAGAACAGCGAAACAAATCCAGTGCGCATAGCCAAGAAGAGGCTCCTAAAGGGCGGCTGTCTTCATAAGTAACAAAAGTAGGAAGTGAGAAGCAAGCCCCTGCTGCGCGCGTTCGTATAGTCGCGTACAACGGATTTGACGGGTGCAGACATCCAGTAGGTGTGGACCGGGCGAGAAAAAAGAGGGTCGATTCCTTGACTGATTGGGAGGGCGCTTGTACATTTGCAAGAGGCGGCGGCAGTGCGATTCGTGAATGTCCGTATCCGTAAGAGATACCGCCATGAACGCCTCATGAGTCGGCCAGGACGCGCCCGCTAGAGTTCCGTACTGCCGGGCCTCGAATAATCAGATGATTCAAGAGATTGCCGGAAAAATCTGCGTGATGCTGTTGGCGCTCGGAGTGTCTCTGGGGGTAGCGGAGGCGCAGGGAAAACCCCAGGCAGCGACGCAGAAGGCACCACAGACAACGAGGACGATCGCGGCAGTTTCGCCGGTGCGAGTGGACGGCAGCGAAGCCATGTTCACGACAATGTGCGCGCTGTACGCGGGCGGGTACGAAGGAGAAGTGAACGAGGACAACTGGTCGGCGTTCCGGGCGGAGATCAAAAAGCGTGTACGGCAGCAGCAGGGGCCGGCCGTGGAAGCGATGCGCGAGTTTTACACGCAGCATCAATTGCGGGACCCCGGCGCGATGCTTTCACGCTACGTCTGGTTCGGCTTGGTGGCGAGACCAGCGCCAAAATTCCAACCGGTGCTGCGGCGAGACGAATTGCCACCGGAAATGCTCTCCCTGGAAGGCTTCAGCGAAATTCTCTCCAATTACTACACGGAACAGAACATCGGGCAGATGTGGCGGCAGGTGCAGCCGGTGTACGACCGGGAAATCGAACGGCTGCATGATCCGGTTTCGCAGACGGTGATGGTGTCCGCGGCGTACTTGCGGGAAATCCTGGATCCGACGAAGCCGGGGACATTCACGATCGTCGTGGAGCCGCTGGTAGGGCGAATCACCAACGTGCGGAATTACGGAGACGCCTACGCGATTATTCTCAGCGGCAGCGAAGAGATACCGATCGAGGTGGTGCGCCATGCATTTCTGCATTTTCTGCTGGACCCGCTGCCGCTGATGTACCCGCACGTGGTGGTGGTGAAGAGGCCGCTGTTTGAGATGGGGGCGAAAGCGCCGCGGCTGGCGGCGGACCTGAAGGACGATTACTTTTCGTGGTTTTCGGAATGCATGGTGCGGGCGGTGGAATTGAAGTTGAAGAGGATGTCGCCGAGCGAACTGGAAGCGGCATTGGCGAAAAATGACACCAGCGGATATGTGATGGTGCGGACGCTGTTTAAATCGTTGGGGGATTTTGAGAAGTCCGAGCCTTCAATGCGGATCTATTTTCCGGACCTGGTGCGCGGGATCGACTTGAAGGCGGAACAGCAACGCGTGGCGGCAATCACGTTTGCCCCGGCAGAAACGCAAGAAGAAGCAGCGCGGTTAAACAGTGAAGACGTGGCGCGGCAGCACCGGCTCAAAGTGACGACAGTTCCGGACGATCAAGAAGCCGTGGCGGAGCTGACGGAAGGGGAACGCCGAATTGCGGAGCGGAATCCGCGGGCAGCGGAGAGTTCGTTCAAGAACGTGCTGGCCAAATATCCGGATCAGCCGCGCGCATGGTATGGATTGGGAATGGTGGCGGTGCTGGACCACGACGCTCCGCGGGCCAAGGAGATTTTTGGAAGACTGACGGCCGGAGAGCATGCGGCGACGCAGGACCCCATGGTGCTGGCGTGGTCCCACGTGTACCTCGGCCGGATCTACGATGATGAAGGACAGTTGGACAAATCGAAGACAGAATATCAGGCGGCACTCACGGTACAAGGAGCCCCGGCCCAGGCGCAGCAGGCAGCCCAGAAGGGGCTAGGTGAGCTGGATCTGAGGAAACCCGTCGAGCGGCCCTGAGCAGAAAGAAGGAGAGGGAGAAATGAAACGGATGAAGATGGAAATTGGAATTGCGATGGTCCTTGGGATTTTGCTGGCGGCAGGAAGTGTTGCCATGGCGCAAGCGCCGGCTTCGCAACAGCCAAGTACGCCAGCGCAGACGGACAAAGACAAGGCCGTCGCGCCAATCACCACGCAACCCCTGACGCTGGATGCAGCGCCCCCGCCGGTGAGCGCCGAGGAGGATGCGGCAATGAAGACATTTCGCGACGCACCCATTACCGACGTGGCGAAAAAGAATCAACTCGCAGAGGCCTTTGTGCAGAAGTACCCGGAGAGCCGTTACCGCGTGGAAGTGTACAGTTGGCTGGTGAAGGGCTATCTGGGTGCCGGGCAAGTGGACAAGATGGAAGAGGCGGGAGACAAGGAACTGGCGATCGAGCCCAATGACGCCACAACGCTGGCAATCATGGGATCCACGCTGCCCCGCGCGATTAACTCCAGCACGCCGGACCCGATGAAGCGGCTGGAAAAAGGGGAACAGTTTTCGAAGAGGGCGCTGGATTTGATCCCGGCGCTGCCGAAACCCGCAAATCTCACCGATGAACAATTTACTGCGGCGAAGAATCAGACTAGCGCGATGGCGTACAGCGGGTTGGGGCTGGTGGCGTACCGCCGCGGGAAGTACGCGGATGCCATTACCAACCTGGAGCAATCGGTGAAGCTTGATCCAACCCCCGACTCGGTGAATTACTTCCTGCTTGGCAAGGCCAACGAGAAGGCTTCACATTTTGACGATGCCATCGCGGCGTTCACAAAGTGTGCCGGCATGCCGGGAGGGATGCAGGACCCTTGCAAGGCGGGAGTCGAGGAAGCGAAAAAGCTATCAACGACACAACTCAGCACGCCGAAGTAAGACCGCCCCTGCCGCGGCAGGTCGGGAGTCAAGGTGATGAACCGCGGGGAAGATGAACAGTTGCAGGAGAGCCTGGGCTACGTGTTCCGCGACCCTGAACTGCTGGACCGCGCGCTGACGCACAGTTCAGCGGTACCGGAGTTGCGAAGCGCCCGAGGCGAGGAGATTTCCTTCAGCGGTTCGGCGGTGCAGGATAACGAACGACTGGAGTTCCTGGGAGATGCGGTGCTGGAACTACTGACCAGCGAATACCTGCTGGCGAACTTCCCGGAATGGTCAGAGGGGCAACTCTCCAAGAGCCGTGCGCGCATCGTGAATGCGCATTCACTGGAAGCGGCGGCGCGTGGTTTGGGAATAGGGGAACACCTGCGGCTGGGGCGCGGCGAGGAAAAAACCGGCGGGCGGGATAAACCGGCGCTGCTGGCGGATGCGTTTGAAGCGGTGGTGGCGGCGATGTATCTGGACGGCGGGCTGGAGCCGGTGAGAGTGTTGCTGAAACGGACGGTATTCCAGTTGGCGCTGGAAAGCGGCGAGCGCATTTCCGAATCAGACCGAAAGAGCGCGTTGCAGGAATTTTTGCAGGGGCGGGGCGAACAACCCGCGGAATACCGGCTGGCCGGGGAAACAGGGCCGGATCACCAGAAGACATTTCTGGTGGAGGTGTGGGTAAAAGGCGAGTGCCTGGCCAACGCGGAGGGCAGCACGAAGAAGGAAGCGGAACAACGGGCGGCACGCAGCGCGCTGGATAGACTGCAACAGGTGGACGTGAATGCCCGCGAAGAGGTGGAACCGAATGCCGGATGAAAAGCTCCCGCCGGAGAACTCCGCTCCGGTGACCCCCGGGGAAACGGCGCCGGAAGAGACACCTTTGCTGGAAAAGCTGGCTCTGGCGACGCCCGGCGAAACAGCACCGGAAGAGCCGCACGAAGCGGCCGCGAACCAGACAACATTTTCCGAATATCTTGAATCGCTGCTGGTAACGGTAATCCTGGCTCTATTTGGCACGAGTTTCGTGGTGCAAGCGTTCAAGATTCCCTCGCAATCGATGGAACGGACGTTATTGGTGGGCGATCACCTGCTGGTGAACAAATTTATTTTTGGCGGGCGCGGGGCGTGGTACGACAAATTTCTGCCTTACCGTCCGCTTGAACGCGGGGACATCATCGTTTTCAAATACCCGTACCAGGACCATCCACACTTTGTAAAGCGGGTGATCGGATTGCCGGGTGAGCACCTGAAAGTGGTGGACCAGCAGGTGTACATTAACGGGAATCTTTTGAATGAGCCGTATGTCGTGCATGATCCGGGGTCGGGATACGACCCGCTGAATTATTCGTTTCCGCCGGTGGGCAACCAGATTTTTGTGTCGCCGGTGCAGCCGGAATGGGCGCACGAAATCCACAAGTACATTCAGGGGGACGAGATTGTGGTGCCGCCTGGGCGTTACTTTGCCATGGGGGACAATCGGGATCACAGCCTGGACAGCCGCTATTGGGGATTCGTGGACCGCGACGCGATCATGGGGCGGCCCTTCCTCATCTACTGGTCGGTGGACGCCAACAGCAGCGATTACAGTGACACTTCGTTTGTGCAGAGGATTGCTGGAGTGTTCGATACGCTTCTACACCTTCCGGCGCGCACGCGCTGGAGCCGGATGCTGCATACCGTGCATTAAGAGCGGCGAGCAAATCTTCTGGGGGAGACTCTGAGACAGGTCTACACTAGTTCTTGATTTTCTGAGGACTCCCATCGGCATGAGGCAAACCCGGAAATACGGAAAAATTGTGGCGGGGGTGGTGGCGCTGCTGATTGCGGCACAAGTGGGTGTGTTCCTTGTGGCGCGTACGCACCGCATGCACGGGTATCTGATCGCGCACTTGGAACGGGCATTCGGCAGGCCGGTGGAGGTCAGCCATTTTTCGGCGCAGATTCTGCCGATGCCGGAAGTGGATGCGGACGAGATTACGATTGGAGAGGATCCCGCTTTCGGCAATGAGTATTTCCTGCGAGCGGAGCACATGACCGCGAGCCTGCGGTGGATAGGGCTGCTGCGTGGCCATTTCGAATTCGGGACGATGTCCCTGACCCGTCCGAGCCTGATCCTGGTGCGCAATGCGCAAGGGCGATGGAACCTGGAGGACTGGCTGCCGCCGGTAAATGCGAAGCCGGGGAACGCCGGAATCCCGTACGGGCCGCAGCAACCGGCGGAAACCACAAATCATCTACAGAAGATTGAATTCGATGAAGGCCGCGTGAATTTCAAGTACGGCGAGGAAAAGAGGCCGTTCGCCTTTACCGGAGTTTCCGGAAGCGTGAAACAAGTTTCACCGGGGCGCTGGCAATTGCGGCTGGAAGCGCAACCCTGGCGAAGCGGGGTGACGCTGCAATCCACGGGGACATTGCAGGTGCGCGGAGACGTTGCGGGAACTTCGGCACGGCTGCAACCGGCGCAACTCCAGTTGCACTGGGACAAAGTGTCGATTGCAGATTTGTTCCGGCTGGCCACGGGAAATGATCCCGGGGTACGCGGGGAGTTCGCGTTGGACGGAAATGCCAGCGTGGGCAAAGGGAATCCAGGTGATGCCACGGCGGGGCCCTGGCAATTTGATTTGCACGCGCGCGCAACCCAGATTCACCGGTGGGACCTCACGGAACGCACCGACAATCCACGAGTCAATCTCAATCTGAAAGGGAAATGGAACCTTGTGGCGGGCGCGGGGCGCGCGGAGGAGATGAACATCGAGTTGCCAGGGTCGCGCCTGCAGGGTTCCGCCGAATTGCAAATTGTAGAGCCGCTGACATGGGGCGCGCAAATTGACCGTGCGGGAGTGCAGGCTTCGGATTTTCTGGCGTGGTACCGTGCGTTCCAACCAGCCGTAGCACAAGAAGTGGCGGTGGATGATTACTTCACGGGAGAAACCACAGTGCACGGCTGGCCGCTGCAGTGGGAAGAAACGCGGATCGCCAGCGCGGGAGGAAGCTTGAAGCTTCCCGGTTTCCCGTCACCCATCAGGATTGGAGAAGTGCACGGAGGGATGCGCGGGAAGAAATTCAACGTCGAGCCAGTACGCCTGACGTTCGGGCCGCCTGCCAAGGAAGCCGCGAGCGCGTCTAAGACAGAGAAACCCGCGGCGAAGGCAAGAACAGCGATAGGGACGGGGAACGCGGCCGATCTGCGATTGGTGCAGGATTTCGGAACGGGCCGTGGCGATTTGCGAATCGAGGGACGGCTGGAGGAAGTGCAGAATGTCTTCAAGGCAACCGGGGCTTTGGGGCACACGTTGAATCACGGATGGGAATTGAGTGGGGGTGCCGGCGCGGCAATGGATTTGAGTTGGGAGAAAGGATTTCAGGCTCGGGAGTGGAGCGGCACGGTCGACTTGAAGAAAGCGGAACTGCAGGTGGCCGGATTGAACCAGCCGCTCAACTTGGATGAGGTATCCGTTGAATGGAAAGACGGGCAACGGGCGGCAACGATTGCACGCGCTGGAGCGTTTGGAGCGACATGGTCGGGCGGAATTCAGGAAGCGGCGGCAAAGAATGCGTTTGGCGGGAGCGACTGGGGATTCCATTTGCACGCGGATCGTCTGGACGCCACGGAACTTGACCGGTGGTTTGGACCCCGGGCGCGGCCGAACTGGTTGCAGCGGCTGTTGACGTCGCTGCTGGAAAAGAATAATACCGGAGCGAAGCCCAGCGAACTGCTGCGCCGGATCTCTGCAGAAGGCCAACTAGCCGCGGACCGTGTGACGATTGAAAAAGTGAAATTAGAAAAAGTGAAGGCGAACCTGGCGTTTCACGACCTTCATCTGGAGGTAAGTGACGCGGAGGCCCAGTGGGCAGGAGGCGTGGTGCAAGGGGAAATGAAGGCTGCGTTTTCGGCTTCACCCAGCTATACGATCGCGGCGGGATTTGACGGCGTGGATCTGACCTTACTTCCTTGGGCGGAGCGTTGGACAGAACGCTGGGTGGGCACGACGAAGGGCGCGCTTCAATTGACGACCAAGGGTGTGGGACGTGAGGAGTTACTGAGTGGGTTGCAAGGGCACGGTGAATTGAAGCTGAAGGGCGTCGAATTTCGCGGCTGGGATGTTGCCGCCAGCCTGGAAGCGGGCGCGCCACGGATGGGCCTGTCGCGTTGGAAGAGCGGCGAAGGAGAGTTTGAGGTGAAAGACCGCGCCGTGAATTTCGACGGGTTTCGGCTGGAGGGACAGAAGGCGCAAATGGAACTCGCAGGGACGTTGAGCTTTGGGCAAGTGGCAACAATGACGATTTCGCAGATCGCCCTTCGAGAACATAAATCGAAGGGAAGCCCGGTGGCGCGGAGTTTTCAGATGAGCGGAACCGCGGATGCTTTACGGATCCGGATTGAACCGCCAACGGTAGCTCAAGCGAAACCATGAGGTGCAAGTTCCGAGACCACTAGCGAATCAGGAGATTCCCATGAAGCAATTGCTGTTGGGTTTGAGCTTGCTGACTCTCGTCGTGGTGCCACGTGGAACTGCGCAAGAGTCCTTCACGCTTGGGCAGGTTCTGAGCGCGCCATTTCCCGCGAATCTGGTGGCGTCCAAGACTGGCGAACGGCTGGCGTGGACACTAAATGAACGAGGCCATAACAATATCTGGGTGGCGGAAGGGCCGGGTTTTGCAGCGCGGCGATTGACCGCCTACGACGAAGACGATGGCGGCGAACTTACGCAGGTGCAATTCACGGCGGATGGTGCTTCCCTCGTTTATGTGCGGGGTGAGGGCAAGAACGGGGCGGGGCAGTACGCGAATCCGACAAGCCGCCCGGCCGGGGTGGAGCAGGCAATGTGGATCATTCCGTGGAGCGGCGGGGAGCCAACGAAAATCGATGCGGGGAATTCACCGTGCCTTTCGGCGCAGGGAAAAGTTGCGTATGCGAGAGATGGGCAGATCTGGATTTCGAGTACGGCGGCGGGAGAAAAGCCAAAAGAAGTCATGGTGCGAGGAAAGAACGAGCCGGTGGCGTGGTCCCCGGATGGAACAAAGTTGCTGTTTACCACGCGGCGCACAGACCATGGGTTTGTAGGGATCTATGATGCGAAGGCGCAGACCGTGAACTATATCGCGCCCACGGTGGATTGGGACATTGCCCCGGTATGGTCGCTGGACGGAAAGCGAGTGGCGTACGCGCGCGTGCAGAGCCAGGCACACGACGCGGCGGATCGGCTCTACAGCGAACCGGACCGCACGACGGCCTGGGCGATTTGGGTGGCGGACGTGGAATCGGGCGCCGCGCGGGAGATTTGGCACAGCGGAACGTCGCTGCAATCGTCGTATCCGGGCATGGCCGAGGATACGGGAGGCGGGGTACTGAACTGGGCGGCGGAGAATCGGCTGGTGTTCGCAAGCGAGGAGGACGGCTGGCAGCATCTTTATGCAATTTCGGCGGATGGCGGCGCGACGAAGCTGTTAACGCCCGGAAATTGCGAGGTAGAGCAGTGGTCTTTTTCGGATGACAGGCGCGCGATTTTGTTCAATTCCAATTGCGGAGACGTGGACCGGCGGCATTTGTGGCGGGTTGGCGTCATCGGAGGCGCGCCAGAGGCAACTACCGGGGGCGACAGCATTGAATGGGGCGGAGTTTTTCTGAGCGGTTCCCAACAACTGGCCTATTTCTCTTCGGACGCGAAATACACCGGACGGGTGTTTGTGCACGGCATAGAAAAGAATGCGAAGCCCATCGCGCTGGCACCGCAGACGGTCCCGGCAGATTTTCCGGCCGAGCAGCTTGTGATGCCGCAGCAGGTGATCTTCAAATCGTTGGACGGGCTGGAGATTCACGGGCAATTATTTGTGCCAAGGAATCTCAAAGCGGGGGATAAGCGTCCCGCGCTGCTTTTCTTCCACGGCGGGCCGCCGCGGCAGATGCTGCTGGGCTGGCATTACATGTACTACTACTCCAACGCATATGGAATGAACCAATATCTGGCGAATCGCGGCTACATTGTGCTTTCCGTGAATTACCGCGACGGCATCGGCTACGGGCGGGCGTTCCGCGAGGCCGCGAATCGCGGGCCGAAGGGAGCAAGCGAATACCAGGATGTGGTAGCGGCGGGAAAATACCTGGTGTCACGCGGCGAAGTGGACGCAAAACGCATTGGCTTATGGGGCGGGAGCTATGGCGGGTACCTGACGGCGCTGGGATTGGCGCGCAACTCCGATTTATTCGTTGCCGGTGTGGATATGCATGGCGTGCACGATTGGAAAGCGGATATCTGGGATGACCGATATGTAGCGCCGCAGTGGACAAAAGTGCCGTACGATTCTTCGCCGGTGGCGTTTGTGGACACATGGAAATCACCGGTACTTTTCATCCATGGGGACGACGACCGCAATGTGGAATTTTCGCAAACGGTGGATTTGATTGCGCGGCTACGGGCAAGGAACGTGCACTTGGAACAACTTGTGTTTCCGGATGAGATCCACGATTTCCTGCTGCACCGGCACTGGGTGGAAGCGTATCAGGCTGGGAGCGAGTTCTTTGACCGGCAACTCGGCGGAGGGAAGAAATAGTGGCGGAACGAAGCAAGAGGACCGCATGGCGCGTGGCAAATTGCGCGGCGCTGCTGGTTCTGAGTGTGGGCGGGGCGGCGGGAGACCACCGCGTGACGTTGCTGCCGCGGTTGCAGCTGGGGCAAGCGATCAAGTATGACGTACACGGACACGTGCAGCGTCACGTGAAAACCGAGAGCCGCGTCTCGACGATGTTGCATCCGGGCGACGTGCAGCGCGATGTGGCGATGCCGCTGATGTTTACCGCAAGCGAAATACACACGGAAGGCGGACGGCCCGTGGTGACGGCGCATGCGGAGTTCGCGGCAGGAGAGAGCGATACCGGGGAGCAGGGCGCGCCGGCAAGCGCAAACGTGAAATTCGTGATTGCGGGAGATGGGCAAGTGCAGAAGGCTGAGGGGCTGGACGATGTCGCGCCGGAAATGCGGCTGGCGTGGGAATTCTGGATTTCGCGGTTTGCGTTTGGGTGGACCTTGCCGGCGGATGGCGCGAGGCCCGGGGACAAGTGGAAGACCGAGCAAGCGGAAAAATCGCCCACGCCTATCGCAAACCTGGTGTGGGAATCGGAAACGACTTATGTGGGGAATGACAAGTGTCCGCTGATCGCGTCGGAAACATGCGCGAGTTTTTTGACGCGAGCGACGCTGAAGCAGAAATCGTCCACTAAGGATGCGACGCCGGAGGATTACCGGCTGAACCAATTGCGCACATCCGGGACGGTGAAGGGCACGGATGAGATTATTACGTATATTTCGTTGAAAAGCGGGCTGGTGATGCGGGCGACGGAGGAGACTCAGCAGTCCATGGACGTGACCATTGTGAAAACGGATGGGACGAACGGCGTGCATTATACGATCGAAGCGAGCAGCCGGTTTGAGACGTTGCTGGTAACCGGCAGCGATACCGCGGGGAAATAGAGAAGCGCAAAGCAAAAAGCAAAGAAGTATAAAAGTGTAAGAGTAAAAGAGTAAGAGTAAGAAAGCGTCCGGCTTGATCAGATGTCCAGCAAGGTTTGAAACTGCGGGAGGCCCTCGCACAATTTCTGAAGCTTTTCCTGAATCCTTGGTGTCAATCCAATAAATTCAAAGCCGTGGAGGGTGCCCTGCTCGCGCCTGACGATGGCCATGATGCGTTCACCGGCAATAAAGGAGAGCTGCACCTCTTCTCCAACCGTCAATTTGCCCGTGATGGCGGCGGACAGCCCGCTTTCGCTGATTTCAAAGGTCGTGCCATCCAGGTAAGCGCCGTCCTTGCGCGCGACGTAGAGAGGTTGGATATGGCGGTGGCGCTGATGTCTCCGCCTCTCCGCAGCGGTTGGCGTTGACGGAGACTGTTCGGTCTTGCTCTCGGTTTTCATGTTCTAGCTCGTAGTTCACGCACGTGGAGCCACAGTTGGGTCAAGGGGTGGGAATCGGAGTCTGCCGGAGAGGGTCCGGAACGGCGGGGCTTACAATTCCTATGTTTCAACGTAGCAAACGGATGGGCGTGTGGCAATGGACCAGCCAGCTGGAGTTGCCAAAGGCTAACTTGCTCGGGTTTTGGTCGATGACTCCTGTGGACAGCACAGACGTGAAAACTGACGGCAACATTCACTGCATGCAACAATCTCTCTTCATTTGTCTCCAGATTCGTAAGGAAGCTGAGGAGCTTCTTCCTTTACGGTGGAGCCACTAAGTTTCAGCGTTAACATTCGCGCCGCCAGATTTGCGATACGCTGGGCGGCATCCTCGACGCGGACGCCGCGAATGTGAATGTTGGAAATGAGGTTTCTGTCGGCATCGGTATGTCCGGAGCGGGGGCAGTAGGCCATATAGGCGGAGAGGCTTTCCGCAGTGGCCAGGCCCGGGCGCTCTCCAATCAATAGGACGAGCACGCGCGGGGCGAGCAGATCGCCAATGTCGTTCATGATGCCGACTCGGCAATAGCGCACGGAGAAAGATTGGCCCAGCGAGCAGCCACGCGCGCGGGCCTGCTCCTGCAGAAGAGGAAACAGGGTGGGCACTTGTGCCGAGATGGCAGCGACGGACAAGCCGTCGCCGATGACGATCTGGATGTCGGGTGACTTGGGGCAGTTTTGGCTGACGAGACTTTTTGCGGCGTCGCCGAGTTTTCTGCCGAGATCGGGCCGCAGCAAAAACTGCGATTTCGATTCGGCTTGGCTGGAAACCTGGAATAGCTTCCACTGCTGGACGAAGGCGGGCGGGAAGTCTTTTTGCAAGTCGAATTCGGTCCAGACGGCATCTACGGCGCTGGCGTGGGCGCTGCGAAGTTCGAGTTGCATTTGTGTTGAATAAGCGGCGCCCGGGGGCACAAAAATGCGCGCGGGAGTGCGGGCGCGGATTTTCCGGACGATCTCCGGCCAGGCGGGCGACGGGGAAAGATTGTGGTCGTCGCTCATTTTTCAGATCTGGCCTGTGGGGCGGGGAACGAGAGCACGCCTTGCAGGTTCTGCAAGAGCTTTTGGCGCTTGCCTGCGTCGAGGGCCATGGGTTGGGCATCGCGGTAGATGCCGGAATGTTCTAGCCACTGGAGGAATTCCGGGGCGGGGCGCAGGCTGAAGATTTTGCGAACCGCCAGGGCGTCGTGAAAGCTGGTGGATTGGTAGTTGAGCATGACGTCGTCCGAGCCGGGCACGCCCATGAAGTAGTTGCAGCCGGCGGCGGCGAGCAGAAGCATGAGATTATCGGCGGAGTTTTGATCGGCGGCGGCGTGATTGGTGTAGCAGACGTCGCAACCCATGGGCAGGCCCAGCAATTTGCCCATGAAGTGATCTTCCAGGCCGGCGCGAACGATCTGGCGCTCGTCGAAAAGATATTCGGGGCCGATGAAGCCGACGACGCTGTTGACGAGGAAGGGATCAAAGGCGCGGGCGACGGCGTAAGCGCGGGCTTCCAGCGTTAGTTGATCGACGCCATGATGGGCTTCGGCGGAGAGGGCGCTGCCCTGGCCGGTTTCGAAGTACATCACGTTGTCGCCCGCCCAGGAAACGTTGCGGGTGCGGTGATGTTCGAGGATACGCTCGCGGCCTTCGCGCACCATGGAAAGATTGACGCCAAAGCTGGCGTTGGCGGCTTGCGTTCCGGCGACGGACTGAAAGAGGAGATCGATAGGCGCGCCGTTTTCCAGGCAGGCTAGTTGCGTGGTGATGTGCGCAAGGCAACAGGCTTGCGTGGGAATGGCGAACGCGGTGATTAGGCGATCCAGTGCTTTTAGGATATTCGCGACACCCGCGACGGAATCCGTGGCGGGATTTACGCCGATTACGGCGTCTCCGCAGCCATAGAGCAGGCCATCGAACGCGGCCAGCAAGATGCCGCCAATGTCGTCGGAGGGATGGTTTGGTTGCAGACGAATGCCGAGGACGCCGCGCTCTCCCATGGTGTTGCGGCAGCGCGTGACGTTGCGAATTTTGCCTGCCGCGAGGACCAGGTCTTTGTTGCTCATCAGCTTTGCAACGGCTGCCGCCATTTCTGGCGTGATGCCCCACTTGAGGGACTTCAGATCAGCCTCGGTGGTTTGATTGTCGAGGAGAAATTCGCGGAAGCTGCCGACGGTCATGCTGCGGATGGGTTGGAATGCGGGGGAATCGTGGGATTCGAGAATCAGGCGCGAGACCTCGTCCGTTTCGGGAGGAATGACGGGATTGTTCAACAGGTCGAGCAGAGGGACATCCGCCAGGGCGCTCTTCGCGGCGACCCGCTCACGCTCGGAAGCGGCGGCGATTCCGGCGAGTTGATCGCCGGATTTTTCCTCGTTCGCCTTTGCGAGCACGTCGCGGAGATTAGAGAAGTGGAAGTGTTGGTTCATGGCCGGTGCCATAGTATGGCTGGCTCCGGTTTTGAAAGGAAGCGGGTGGAGTGCTCGATGAATGAGGAGAAGGAGAGGCCCAAGAGCCACCCTCGAAAAACGAGGGCGGGGCCCCCGATGACGCATAGACGCTTGTGCGTCGAGGTTTTCCAGCGGAGAATCAGGGCATGAAATTGGTTTCCTTTTCGATTCTTCTTCTCTGCTTGAGCATGCCGAGCGCTCTTGGATCACAATCGGATCACCAGGACGACGGTTGGAAAACCTATCGGAACGAGCACTACAATTTTTCCCTGAGATATCCGGTGGACAAATGGTACCAATATGAAGGAGTCGATAAGAACGGAGTCGAATTGACACCTCGCGACGGAAGCAACTTCAAGCTTTCCCCTGAGATAAGGGTGGGCGGTGCTTCAGGGCAGCCCAGTGAGGCGGACGAAACACGCAGTCGAAACCTTGGAGAGGACTTTCAAGTCGGTCTTGACGCCCTGAAAGAGTACGGCAACGCACGGAATCTGGTTGTATTGAGCAAGGTACCTAGAAAGGTCCAAGGCCTTTCAGCACTGGTTAGCACAATACGGTACGAGGATTCATCAAACCGGCAGATCTGGCTACGTAAGGAAATACTGATTCATAGCGAAAGTGATTCAACGACTTACCGTCTCAGTCTGCTTTATTCGCCAGACAATGCGGCTGCTCTCTTGCCGGTCTTTGATAGAATCGCCAAGACTTTCCACATCCTTAGTCCACCCGCCTGAAGGGCACAAAAAAATCATTGCGATTTAACGGATTCCGAATTTGAAAAGACCCCCGCGCTCCGCGACAATTCGGCGGACTTGGTATAATGGTGGTTTCGGCTAGTCTTGATGGGCCAGCAGGAGACGCTCACTATGGATTTCAGGCTGCACAGCACATATCAGCCGCGGGGGGACCAACCTGCCGCGATCGAGCAGCTTATGCGCGGATTGAAGGCGGGAGAGAAGCACCAGGTGCTGCTGGGCGTGACGGGATCGGGCAAGACGTTCACGATGGCGAAAGTGATCGAGGCGGCGAACCGTCCGGCACTGGTGCTGGCACACAACAAGACCCTGGCGGCGCAGCTCTATCACGAGTTCAAGCACTACTTTCCGGAAAACGCGGTGGAATATTTCGTGAGCTACTACGATTTCTACCAGCCGGAAGCGTATGTGCCCTCAGCGGACATCTACATTGACAAAGAAGCGACGATCAACGACGAGCTGGACAAGCTGCGAATGAGCGCGACGCGTTCGCTGTTTGAGCGGCGCGACGTGATTATTGTGGCGTCGGTTTCGTGCATTTACGGCATTGGCTCGCCGGAAGCGTATTACGGAATGCTGGTGATGCTGGAAAAGGGGCAGCAGACTTCGCGGGAGGCGCTGCTGCGACGATTCGTGGATATCCAATATGAACGCAGTGAAGATTTGCGGCGCGGAACGTTTCGCGTGCGCGGCGACATCATCGAGATATATCCGACGTACGAAGACCAGGGCTACCGGATCGAAATGTGGGGCGACCAGATTGACACGCTGCGGCAGATTGACCCGCTGACGGGCGAAATCCGCGCGGGGCAGGAAGATATTGGACGCGTGCCCATCTATCCGAAGACGCACTACGTGATGCCGCAGGCGCAGCGCGACCGCGCGATTGTGACGATCCAGGAAGAACTGGGATGGTGGAAAAAGGAACTGGAGAGGCAGAACAAATTTGTGGAAGCGCAGCGGGTGGTGCAGCGCACGATGTTTGACATCGAGATGATGCGCACAATCGGGTACTGCCACGGCGTGGAGAATTATTCACGGCACTTGAGCGGGCGTTTGCCGGGAGAAGCGCCGCCAACGCTGCTGGATTATGTGCCGCAGGATTATTTGTTGTTTGTGGATGAAGCACACGTGTCCATCCCACAGGTGGGCGGAATGTCTCACGGCGACAGATCGCGGAAGCAGACGTTGGTGGATTATGGATTTCGCATGCCGTCGGCGCTGGATAACCGGCCGCTGACATTCGAGGAGTTTGAGCACCGCATGAACCAGGTGATTTACGTTTCGGCGACGCCGGGGCATTACGAATTGACGCGATCCGGAGGCGTGGTGGTGGAGCAGGTGATCCGGCCGACGGGATTAATTGATCCAGAGGTGGAAGTGCGTCCGGTGAAGGGGCAGGTGGATGACCTGCTGGAGGAGATACGTTTACGCGCAGAGAAGAACGAGCGCGTGCTGGTGACCACGTTGACGAAACGCATGGCGGAAGATTTGAGCGAATATTTTTCGGAGATTGGCGTGCGCTGCCGGTATCTGCACTCGGAGGTGGAGACGCTGGACCGCATCAAGATTTTGCGGGATTTGCGCAAGGGCGAGTTTGATGTGCTGATCGGGATTAATTTGTTGCGCGAGGGGTTGGATTTGCCGGAAGTGTCGCTGGTGGCGATTCTGGATGCGGACAAGGAAGGTTATCTGAGGAGCACGACTTCGTTGATTCAAACCATGGGGCGGTGCGCGCGGCATATTTCCGGGAAAGCGATTCTGTACGCGGACCGGCGAACGAAATCGATGAACGAGGCGATCGGCGAAACGTACCGGCGGCGAGCGAAGCAGCTGGAGTACAACAAGGAGAACAACATCACGCCGCAATCCATCGTGAAGGGCGTGGACATGGAGTTGGCGCACATCGTGGAAGCGGACTATGTGACGGTGCCGCTGGATGCCGTGGAATTGGATGCGGCAACCGCGAATATTCATTCCGAAGAACAACTTGCGGAGATGCTGATGAAGCTGGAAACGCAGATGCGGGAAGCAGCGAAGAAGTTTGAGTTTGAGAAGGCGGCGCAGTTGCGGGACCGGATCAAAAGTTTGAAGCAGCAGGATTTGGCGGGAATGTTTGGGAAAGAATCGGCAGAGGGGGCAGCCGACGCGTCGGCTTGAAGTTCAACGGGGAGAAGCGATCCCTCCACTTCGGGACGGCCAGAGTCGCCGTCCCTCCGGTCGGGATGACAAAACTAGAAACCAGAGCTCAACTGGATCAGCTTCGGCGGCGGCGGAGTTCTTCCAGGGAATAGAAGGTGCCACGCCAGGTGATGCCGCCTTGACGCAACGTAATGAAGGTAGAGCGGAGGAGCATGTAGTTGAAAAGGAGCGCGCCAAGCGGGAGCGAGAGGCAATAGAGCGGGGAGACGCGCATGACGATGTCGACGCCGATATGGAAAGAAAGAGCAATGAGGACGGCGATGCTGGCGAAGGCGCGAACCCAGCCCTGGCCAATGAAAATGCCGATAAACGGAAGTACATTGAGGGCGAACACGCTGAGAGATTGCGCGACAACTAATGGTCCGCTGAATTGAGCGTTGGCGAAGAAATTTTTCTCTACACCACGAATCAGGTTGCCGATGCCCGCGTGCCAGCGCACGGAGACAGCGTCCTGCGCGACGGCGACGCCTGAGCGGAAACCGCCCAGCTTGACGATCCTTCCAAGCATGACGTCATCAATCACTTCCATGGCGAGGCGGCGGTGAGTGCCACAAGCCTCGTAAGCGGCGCGCTTTACCATTTGAAATGCGCCGACGCCAACATAGGCACGTGAACGCGGATTGTCGACCTGATGGGGTTCGATGGCCATCATGAAAGAGAGGCCGAAAAACGTGATGAAGACCTTTTCCCAGAAACCGACCATGACGACGTCGCCGAAGAGGGTGAGGTGGTCAAGTTGGCGATCGCGGGCGATAGCCACAGCGCGACGCAGCGTGTCCGGCATAAAACGCACATCGGCATCGGTGAAGAGCAGCCAATCGCCAGAGGAAGCCTCGTAGGCTTTCTGAAGGGCGTGGGGTTTGCCGAGCCAGCCTTTGGGAAGTTCATTGATGTGGACGACGCGAAGGCGGTCGTGCGTGGCGGCGAATTCATCGAGAATTCGGGAGGTGGCATCGTGGGAGCGGTCGTCCACAGCAATGATTTCAAGGCCGGGATAATCGATCTCGATGAGGGTAGCCAGGGCGGCCGGAAGCTTTTCCTCCTCATCGCGAGCGGCGAAAATCAGCGAAATCCGGGGGCAATCGGCGTCTTTTGCGGGCGCATAGCTTTTGAGCCAGGGCATGCGAACGGCGCCATAGGCTGCTCGCAAGCCGTAGGTGAGCCACAGGATAGCGATGAGTCCGAAAAGGATGAGCCAGAAAAGGTGCATGCGGATTGGAGTCGAAAGCCAGCCTCAGGTTATGCTAGCACGGATGCCCAAAAGCATTTCCATCGTGGGAGCGGGACGTGTAGGCCGCGCGCTGGGGCGCCGTCTGCGGGAATTGGGCTGGAGGATCGGGGTTGTTGCGGCGCGGACGGATACCGGCGCTAGGAAGGCCGTACGCTTCATCGGTGCGGGACAGGCACAGGCCGGAGTCACTCGGCAAATTTTTGGCAGCAGAACGATACTTGTTAGCGTACCGGACGATGCAATCGCCAGCGTGGCGGATGAACTGGCGCGGATGGGTGGAGAAGAACTTAGCGGCAAGGTAGTGCTTCACACCAGCGGGGCGCTAAATGCCAGCGTGCTGCAATCGGTGAGGGCTTGCGGCGCGGCGGCCGCTTCCCTGCATCCCATGCAGACGTTCAGCGGCGTTGGCGTGCCACCGCTGGAAGGCAGAGCATTCGGAATTGAGGGTGACGAGGTCGCGGTGCGCATGGCGCGAAAAATCGCGCGCGAACTGGGTGGTGCTCCGGTGAGCATTGCAGCGGCAATGAAGCCGCTGTACCACGCCGCGGGGGCGTTTGCGGCAGGGCACGTGCTGGCACTGGAAGAGGCCGGGGTACAAATACTGATGAGGGCGGGGATGAAGAGGCGGGAAGCGACGCGGGCGCTGCTTTCGCTCTCGAGGCAAGTGATTGACCACTACGAAAAGCTGGGGCCAGGCAAGGCGTGGACCGGGCCGCTTGCGCGGGGCGATTACGGCGTGGTTGCCGGGCATGAAGAAGCTTTACAGCAGTGTGCCCCGGAATTCCTGGAAGCATACCAGGCCGTGAACCGGCTGGCGGCGCGCGTACTGGCGCATGATGCGGCGAGAGTGCTGAAAGAACTTGAAGTGATTTCCGTAGAAACTGAACACGCATCGAAGATCAAAGGGAGCCAAACTTGACGCGACTTCAAATTCCCATACAGAGTGTCACGCTGAAAAACGGATTGCGCGTGGTGATTGCACCGGACACCACCGCGCCCGTAGTAACCATCGGAGTGTACTACAAAATCGGATTCCGGCTGGAGCCGCAAGGGCGCAGCGGTTTCGCACATTTGTTCGAGCACATGATGTTTCAAGGCTCGGAAAATGCGGCGAAGATGCAGCACATCAAGCTGATTAATTCGAGCGGCGGCACGCTGAACGGTTCGACGATGTACGACGTGACGAATTATTACGAAGCAGTGCCGTCAAATGCGCTGGAACGCGTGCTTTGGCTGGAAGCGGACCGCATGCGAGCATTGAAGGTGGATGACGAAAATCTGCGGAACCAGCGCGATGTAGTGAAGGAAGAAGTGCGCGTTAACGTGCTCAACCAGCCTTATGGCGGCTTTCCGTGGCTGGATATGCCGCCGGTGGCATTCCGCAACTGGGCGAATGCGCACAATTTTTATGGGGATTTTGCGGACCTGGACGCTGCGAGCCTACCGGATGTACAGAAGTTTTTCCGGACGTACTACGTGCCGAACAATGCGGTGCTGTTGCTGCTGGGCGATGTGAAGCCAGAAGAAGGATTCGCGCTGGCGGAAAAACATTTTGCGCCGATTCCAGAAGGGGCGGCGCCGCCATTTGCGGACCCAACGGAGCCGCCACAAAAAGAAGAACGGAGGGGACACGTCGAGGAAAAGTTCGGAACTCTGCCGGCAATGGCCATCGGCTATGTGCTGCCGGAGCGCCGCACCCCAGAGTGGTTCGCCATGGCGCTGCTGGACCAAGCGCTGCATGGGGGAAGGGCTGGGCGCATCTACCGTGAGCTGGTGCTCGAAAAACAGATTGCCGTGGAGGCGGACGGGGGGATTGACGACCTGTTCGGCTACAACGGTCCAACGCAATTGACGACAAGGATTCTGCACAAACCGGAATATTCCGCAGAGGCTACTTTGGCTGCGTTTGATACGGTGATTCGCGAGGTGCAGGAAAAGGGCATCAGCGAGGACGAATTGCAGCAGCTTAAGGTGAAATGGCGCTCCGATTATTATTCGACGCTGGAGGGCGGACGAGGCGGGTATATGCCCCGTTACGGACTGATGCACCTGCTGGCGTGCTTCACGCTGTTCGACAATGAGCCGCAACTGGTGAACACGATTCTGAACGGTTTTCTGAAAGTGACACGCGAAGAGGTGCAACGGGCCGCGCAGAAATATCTGCAGCCGGAAAACCGCGCGCTCGTGTTCCGCACGCCGGTAAAGAGCGATGCAAAGGAGGCCGCGTAATGGCCACAATCGCGAAAGAGGTTCCCACATTGGCTCCGGCGCTGACGCCGGAGCGCCCCGTTACGTGGCCGAAGCGCACTCGAGCGCGGTTGGCGAATGGACTTGAAGTGGTGCTGGCGGAAGCGCACTCGATACCGAAATTCCACGGTGAGCTTTATTTTCGCGCTGGGAACGCGCTGGTCGTGGATCGCGCGTCCAGTCTGGCAGAAATGACGGCCACAGTGGTGCGAACGGGAACGGCAAAGCGGGCGAGCCGGCAGATTGAAGAGGACCTGCGGCGACTCGGAGCGGATTTGGGAACAAGCGCGGGGCAGGATACAAGTGCCATTTCGTTTGCCGGGCTCAGCGAATTTGCGGAACCGTTGCTGCAACTGGTGAACGAACTGGCACGTGAGGCCGCGTTCCCGGAAGCGGAGTTCGAGCGAGAACGCCGGCAGAAGCTGGAGGAAGTGAAGCTGGAGAGAACGTCCCCGGGCTTCCTGGCCGGGGAGAGGTTGCGGAAGGTTTTGTTTGGAGCGCACCCGTACGCGCAGATCTCGCCCAGCGAAGAACAGGTGGCCGCGTATCAGCGCGAAGAATTGCAGAGTGTGTATCGCGAAATCTATACTCCGGAAAACGCGCTCTTGATGTTGGTGGGCGATTTTGATCCGCAGGTGATGCTGAAGACGATCGAGAAGGTGTTCGGAACATGGACCGGGAAGAAACCGGTGGCGAAGGAGACCGTGGGGCCGCCGAAGCCGCTGGGGCGCCGGGTATATCTGGTGCACAATCCGGGGTCCGTGCAGACGCAGATCCTGGCGGGCTGCCACGCAATCACGCGAAAGCACCCAGACTGGTTGCAGCTGGGGTTGACAAACAGCTTGTATGGCGGGGCGTTCAATTCGCGACTGGTGATGAACATCCGCGAGGACAAGGGGTATACGTATAGCCCGCGCAGCGGTGTGTTGCCGCTTCGCCAGCACGGGTATTTCTCCGTTTCGGCGGCGGTGCGCAATGATGTGGTGGCGGCTTCGCTGACGGAGATTTTCTACGAGCTCGACAAATTGCGCTCCGTGCCCGTTCCCGCGGCGGAACTTGCTGATGCGCAGAATTACGTGACGGGAGTGTTTTCCATGGGGCTGGCGACCCAGGACGGACTGCTCTCGCAATTCTCGACGGTGGAACTGAATGAACTGCCCGCGGATTACCTGGAAACGTACCGCGACAAAATCAGGGCAATGACAGCCGAGGATTTGCTGACAACAGCGCGAAAGTACTTCGATTCGGCGAACATGCAGATCGTCGTAGTGGGAGACCGTGCGCAGATCGAAGAGCAGGCGAGCCTCTTCGGCGCGCTCGAAATTTACGACGCGCACGGAAAGAGGATCGAGTAGCAACGCAGGCGGTTGGCGCCGTGGTGCGAAAAATAAGCGGCTATTCCGTGCGCAGGGGAAGGGGAATCTCGAGCGAGCCGATGCGGGCATCCACAGCATCGCGCACGCCGATGCGCAGCCAGGACGTATTCGCAGGAATCTCGACGGTCTGCTTTGCTCGAAACATGCCTGTGCGGGCTTGTTCCAGATCTTGCGGGGAGATGGTGAGATCCCCGTTCCAGGTGCCGCTGATCAGTAAATTGCTGTCGCTGTCGTAGGCGGAGTAAAGGAATTCCAAAGCGGCGTGGCGCAAGCCGTCCGGCGTAATCAAATAGGTGACTTGCTTTCGCAAGAGGGCATATTCGAGTTCATATTTCTGCATTTTCACGGAATCCCATTTGTTGAACTTTGCGAATGGCGTGAATTGCGAAAGATCCTTGATCTGCTCCGGGGTAACATCGGCAGGGAAGCCCACTGTTTTGGCGTGGACGGAAAACAGGAGCTCGTGGCTGGCGGGCGTGCCGCGCTCCATGGCGGCATCCCTCTTTTCCAGTGGCGCGTTAGCGGCACGCAGCGCCAGCGTGGAATTGTCATCGGCAAAGTAGTTCCTTCGGTAGGACAGATGCGCGCCTTTGCGCGCGACATTGACGTGAATCTTTCTTAAGCGGCCGTCGAACTTTGTGTTGGATGGCGAATAACTCAAAGTGTAGTAATTCGAGCCGTCTTCCGTAGCCATGCGCAGGGCCTGTTCAAAACCGTTGGTCTCGTAAAACGCGTGCCCGCCGGTGAATTCCGCAAGCTGGTCCATGGTGTCGTGATCACCAACAAGTTGAAGCCAGAATTGTTTCCGGTCGCTTTCGAGCGAGCCAGCGTTGTACCTGCGATTGTTCGATGCATCATAGATTGGATTGGCCATCAGCCCGCGAATATCAACAGGGTAAACGGCCACCTGGTTCAAGGTGAGTAGGTCGGCCGCCTGCTTGAGTTCGGGGCTGTAGTCCACGGCGCGCGAAAAAGGGTCGATGGGATCTCCTCCGGGCAAGACGCCCACGGGGAACGAACCGAAAAGCCAGAGCAAGTTCTTGCGACCCGGCACGCCACGGAGAAAAAGTGAGATTTCTTCAAATGCGTCCGCAGTCACTCCCAAGCGACGCTGCAGATGGTAGGTATCGCCAAGAGCTTCGAGGTGCTTCATGCGAGACAGCATCTCCTGGGCCCCGGCAAAACTGGGCATGAGGCCGCTGTCTCCAAGGGCCGTGGCGGGTGACACGGTGGGGGAGTTGGGAACGCCCTGCGCAGTGGTTTGGGGACTGGCGGCTCGGCTGTCCATGGCGGCAAGCAGTTCTGCCTCGCTGTCGGTCACGCCCTGCAGGAGGTGAAGCTTATCGCTCAAAATGAAAATGGCGAAGCGGCTGCCGGGAGGCTTATTCATCAGGAACTTCTTGATGTCGCGGTGCGCAAGGTACGTGTCGGAGATGGGAGTATTCAGCATATCGAAAAGAATAACGTTGAGGGGAAGGTCCTCGCGCGCACGGTTGATGTTCAAAAATGTATTTGCTGGAAGTTTGGAGAGATCGAGCGGGGGAATTGCGTGGTCAACAGATCCTCCTGCGCTGATATGGGCTTCGAACGACAGAATCTGCTGCAATGCGCCGTCTTCGGTGATCGAGAAATCCTCGCGTGTGAGTCCGGCGACCGCTTGGTCTTTGTGATCGGTCACCACAACATCGAAGAGCACCTGGCGCACTTGAGTCTTGATGGTTGTTTGTACGGGGGAGTTGGGCTTTGCTTGCGCAGTCGGAGGTTTCGTTTGAGCGCCGGAGATGCGGCAGACGAGCCAAGGCACGGCAAACAAGCCTGCGATTGCAGCCGCCAAGCGTTTGGAGCGAGTCAAGGAACGCCCCCAGATTAAGGCTCCGCTAAGATAACAAAATCCCCGGGCTAGTACTAGAGGGAGTACGTAACCCTGAAAGTATGGCAGCGGGGGCCTGCGCCCTTAAAAGATATTGCATTAGATATTTTACGAACTTATTATAGTGACGTCATGGCTCCCAGAAATCGACAGACCCTCCTTGGCCGATTGTTGCTGCTAACGATTGTTTTGACGCCGGGCTTGCTCTGCGCGAAGAAGAAGCCTCCGGCGCATCCGGTGAATTTGAATACGGCGAGCAGCGAGGAGTTGCAGTTGGTGCCGGGAATCGGGCCATCCACGGCGGATAAGATTCTGCAGATGAGGAAGTCGTACGGCGCGTTCAAGAGCGTGGATGATCTGCTGGCGATCAAGGGGATTGGCCCGAAGAGAATGGAAAAGATGCGGAAGTATTTGACGGTGGGGAAGGCTTCGCAAACCAAGAAGTCCTCCACGGACGCGCAAGCCGCGAAGGCGCTGGCAAAACCACCGCCGGGGAAAGCGGATGCCGCGAAAACTACGGCGAAGAGCAAAGCTGACGCGGATTCATCAGAGAAGGACGACGAGGAGCAGTAGAAGAGCTTTATGAATTGAGGGAAGTTCTGGTTTGTTGGGGCCGCCTGAGGAAAGCAGATTCTTCTCCCGCTTCGCGGGATCGGGATGACAATTTTGTTTGCGCCTTGCCGAGAAGGGGTCCAGCGTGCCGGACCCCTTCATCACTGAAAAACTGGGAGTTTGATTACAGGGGCTGGTGGGTGGGTTTGGGCTTGGATAGCTGAAGAGGGACTTGATCGGCGATGCGGATGCCGTAGCCTTCCAGGGCAACGACTTTCTTGGGATGGTTGGTGACGACGCGGATGTCCGTAAGGCCGAGGTCAATCAGGATTTGCGCGCCGATGCCGCTTTCGTGTTGTACCAGGCGCTGGCGGGCCGGCTCGCGATCAAGCTGGCCGCGGGAATGAAAGTGGATTTGCGGCAGCGTCCCGGGAGTGTCCGGCGTGTCAATGCTGTAGCCGCGGCCGGTGTGGTGCAGATAGAGAAACACGCCGCGGTCTTCCTCGGCGATTTTTTCCAGGGAACGCGCCACAAGGTCGGGGCAATCACACGCGGTTGAACCAAAAACATCGCCGGTAAGGCAGTGGGAGTGAACGCGGACGAGCGGAGGCGTGGGGCCGACCAGTTCGCCGCGAATCAATGCGATGTGCTGATCGTGGTCGACGTCGCTGGAATAGGCGATCATTCGGAAATCCCCATAGCGCGTGGGCAGGATGGCTTCGGCAACGCGGCGGACGTAGCGCTCGTGCTGCATGCGGTAGCGGATGAGGTCGGCCACAGTAAGCATCTTCAAGTTATGCTCGCGGCAGAATTCGATGAGCTGCGGCACGCGGGCCATAGTGCCGTCTTCGTTCATGATTTCACAGATGACGCCAGAGGGGTTGAGGCCGGCGATGCGCGCCAGGTCCACGGAAGCTTCCGTTTGTCCAGCGCGAACGAGGACGCCGCCGTTGCGCGCGCGCAGCGGGAACATGTGGCCGGGGCGGGCCAGATCCTGCGGGCGGGTCTTGGGATCGATGGCGGTGAAAATCGTGATGGCGCGGTCAGAGGCGCTGATGCCGGTGGTGACGCCGAGTTTCGCGTCAATGGCCTCGCAGAATGCGGTGCCGTGGACGGAGGTGTTGATAGGCGACATGAGCGGGAGGTTGAGTTCCTCGCAACGCTGCTCCGTGAGGGCCAGGCAGATGAGGCCGCGGCCGAACTTGGCCATGTAGTTGATGGCCTCTGGAGTGATTTTTTCGGCGGCCAGGGTGAGGTCGCCTTCGTTTTCACGATCCTCATCGTCCACAAGGACGATCATGCGCCCCTGGCGAATTTCCTCGACCGCTTCTTCAACCGTGCAGAAAGCAGCGGGCAGTTGGGTCATGGAGATGGCCTCTCTTCAGTATAAACAGAACAGGGGATTGCCCGGCAAGTGCGCCTGGCGCTACCGGAAAGGCGGAATGCGGCTGGGAGAAGGGTGAGAAGCGGCGGCGCTTAGGCGAGTTCCGAGGTGCTCAGCCAGTGCTCGATAATGGGTTCCTGGTGCGCGTCGAGCTGCTCGAAGCTGATTCCCATTCCGACGTTCGGCTTCGAGTGCACAACGCGGACGGCGGCATCCAGGGCCTGTCCACCGTGAGTGATACGGACGCGAAGTGGAGTGCCGTCAGGGAAGGGATTCATCATGTCCAGATAGCAACCGTGGCGGCAAAGCTCGCTGGTGCGGGCGTTCATGATCGATTCGGAAGCGGCATCGGTTATTTCGGCGGAAGCAAAGAAAACATACCGCGGCGAGCGGCGTAATTCGGGTTGCATCAGGAGAACCTCTTGAAGCGCAAACGATTGCGGGGACAAGTGAAATTGTACAGCTTGCGGGCGCGCGTGCAAGGAATTTGAAGAGAGGCTGGCGGGGGGAAGAGTCAGCGGAGGAGCGGGGCGAGAAAGTGATAGATGGTGGCGCCGAGAAAAGCGGCACCAGGAATGGTGAGGATCCAGGCCCACAAGATGTGGCGGGTGACCCCCCAGCGTACGGCGGTAAGACGGCGGGAGGCGCCAACGCCCACGATGGCGCCAGTGATGGTGTGGGTGGTGCTGACGGGAATGCCGAAGCGCGCGGTGGTGAACAAGGTAATTGCGCCCGCTGTCTCCGCCGCGAACCCACCGAAGGGGGTGAGTTTAGTGATGCGCTGGCCCATGGTCTTGATGATGCGCCAGCCTCCGGCCATGGTGCCGCCCCCCATTGCTAGATGGCAGCAGATGATCACCCAGTAAGGGACCGCGTAGTTTTTCATCAAGCCGCCAGCGACCATGGCAGCAGTGATGATTCCCATGCCTTTTTGGGCGTCATTTGTGCCGTGACCCAGGCTATACCCAGCTGCGGAGACCAATTGCAGGCGCCGGAACCAGCGATCCACGCGGCGAGGCCGTTGGTTGCGGACGATCCAGGTAGTGAGGACGCTGACCAGCCAGCCAATAAACATGCCAATGATGGGGGAAAGAAATATGAAGATAACTGGCTTGGTCCAGCCATGGAGGATAAGCGCTTTAAATCCAGCGTGAACGACAGCAGCGCCGCCGTAGCCGCCCATGAGCGCGTGCGAGGAGCTAGTCGGCAATCCCAGCGTAAGCGTAATCAGATTCCAGGTGATGGCGCCCAGAAGGCCGGCGAGGAGCACCTTCTCATCCACCATTTCAATGTGGACCATGCCTTTGCCAATGGTGCTGGCGACGGCGGTGCCGAAGACGAACGCCGCAATGAAATTCCAGAAGGCGGCCCAGAGGACGGCGCGAAAGGGAGTCAAGACGCGCGTGGAGACGACGGTGGCGATGGAATTGGCGGCATCGTGCCAGCCATTCGAGAACTCGAAGGCAAGCGTGATGCCGATTGTAAGGACAACGAGAGTGAAACTGTTCACGGGGATCAGGCGTTCTTCAAGATGACGCTCTCGATGACATTGGAGACGTCTTCGCACTTATCAACGGCGGTTTCAATGACTTCGAAGATTTCCTTCCATTTAATGATTTGGACGGGGTCTTTTTCCTCTTCAAAAAGCTGCGCAATCAGGGTGCGGCAGATGCGGTCGCTTTCATTTTCCAGGCGGTTGATCTCGATGATGCGATGAAGCGCCTTATCCGGTGTTTCCATGGCATGGATGGCCGCGGAAAGCTCAAGTGTGGCAGCGGCGAGGACTTTTGTGAGTTCGATGGTGCCGGAGCGGATGGCGTCCACGCGGTAAAGGACGAAGCGGCTGGCGGCGGCGTCGATGAGGTCAATAACGTCGTCCATGGTGCCACAGAGCTCGTGCATGTCCTCGCGGTCAAACGGGGTGATGAACGTTTGGTTGAGCTTGCGAAAAATCTGGTGGGTGAGTTCGTCGCCCTGGTGCTCGATAGCCTTGATGATTTGCACTTGCTCGGGAACACCCGTGTAATGCTCCAGCATCCGGGTGAAAGCCTGAGCGCCGGAAACGATGTTTTCTGCTTGCTTTTGAAAGAGGACGAAAAAATCCCCATCGCGCGGCATGAACCGCTGCAAGAATCCTGACATGTGACTCGCTCCCCCCTGAGGAGCGGGAGTGTGGCAGAAAGAGTCTACTCAAGAGGCGGAAACGAGGCAAGGAAAGCGGTCACAGGGGTAGTGTACGGAGAACGGTGGAACGGGAAGAGAGGTGCGGCGAGGCGGAAAAGGGAGTTGACAGGAGTATCCGTAAGTAGTATCTTACCGTAAGTGGATACTTACATAAAAAACGAACTGACGGCGCTGGGCGATCCCACTCGGCTGGCCATCTTTGAACTGCTGACGGAGCATCCGCGGGCGGTGAACGAGCTGGCAGCGGGGCTACCCGTGTCGCGCCCAGCCGTTTCGCAGCACTTGAAAGTGTTGAAGAACGCGCGGCTGGTAAAGGACCGCCGGGCAGGGACGCGGCGCATCTACGAAGTGAATCCCGAAGGTGTGGCGATGTTGCGGGATCATTTTGCGCGGCTGTGGGACAGGGCACTGGCGAGTTTCAAGAAGGCGGTCGAAGAAGAACACGAAAAGGAGAAGGAAGATGACAGCCGAAACAGTTCCCATGGCAGTGGTAAAGCGCACGATCCGAGTAAACGCACCCATTGAGAAGGCGTTCCAGGTATTCACGGAGCGCATGGGGAGTTGGTGGCCAGCGACGCACCATATCGCGCCAGAGGCGTTCACGGAAATCGTCGTGGAGCCGCGAGCGGGCGGGCGCTGGTTTGAACGCGATGCCAAAGGCAGGGAATGCGACTGGGGGCGCGTGCTGACATGGGAGAAGCCACACCTGGTGGTGTTTTCCTGGCATCTGCAGCCGGACTGGAAGTTCAACCCGGACCCGGCCAGAGCAAGCGAAGTGGCGCTGGAGTTTACGGCGGAAGGTGCGGAAACGACGCGGGTGGAATTGCAGCACCGGCACTTTGAGCGGCACGGCGAGGGTTGGGAAAAGGTGCGGACGGGAGTGGATTCACCGGGTGGTTGGACAAGTGTGCTGGCACCGTATGTGGAAGCAGTCAACGCCATCGGGAGAAAGGAGCTGTGATGAAAGTAGGAGTCAGATACCTCATCTTTGCCATTGCCATCGGACTTGCCGCGATTCTGGCGGCGCAGACACAAGAGGCGAACCCGCTTGCGCCCTACATTCCCAAGAACATGAAAACGTACTACCTGATTCTCTTGGTCAAGGGGGACAAATCCACGGCAGACCTGTCGAAAGCAGAAAACACGGCGCTCATGCAGAAACATCTGGCGCATCTACGGACGCAGGTGGAAGCAGGGAAATTCCTGGTCGTAGGCCCGCTGCTGGATGACGGCAGAATCCGAGGCATCGCAGTGGCGCAGGCTGCGAATGCGGAAGAGGCCGCGCAATTGGAGCGAGGCGACCCGCTGGTGGATGACGGATGGATGAAGACAGAAGTGCATCCTGTATTGCTGCAGGATTTGTCGAATGTCAAGGCGGATTACCCCGAGCGGAAGTAACCTCGCCACAACAGGCTGACTAGAGCTTTTGAAGCACCTGCTGGATCACATTCACGAATTCATTGAGTTTTTGCAAGTCTGAAGGGCTAAGTGCGCGAAGGCCGCGGGCGAGGACTTCCACGCGGCGCCGGCGGCCTTCCCACAGAATACGCATGCCCAGTTTTGTTGCCTTGATTTGTGTGCTCCGCTTGTCCTGGCCAGTGCGCCGCCGTACCAATTTCGCACGTTCGAGCCCGGCAATGATCCGGCTCATGGTGGGAGGGCGAACCTGTTCGGCGGCGGCCAGCTCGCCGATGGAACGGGGGCCACCGAAAACCAATACGGAGAGAGCGGAGAGTTGCGCGGGGCCGATGCCGCTGGCGCGGTCGACAACGCGGAGGCGGCGCAGCAGGTGAATGGAGGTGGAATGGAGGTGGTCGGCAACTGCCGCGGGGTCAGGGGAGGGGCCAAGATTGTGCTTGCGTTTTGCCATCGAATATAGTTAGCTATGCTACCTAATTTTCGCAAGGAGGTACAGAGCAATGGTTGCACTAAATCCCGCCGTGGCGCCCGGCCCCGGCATTTCCAATATCGGGCAAATTGCAATTCGCGTACACGATCTGGCGCGTGCCATCGCATTCTACAGGGACACGCTCGGATTGCCATTTCTTTTCGCGACACCGGACCTCGGATTTTTCAATTGCGGCGGAGTGCGTTTGATGCTTTCGCGTCCCGAAAAGCCCGAGTTCGATCATCCCGGTTCCGTCTTATATTTCCGCGTTCCGGACATTGTGGCGGCGTTCCGCAGCCTGCGCGACAAGGGCACGCGCATGGTGGACGAGCCGCATCTCATAGCGCGCATGCCCGATCATGAACTATGGATGTGCTTCTTTCACGATTCGGAAGAGAATCTGCTTGGACTGATGAGCGAGGTGCGGAGTGAAAAGTAGAGTGCTTGTTTGCCTGCTGCTTCTAGCCTGGGGAGCAGCCTGCGCGGCTGCCGCGGAAACCCGAAACGGCACTTTCACAACCAGCGATGGAGTGAAGTTGCATTATTTGGAGGCGGGAACGGGGCCGACGATTGTTTTCGTGCCGGGGTGGACCATGCCTGCATGGATTTGGGACGGGCAAATCCAGCATTTCTCCGAGCACTACCATGTGATTGCGCTGGACCCGCGCTCGCAGGGCGAATCGGAAAAGGCAGCGGAAGGGAACTACGTGGAGCGGCGCGCGAAGGATATACAGGAACTGATCGAGAGCCGCAAGCTGGCGCCTGTGGTATTGGTTGGCTGGTCGCTAGCCGTGCCAGAAGTGCTGAGCTACGCGGAACAATTTGGTGGTACAAACGTTCGTGGCTATGTTTTGGTGGATGGAATCACGTGGGAAAAACAGGACATGGAATTTGTGGGGGCGATGCTGGGGATGTACCAACAGCTTCATGTGAACCGGCGGCCGTTCACGGAGCGATTTGTGCGCAGCATGTACAAGAAGCCGCAGAGCGAGGATTACATTGCACTGGTGATGGCGGCTTCGCTGCAGATGCCGACGGACAGCGCGATAGCGGCCAGCCTGAGTTCCGTGAGCCGTGCGGATTGGCGGCCGGCCATGGCCAAGCTGGACCGGCCGGTACTGGTGATGTGCGAGAGGGCGATTCAGGCAATGACCGCAGACCCCATCAAGAAAAATGTACCCACAGCGCAGGTGGAAGCATTCGCGGATGCGGGGCACGCCTTGTTTGTGGATGATGCGGAACGGTTTAATGTGGTGCTGGAAGGCTTTGTGAAGAACTTGCCGACGAATTAAATCTAATTTCAATTAGTTCAACTTCAGAGCGGCTAGTGCGAATTGCCGAGTCGCAGACCGTTCGTGACCTCAGAGCTTTTCTTCCCCAGCCTGTTATCGAGTAGCTGTAGCAGGAGACCCGCAATAAGAGTTAGGCGGCCTGCGAATCTGTAGTCGACAAACATTAGGCCACTGCCTGCTGCAATCAGGAAAAAGGCGATTGCTGATAGCCCAGAGCGACCCTGCTTGTCGGCCGACTCAGAAAGATCAAACATGGTTGGAGCTTAAAGCTAACGATTGCCGCATTCAAGATGGGATTTATTTGGCTGTCAAGAAAGGCGCGAATCCGCCGTGACACAAAGAAAAAGGGCGACCGGAGAACCGGCCGCCCTTTTTGGTTGAGTTTGTTTGAATTGCTAAAGCTTAGTACATGCCGCCCATGCCGCCCGGTCCACCGGGACCACCGGCAGCCGCAGCCTTCTTGTCGTCTTCCTTGAGCTCGGCCACGAGAGCTTCGGTGGTGAGCATAAGGCCGGCGATGGATGCAGCGTTCTGCAGTGCAAGGCGGGTGACCTTCGCTGGATCGATCACGCCCATCTTGACCATATCGCCATAGTCGCCGGTTTCCGCGTTGTAGCCGAAGTTGTCTTCCTTGGACTCGCGGATTTTGCCGATGACGACAGCGCCTTCCGCGCCAGCGTTGTGCGCGATCTGGCGGGCGGGCTCTTCAAGGGCGCGCTTCACGATCCCGACGCCGACGAGTTCATCGCCTTCCGCCTTGAGTTTGTCGAGCACGTTCAGGCAACGCAGCAACGCCGAGCCGCCGCCGGGAACAATGCCTTCCTCAACGGCTGCGCGGGTGGCGTGCATGGCGTCCTCGACGCGCGCTTTCTTTTCCTTGAGTTCGGTTTCGGTCGCAGCGCCAACCTTGATCACAGCCACGCCGCCGACGAGCTTGGCGAGGCGCTCCTGGAGCT
>Ga0209517_10001397_pt1 | contig 36746 bp, 25 predicted proteins | sample PeaSoiMetSII2010_FD_187695 | JGI IMG/M metagenome (GOLD analysis project Ga0209517, IMG submission 187695) | Peat soil microbial communities from Weissenstadt, Germany - SII-2010 (SPAdes) (version 2) | ecosystem: Environmental > Terrestrial > Soil > Wetlands > Peat | place: Germany... | reverse complement strand
TCACTACTGACCTGTCTGCTCGACTTTGATCAGGCGGGATTTGCACCCGCTGGATGACAATAAGAGGTTTCGCTTATCTCACTAACAGTTCCTCCTCTTCCAAGCTTTTCCGAACGCGATGCGCCTTTTGTTCGCCAGTCTCCCCGCCCCGCGCTCCCGCTCGCCCGGAGGGGCTGGGGCGGGGGGGCTGGGGCGGGGGTCAGAATAGGAAGGGAATTTCTTTTTAGAGTCCGTGTTGCGTGAACCAGTTGGAAGCGGTGATTGCTGTAGTCGGCTTGGCTGACACGAAACGTGTGTTGCTTTCCAAAATTAGCCTTGAATTTGTCTGCGGGGATGCGGCCACCAGCGTTACCGGCCTGCTGCGCCTGCTGCTCCGGCTTAGCCTTCATCCCAAGAAAAACACAAGGTAGATTTCTTCACGTCAATTTGTCGGCAATACGAATGTGCACAATTGCTCAGACCCTTTGAACTTGATTTGCTAGGGTCGAATCGACCTGGTGCGCCCGAATGTCTACCCGGAATTGTGTGCGACTGTACACACAGCACGAAGCAAGCCGGAGATGCGGCGCAGAGGTAACAGAAACGAGGTTGTCCGTGAAAAAAGTAATGTTCGTACTTGCGATGTTGAGTCTCGGCACGTTGTGCTGGGCGGGGTCGGCGCTGGAAGATGCCACCGAACGACTGAACAACGCGACCAGTGTGATGCACGAAATTATGGGGATGCCTGACAAGGGAATCCCGGAAGAAGTGTTGGAGCATGCAAAGTGCGTGGCCGTTATACCGCACATGGTCAAAGGTGGTTTTGTCTTCGGAGCTAAAGAAGGCAAAGGCGTAGCCACCTGCCGTACGGCGAATGGCTGGAGTGCGCCGGCGTTCGTCACGATTTCGGGCGGAAGCTGGGGCCTGCAGATCGGGGTGGAAGCGGTGGACGTGGTAATGATCTTTCAGAATGACAAAGCGATGCAGAGGCTTCTTTCCAGCAATTTCCAAATTGGAGGGGACGCTTCCGCGGCCGCGGGTCCAGTTGGACGGCATGCCGAGGCCGGTACGGATTGGAAGATGGATATAGAGATCCTGACCTACTCCCGTGCCAAGGGTGCGTTCGCCGGGCTCACGTTGGAAGGTGCGTCGCTCCGCCAAGACAGTGATTCCCGGCACGCGATGTACGGAGACGTCACAACTCGGGCTTTGCTGTTGGGCGAAGTGCCGGTTCCAGCCGCAGCCCAGCCGTTTCTTGCGGAGGTTCGCGGCGCAAAAGCTGAGGCCAGAACCGACAAAAAGTAGGGCTTCCGGACTCGACTTCTGCGGTTGTTTGTCATCAGCCATGCACACAATTATCTCACCATCGTCTGAATCTCTCGCTCACTCCCGCGCCCCCCCCGCTCCCGCGCCCGCGTCGCCCGCGCCCCCCGCTGCGCTGCGCCCCGCGCCCTCGTCCCGCGCCCCCGTCCCGCGCCCCCGTCCCGCGCCCCCGCCAGGCTGCGCTGGTTTACTAGATAGTTAGCCCAGTTAACTTCGACGTTATCCTGGGACACTTTTTCCCGGCAAGTAGCTTACCCCCCGTCGGGTTTGACCCTCCCCGCAGCAGACCGTAAACTGGTAGACGTTCTCTGCTCGTCTTTTTTTTTCTCGTGGCCGTGTGGCTTGCTTTCGTGAATATGCGGCGGGCTTTCACGGCCATCGGGCTGGCGTGGTCATCCTGCGGGAGGATTTCCTGAAGCGTTTCCTGACTTGTGGGTTCCGATGTTTGCTGCTGGCGGCGGTCGTGGGGCTGCTGGCGCCGCTGTGCGCCGCGGACAACCCCACTCCCATCACGCTCGACACCAGCGAGACCCTGTTCGCCGTGCTGGCGGCAATGAACACCTGCGGCTACGACGTGAGCCTGAACATTTCCGATGCGCAGCGCCTCAACATCCGGGCCGAAGTGCAGAGGAACCTGCGCGAGTCCGAAGATGCGCAAGTCTCGATGACCGAGATGTGCGACTGGTACCAGGCGCATCGCGCCAGAGATCTGGTGCATGACCTGGCGCAGTATGTGTCGCTGGCCCTCTATCTGGAGGGACCGCCGCATTTCATGCCCAAAGTGAAAGAGGACGATCTGCCGCCGGATGCGGCGCCGATTGCGGGATTCGGAGCATTGCTGGAAAAGTTTTATGAGAAGGCGGGGCTGCATGCCATCTGGGAGCGGCATCGGGCGAATTATGCCGCGCTGATTGAGCGTTACCACGTGCCCCTGGCCAAGATGGTGTTCGACACCGATATCTACCTCAAGCTGCAGTCCGGGGGATATCTGGGACGAACGTTCACGATTTACCTGGACTTTTTGGGCGACCCGAATCAGGCCAACGCGCGCAATTACGGCACCGACTACTACGTGGTGTTGTTTCCGCTGCCTGATCCGGCGGTCGCCGAACCGCTGAAGATGCGCGAGATTCACCATGCCTATCTGCACTACCTGCTGGATCCGCTGGCCGACAAACACCCCAGTGCGATCAAGCGCATCGAACCGCTGCTGCAGTCGGTGAAACGGGCACCGCTGGAGGACAGCTTCAAAACCGATATTTCGCTGCTGGTGACCGAGTGCCTGGTGCGGGCGGTGGAGATTCGCACCAGCGGCACCAAGCAGACGGCGGAGGCCATGCGCACGCAGGCCGTGGACGACGCGGTGAAGCAGGGATACGTGCTGACCCGGTATTTTTACAACGCGCTCCTGGCCTTTGAGAAGGACCCGGCGGGACTCCGTGCCGCGTACGGGCAACTGCTCGACAATATTGATTTAAGGCAGGAGCAGAAGGCGGCCAGCGAAATTCAATACGCCACAGTGACCGCGCCCGAACTGGTGCAACTGTCGCGCCTGGAAGACCGGCGGATGCTGCCCACGGCCGAGAAGCGGCTGGCGGCGGGCGACGCCAAGGGAGCGCAGGAACTGGCGCAGCAGGCGCTTGACCGCAAAGTTGGTGATCAGGGGCGGGCGTTGTTCATTCTGGCGCAGGTGGCCGTGGCCAACAAGAACCGGGAGAGCGCGCTGGAGAACTTCCAGAAGGCGATCCAGACGACCAAGGATCCCAAGGTGGTGGGCTGGTCGCACGTGTATCTGGGAAGAATTCTGGATATGAAAGAAGACCGCGAGGGAGCGATGAGCGAATACCGCGCGGCCTTGAGCACGGACTTGCCCGAGGTGAAGGCAGCGGCCGAACGGGGATTGCAGCAGCCCTACGAGCCTCCGGCAAAACCGCAGTAGAGCTTTGAGTTTCGAGCTTCGAGGTTTGAGTTTTGAATTTCGGTTTCTTGCTCACGGCTCATAGCTCGCAGCTTTTTCGCTGCGATACAATGCACGGTTCGAAGAATTCATACCCCGATTTGATCGGAGCAGTCCGAGACGAGGAGAACGCATGAAGCAACGAGCGATAGTGGTCGCAGTGCTGGGAATGTGCAGCTTGAGTTTCGCGCAAGCCAAGCCGGCGGCGCAGAATCCGCCGGCGGGACAGGCAGCAGGTCAGGCAGCAGGACAGGCGGCAGCCGCGCCGCAAGGCAAGCGGCCGCCACAAGCAAAAACGCAGCCAGAGTTTGACGCGTACAAGGCGGCGGTGGCTGCCGGGGAGCTTACAGATGCAGAAAAGCTGCAGGCACAGAAAGACCCTTCTACCGCGGCAAAGCTACTGACTGACGCCGCAGCACGTGAGGAGAAGGCAGCCGACGATTTCGCCACCAAGTTTCCGGAGAGCGAATTGCGCGTGGTTCTCTACAAGGCCGCCATGCAGAAGTACCAGCAGGCTAACAATGCCGACAAGATGCTGGAGATGTCGCAGAAGACGCTGACCTACGACGCCGACGATCCGCTGGCGCTGCTGGGCGTGGCGCAGGTTCTGGCAGAGCGCACCCGGGATACCGATCTGGACAAGGATCAGCGGCTGGCGGAAGCGAAGAACGACGCCGAGCGGGCGCTGTTGACCATTGACACCGACACTCCGACGGCCAGCGTTCCACCGGAGCAGTTGAACGCGTACAAGGGCTTCCTGAAGTCGGACGCGTACGCGATCCTGGGCACGCTGGCCTTCAACGCCAAGAACTGGCCGGAGGCGGAAACGAACTTGCGGAAGTCCATTGAGGCGTTTCCGCAGCAACTGGACCCGGTTGCCGTCTTCCGGTTGGCGGTTGCGCTGGATATGCAAAGCAAGCTTCCCGAGGCCACGAAGTACATCGACCAGGCCATGGATCTTACGAAGGATAGGCCTGACACGGGAGTCGGCAGGGCGGTGCGCGCCGAGAAAGATCGTCTGACCAAGCTGAGCAGCGGCACGGCGCCGGGGCAGAATCCGGCTCCGCCGAAGAACTAGGGCCCGGGTCATTCATGAGGGTTGCTGCAGCTTTGAAAGGGCGCGGCTTCCAGCCGCGCCGACACGGGCAATAGCAAGTCCGGCTTTAGCCGCTGGGTGAGCCGGTTGTCAGCGTTTCTCCCCAGGGGCTGAAGCCCAGTTTTCAGGCGGGCGACGGCGCCGCGGCTGGACGCCGCGCCCTTTCAACGCAGCTTCATGAATAATGCGGGCTAGTACCGTCAGGCGTTGGCCGCTGGGGTCGTCCCGCTTCAGCACGGCGGGCGAGACGCCCTCGGGACCGCCGGCAAGATGCGGGCGCTACGGGGATGGGTTCTCACCTTAGATTTCCGTTATGAAGGAAAGAGAAATCACGGCGCTGGAAGCGGCGCTGGGCTATCACTTCCGGCGGCGCGCGGTGATCGAGCAGGCGGTCACGCACAGCTCGCAGGCCCGCGAGCAGGAAGCACAGCTGGCGGGCGAGGGTAAGTACAAAGTCCGGGACAACGAGCAGATGGAATTTCTGGGGGACGCGGTTCTGGCACTGGTAACCAGCGAAGAATTGTTTCACCGCTTTCCGCAATTCCGCGAAGGCGAGCTTTCGAAACTGCGCGCCCACCTGGTCAGCGAAAGGCATCTGATCCGGGTGGCGCAGCAACTGGAACTGGGCCATTACCTGCGGCTGGGGCGAGGCGAGGAAAAAAGCGGAGGCCGGGGCAAGACTGCCCTGCTGGTGGACGCGCTGGAGGCGATCCTGGCGGCTATTTATCTGGATGGCGGCTTTGAAGTGGCCCGCGAATTTGTGGTGCGCCACGTGATCGAGCCGGAACTGGAGCACATGCAGCGGGAAGGCGGTACGCTGCCGGTGACTGACTTCAAGTCGGCGCTGCAGGAAGCGGTGCAGGGCCTGGGGTTGCCTCAGCCGGCCTATGTTCTGGTAGAGGAGTCGGGGCCGGAGCACAGCAAGACGTTTACGGTGGAAGCCCGTCTGAATACCAAGAGCAGCAAAGAACCGGAATTGGTAGGACGGGCGCAGGGCTCGACCAAGAAGACGGCCGAGCAGGATGCGGCGCGGCAACTCCTGACCTTCCTCGCCTCCCGGTCGAAGGCAGCGGAAGCTCCCGTGGCGGAGGGCGCACCGCACTCGGCGGTCAAGTAGATGATGGATTCTTCTCACGATCTTCTGGTAAGGACCCTGGGCAGCGACGTGATCGGTACGCTGCAATCGCTGATGGGCACGGTGGTGATTGCGGTGTTCGTCATCACATTTGTGGTGCAGGCGTTCCAGATTCCCTCCGAATCGATGGAGAATACGCTGCTGGTGGGCGACTACCTGCTGGTGAACAAGCTGTGTTACGGGGGAAGCGGGCCGGGTGACCGCTTGATGCCGTACCAGAAAATCGCGCGCGGAGATATCGTGGTATTTCACTACCCGGTCGACCCCAAGCAGCATTTCGTCAAGCGGGTGATCGGATTGCCGGGAGACCGGCTGCGGCTCATCAACAAGAAAGTCTGGATCAACGGCGAGCCGCTGGACGAGCCCTACGTGCGGTTTCTGGAGCCGCCGAATAACGTGTTCCGTGACAACTTTCCCCGCACCGACATTCCGGCGATTGGTTTGGAAGGCAAGTGGTGGCTGGAGATGCGCAAGCTGGTGGAAGATGGGCAGCTGATTGTTCCTCAGGGGCACTACTTCGTGATGGGCGATAACCGCGACGACAGCCAGGACAGCCGCTACTGGGGCTTCGTGCCGCGGGAAAATATTATCGGCCGGCCGCTGCTCATCTACTGGTCGGTGAAGAATGGGGAAGACGAGCGCATGCCCGTTTCTTTCCTGGGCCGGCTGTATCACGTTGCCTATGGGGTGACGCATATCTTTCAGATCACGCGCTGGAACCGCACCCTGCGGCTGGTACACTGAGGAGGCTGCGAAAGACGAGAGTGGCGAAAAAAGAGAACAAGAGAAAAGAAAGCGTTGCGGTAGAAGAACCCGCGGCGGCGGAAGAAAAGCCGAAAGAGACGACGGTCGAGTTTCTGGCTTCGCTGGCCGCGGTGCTGGTGACGGGGCTGTTCATCATCACCTTCGTGGTGCAGGCGTTTGAGATTCCGTCGAGCTCGATGGAACAGACGCTGCTGATCGGCGACCACGTGTTCGTGAACCGCATTCAGTTCGCCCCGAAGACGTCGTGGGTGGGACCGCTCCTGCCCTATCGCGACCCGCACTTCCGGGACATCGTCGTGTTCCTGCATCCGGACCCGCAGCAGGCCGGAATCTACGTGGTGAAGCGCATCATTGGACTTCCGGGGGACCACGTCCGTTTGCGCAACGGCGTCGTCTATCGCAACGGCGTGGCCCTGGATGAGCCCTACGTGCTTCACGATCGGGACAACCCTCTTGACGACTATCGCAACAACTTCCCGGTCGTGCCTCCCTCCGAGGGCGAGGGCCTATCCGCCGACTGGATGGGCGACCTGCTGCAATACATTCAGGGTGGCGAACTGGTCGTGCCTCCGGACCACTACTTCGCCATGGGCGATCATCGCGGCGTGAGCCTGGACAGCCGCTACTGGGGGTTCATTCCCAGGGCAAACATCATCGGGCGGCCGATGTTCATCTACTGGTCGTTTGATACGCCGGAAGATCAGTACCGCAAGACGGAGTGGGGCGATCGTCTGTTGTTCCTGGGCAAAGTTGTGCTGCACTTCTTCGATGAGACCCGCTGGCGGCGGACGCTGCGGGTTGTACAATGAATCGCCTCCAGTTCCTGGCACAGGCGCAGTGAAGTCTTCCTCCTCCAAGCGGCGCTGGATCGTCGCGGCAGTGATCGTGCTGCTGGTGTTTCTCTTCCGCCCGGGCGCGTCGCGGCTGAAATCGCGGATTATTGCCTCCATCAGTTCGGGTGTGGGCCGTTCGGTCGATATCGGATCGGTTCGCCTGCGACTCCTGCCAAGGCCGGGCTTCGATCTCAAGAACCTGGTGGTCTACGATGACCCCGCCTTCGGGGCCGAGCCCATGCTGCGGGCGAGCGAAGTGACGGCGGCACTGCGTCTGACGTCGCTGGTGCGGGGGCGGCTGGAAATCGCGCGTCTGGATCTGACCGAGCCCAGCCTGAATCTGGTACACGGCGAGAACGGCCGCTGGAACCTGGAAGCACTCCTGGAACGTGCCGCGCGCACCCCACTGGCACCGACGGCCAAAGCAAAGTCGGAGCCGCGGCCGGCATTCCCTTACATCGAAGCCACATCGGCGCGGATCAACTTCAAGAACGGGCAGGAGAAAAAGCCCTTCGTGCTGACCAATGCCGACTTTTCCCTGTGGCAGGAATCGGAAAACGCCTGGGGAGTGCGCCTGGAAGCCCAGCCCGTTCGCACCGATCTGAACTTGAACGATACGGGCGTGCTGCGGGTGAACGGCAACTGGCAGCGTGCGCCAGCGCTGCGCGACACCCCGCTTTCGTTCACCCTGGAATGGAGCCGCCCCCAGCTAGGGCAGATCACGAAACTCTTCACCGGAAACGACCAGGGTTGGCGCGGAGGAATTCAACTGGACGCAACTCTGGCCGGTACGCCGGCGAAGCTCGTGATCTCGAGCGACGCGTCCATTGAGGATTTCCACCGCTACGACATTACCGGCGGGCAGCCCGTGAGTTTGGCCGCGCACTGCGCTGGGCAATACAGCTCGGTCGATCATGTGTTTCATGACGTCGTCTGCACGGCGCCGGTGGGAACTGGCCTGATCACGTTGCGAGGAGATACCGGCTTGCCGGGGAGCCACAACCATGGGCTGGAGGTGAGTGCCGAGGACGTCCCGGCGAGCGCGGCGATTGCTCTGGCCGAACGGGTAAAAAAGAATCTTGCCGTGGACTTGACTGCCGATGGGATCGTGCGCGGGCGCCTTTCCTATCGGCAAGGCCCTGGCTCGAGACTGCAATTTGAGGGCAAGGGTGAGGTTTCTCAGTTTCGTCTGGCCTCAGCAGCGAATAAATCGCAAGTTGGCCCGGAGACGGTGCCCTTCATATTCGTCGGCGGCGATAACTCCGAAAGCCGTGTGATGCGGCCGGTGCTGCGCAAAAGCGCGACCGGAGCGCGAGTTCCGGAGGGGCCGCATTTTGAGTTCGGACCGCTTTCCCTTGGCGCCGGGCGCGCGGGAGCAGCTACCGCGCGGGGATGGGCGAGCCGCGGCGGTTATGGCGTTCTGGTCGCGGGAGAAACGGAAGTGTCGAACGCCCTCCGCATGGCCCGAATGTTGGGAGTCCCGGTGTTGCAAAGTGCCGCCGAGGGCGCGGCGCAGCTTGATCTCGAAATTGCCGGGTCGTGGCCAGAGTGGGGCACCGGCATGGCCTCGAACTTTCCCGGACCGCAAGTCACGGGGACGGCGAAGCTGCGCAACGTGCGCTTCGGAATTCGCGGGACTGCCGGCCCAGTGGAGATTCTGGCGGCCGACATGCAGCTTTCCTCTGACCAGGTGCAGGTGGCGAAGTTGAACGCGAAAGCAGCGGGCACGGCGTGGACGGGATCGCTCGACATGCCGCGCGGGTGTGGGACTCCCGGTGCCTGTGAGATTCACTTCAATCTCAACGCCAACCAGATTTCGCTCGGCGAACTTGCGGAGTGGGTCAGCCCGCGGCCCAAAGCAAGACCTTGGTATCGGGTCCTCGAAGCGAGTCCGCAGGCAGGGCCGTCAATGCTGGCAAGTCTGCGCGCGAGCGGACGGGTCGCAGCCGACCGGCTGCAGATCGGGAGCGTGGACGCAACCCGCGTGTCCGCCGTCGTGGTCCTGGACCACGGAATGCTGGCGACCCCACAACTGGATGCCGATCTTCTTGGCGGTAGCCATCGCGGGATGTGGCACGCCGATTGGAGCGCCAAGCCCGCGCTGTGCGGCGGCAGCGGCCTGTTGACGGGAGTTTCGCTCGCGCGCCTGGCGCAGGGGATGAAAGACGCGTGGGTGGCGGGCACAGCGAGCGCGACTTACAAAGTAACGGGACCTTGCTCGGCGGACTTCTGGCATTCCGCCGAAGGCACACTGCTGTTTGAAGTAAGAGACGGGGCCTTGCCGCACATCTCGCTGACCGAGGATGCGAGCCCGCTCAAGATTGTCCGCTTGTCGGGCGAAGCCCGCTTGCGGGCGGGCGAGATCGAAACAAAAGAGGCAAGACTGGATTCTCCAACTGGCAGATTTCAGGTGAGCGGGACCGCGTCGCTGAAGCGCGAATTGAACTTGAAGCTGGCGCGTGCTGCGAACGGCGCGCGCACGGGATACAGCGTCACTGGCACACTGGCCGCGCCCCGGGTCAACGCGTTGCCGCCCACGGAGCAGGCACGGCTGAAGCGGTAGCAACTGTTGAGTGGACTGTGGAGGGGCGGACGCCCTCGTCCGCCCAGGGGCCCCCGCGCTTGTGGAGGGGCGGACGCCCTCGTTCGCCCAGGGCCCATCTCCCCGGACGAAGGCGTCCGGGGCTCCATGAACCGGGAATTGCCCGGCCAGCGCTGTCGTTTCGCCTAGTCAGTAACCTACTCGGAATGATAGTATAAATCATATGAGACAGGCTAAGAGCTTTACGATTAGCAACGAGATACTAGCCGAGATCGCAAACACGAAGGGCACCGGATCAACCAGCGAGCGCGTCAATGAACTCCTGAAGCGGGCTCTCGACGTCGAACGTCGCGAGCGGTTGGCACGGGACGCAGCGGAGTTCTTCGCTAACGGCAGAGAAGGCGCGGATCGCGAGAGAGCCGCATACCAGAAGTCCTCCAAGCAGACGCTGTCCCGGGGGTGAAGCGTGTCGAGGATTCCGGCTGGGTGGCATCCACGGCGAGGCGAGGTGTACTGGTTACGCCTCGATAAGGACCGGCCCGCGTTGATTATCTCCAGCGACGTGCTGAACCGTCATGCCTTGGATGTCTGCGTAGTGCCCATCACTTCGGTTCATCACGGGCGATTTGCATTGCGGGTCGCCATTCAAGCGGGTGACGGCGGACTCGCTCGCAACTCGTGGGCCAAGTGCGACCAGGTCGCGACCCTGGACAAACAGCTGGTTGTCTATCCTCCGCTGGGTCGGCTGTCCTCTGAGACGCTCCGGCGCATCGAGGACGGAATCCGACTCGCTCTCGACCTTCCCTGAGCGCAACGGTGCCGCCGCTTCTACGGCGCGTATCCCGCGCCGCGCAGCACTTTGCCGGGGAGCGCGCCGGTCATCTTGCCCTGATCAATCACCGGCACGCCATTCACCAGCACGTAGTCCATCCCTTCGGAAAGCTGATTGGGATTGTCGAAGGTCGCGCGATCGCGCACGGTGGCCGGATCGAAGATCACCACGTCGGCCCACATGCCCGCCTTGAGCACGCCGCGATCGGTCAGGCGCAGGCGCTGGGCCGGCAAGGCCGAAAATTTGCGAATCGCGTCCTCCAGCGTCAGGACTTTTTCTTCACTAACATACTTGCTCAGAATGCGCGGAAATGTGCCATAGGCGCGGGGATGAGGATGCGCCTGCCCGAGAATTCCCTCGGGCGACGTGCCTTCCGAATCGTTGTCGATCGAAACCCAGGGCTGCTGGAGCGCGAGAGTTACATCGGGTTGCGACATGCCGAACACGGCCACACCGGTCGAGGGATCCTGGATCAGAAAATCGAAGAGCGCGTCCATGGGATCCTTGTTCCAGAGCTGGGCAATTTCTGAGAGGCGCTTGCCCTGGAGCGGCAGCAGGTCCGGATTCTCGACGGCGCCGATCATGATGGCTTCCGGTCCAGAAATCTCTTGCCATTCATTGTCCCAGTCTCGGGATGGAGTGAGCATGTCCTTGCGAATTTTTTCGCGTGTCGCGGGATCTTTCAGGCGCTCGACCAACTTCGCCGTGCCCCCGTCGTGCGCCCAGGGCGGGATGAAGGCGGAAAAATCGTTGTACCAGGCGGTGTAGGCGTAGGTGTCGGCGGTTACGTCGGCGCCGGCATCGCGGGCGGCGTTGATTTTGGCAACGACCTCGGGCATGCGGCCCCAGTTGTTCTTGCCCGCAACCTTGATGTGCCAGATTTCGACCGGGACGTGGGCCTGGCGGCCGATGCGCAGGGCTTCGTCAATGGCGTCGAGGACGGAATCGCTCTCGTTGCGCATGTGCGTGGCATAGATGCCGCCAGACTTGCCGCCTTCGGCAGCGAGCGCAATCAGTTCGTCGGTCTTGGCGTAAGGCGCAGGTGCATATTCGAGCGAAGTGGAAACGCCGACTGCGCCGTCCTGCATGGCCTGGCGCACCAGGGACTTCATCTGGTCGAGTTGTTCCGGCGTGGGCTGCGTGTCGTCGTCGCCCAGCACCATGCGGCGCACCTGGGTCGCGCCGACGTAGCTGGCCAGGTTGATGCCCATGCCCTGTTTTTCCAGCCGCGCGAAGTACTGGCGGAAGGTGCGCCAGTCGGGCGTGATCTTGTAATGGTCATAGCCGCTGCGATCGGTCTGAATGATGGCATCGTTCAGGGGAGCGATCGAATTGCCTTCGCCAGTGATCTCGGATGTGATGCCCTGAAAGATTTTCGAGGGCAGGCGGGGGTCGACGAGGATGGTCAGTTCCGACTGGCCGAGCATGTCGATGAAGCCTGGCGCCACGACTTTGCCGCCGGCGTCAATGGTGCGCTTGCGCGGAGCGGCCGACAGGTTGCCGATGGCCGCAATTTTGCCCTCGCGGATGCCGACATCGCCCGAATACCAGGGCGAGCCGGTGCCGTCGATGATGTGGCCGTTGGTGATGACGATGTCGAAAGCCGGGCCCGGCGCCTGGGCGAGCATGATGCCAGGAACGACGATCAATGCGGAAACGAATACAACGATGATCAACGTGAGAATAAATGCAAGATGGCGTGGCGTGGACATAGCTTTCATCGGTGCCTCCGAAGTGCGCATGAGCGGTGATCCCCTGACCTTTGCCCTGCTCTTTCTACGATTGGGAAAGCATACCGCAAAGTTCACCAAGAATCGCCGCGAAGGACGCTGACTGAGCGCTTTACCTATTCGCAGCGGTGCTTCCGCGGTACGCGATGCCGCCCAGGACGATCCAGATTCCCAGGGCGATCCATTCATAAACGGTAAAGTGGCCGGGAACAAGCGGAACCATCTTCATCAGCGCCATGGCAACTCCGACCAGCAATCCGAACCCGGCTACCAGGCGCTCGGCAGCCGACAGCGTAATCATGCCAGGCTGGCCGGCGGGCAACGTTCCACGTCCGAGGGCCAGGCATGCCGCGCAGGTCGCCGACCATCCGATGGCGCACGCGACCGAACCAACTTCGGTGACCGGGACGAGGATGGCATCTCCCAGCAGCATACAGGCGGCAGTGCCGAGGCCCACGCCGAGCACGGCGAGCGACGGCGTCTGGTGCTGCGGGTGAATCGTTCCGGCGCGCGCCGCGATCATGCCGCGCCGCCCCAGGCCGAACAGCAGGCGGCTGGCGGCCACGAAGCTGCCGTTGAAGCATTTGAACAACGACAGCAAGGCAGCGGCCAGGATGATGTTGACAATCCACCGCGATCCCACCGCCTGCTGGAATGCCACCGCGGTCATGAATTTTTCGCCGGTCAGCCGGCGCCAGGGCGCGACGAACGCCACCGCCGCTACGATGCTCGCATAGAAAAGCGTGCCCACGAAAATGGCCATCCAGATGGCGCGAAAGAAACCGGAGCCGCGGAAATCGGGGCTGGCCTCTTCCGCAGCTTTGCCCACCGATTCGAACCCGTTCATGAAGTAGGGAACGATCTGAATCACCAGCAAAATCGAGATCAGCGGAGTGTGGGTAAACAGCGGAGGAAAGTTCGCGGGCGAGCCCCGGCTTACGCCTATACTCACGAAAACGATGAAGAGCGCCAGCGTGCCGAAGCTGGTCCAGTTCTGAAAGGTGGCGCTGAGGCGCACACCGCGATAGTTCAGCACGGTGAGAAGCGCGGTCAGGGCCAGACCGATGATCAGGTGCGGCAGATACACCGGGCGCCCGGCAATGCGGTAGAGTTCGAGTGAATCGAGCGCGGGAAAGATGTAGCCGGCGATGCGGCCGACGGCAACCGCTTCCCACGGGCACACGATGAAGTAAACCAGGGTCATCATCCAGCCGGTGGCGTAACTGATGGGGCGGGAGAAGGCGGCTGAAGTGTAGGCGATCTCGCCGGCGGCATCGGGCATAGCGATGATCAGCTTGCCGTACGCCCATCCGACGGGAAGCAGGGCCGCGCCGCCGATTACAAACCCGAGCACGGTGCCGAGGGCGCCGCCGCGCAGCAGCCAATCGTCCATGATGACCAGCCAGCCCACGCCCACCATGGTTCCCCAACCCAGCGTGAAGTAGTCGGTGGCGCGCAGCTTGCGGGCAAGAGTGGTCATGGAGTGTATGCGGTCTCTGGAAAGAAGAGCGCGAATTATACAGCATGGCGAGCGCAGCGGCTAAAAGCGGCGCTGATCGCAGGACCTGAAGGCATGCGCCACCCTAGTGGGCGCTACTAACGAAATATGTGGCTCTGTTGATTTCCGCAGGAGCGGGGGACAGTCGGTCCCGGAGGAACCCCTGAAAATAGCCCGCCAGTTCACTGGCGGGATGGCCTCACATCTGGCAGGAGCGGAGGACAGTCGGTCCCGGAGGGACCTCTGAAAGGAGCCCGCCAGTTCACTGGCGGGATGGCGCGCGGAAAAGACCTTTCGTGCCGTAGGCACGACTGAGCCATAGACGCACCTTTCGGCTTCGGTCGTCCCTGGCGGGACTGGGAAATCGGTGCGCGTCCGAGGACGCCACAGAGCCGGCCGACCTCCGGAAGCCGGTTTCGCATGGTACTATCGAATCCAGCCCTCGATGACACTCGAACCCATGCTTATCCGGCTGTGGCCCGGTGAGCAGGCCTGTGTGGCAGGCAATCATTCCAGCCGATTAAGAGCAACTGGTTAAGAGCAAGATGGCAGAGACAAAAACTCGCAAACGCGTGCTCAGCGGCATGCGCTCGACCGGAAAGCTGCATCTGGGAAACTACGTGGGAGCGTTGGCGAACTGGGTGGGCATGCAGGACCAGTATGAGTGTTTTTTTATGGTGGCCGACTGGCACGCGCTTACCACCGACTACGCCGACACGTCTCGCATAAAGGAAAATTCGCTCGAAGTTGCGCTGGATTGGCTGGCGGCGGGGCTTGATCCGCAGAAGTCGGTGATCTTCATCCAGTCGCATGTTCCGGCGCATGCCGAGTTGCACTTGCTGTTTTCGATGATCACGCCGCTGGGCTGGCTGGAGCGGGTTCCGACGTATAAAGAGCAACGGGAAAACATCAAGGACAAAGACCTGGGCACTTATGGATTTCTGGGATATCCGGTGCTGCAGGCGGCCGACATTCTCGTCTACAAGGCGGACTTCGTGCCGGTGGGCGAAGATCAGGTGGCGCACGTGGAGCTGACCCGGGAAGTTGCGCGCAGGTTCAACGGATTTTACGGCACCAAGAAGGAAGTTTTCCCCGAACCGCAGTCGCTGCTCACGCCGGCTCCCAGGCTGCCGGGAACCGACGGGCGCAAGATGTCGAAGTCCTACGGCAATGCGATTCTGCTGACGGATCCCGAGCCGGTGGTACGGCAGAAATTGAAGACCATGGTCACCGATCCGGCGCGCGTGAAGCGTTCCGACAAGGGCGACCCCGACAAATGCCCGGTGGGCGATCTGCACAAGATTTTCAGCACCAAGGAAACGATGGCCAAGGTGTATGAAGGCTGCCGTTCGGCCGGCATCGGCTGCATCGAGTGCAAAAGCTGGGTGGCCGATGCGCTGGTGAAGTTGCTCAATCCCATGCAGGAGCGTCGCAGGAAATTCGAGGAGAATCCGCGGCTGGCCTGGGATATTCTGGAGGCGGGCTCGGAGCAGGCTCGGGCGGTGGCAGCGGAAACGATGAGCGACGTGCGCGCGGCCATGGGCATGTCGCTGGAGTTTGAAGCGTCGACCAAATAATAGAGGTCAAAATCCCCACCCTGTCGCAAAGAACGCGACAAGGATGGGGCACCCGCATGTCGCTGGAGTATGAGGGGCCGAAGTAAATAGGGAATAAACTTCCCCGCCTTGTCTCGCCTAAGAACGGCGAGACAAGGACGGGGCAACCGCAGAACAGTCGGGATGACGGAAGAATCAAAAGTCGTTGCTGGTCGTGACGGGGCACTTTCACCCGTCATCGTTGCGGGTGCGGCCCCGTCCCAGCCGTCCAAAGACGCCGCCAGGAAAGAAGAGAGCGACTACCCGTTTTCGGTTGCGGTGACGGACGTCTACGAGGGGCCGCTCGACCTGCTGCTCGATCTGATCCGCAAGCAGGACATTGACATCTACGACATTCCCATCGCCAAGATCACGGCGCAGTACCTGGCGTATGTGGAGAAAATTCGCGAGCTGGATGTGAACGTCGCAGCCGAGTTCATCTACATGGCCGCCGTGCTGATTCACATCAAGTCGAAGATGCTGCTGCCGCGCGATCCGGACGCGCCGCTGGAAGAACAGGAAGATCCGCGCAGCGAACTGGTTAACCGGCTGCTGGAGCACGAAAAGTTCAAGTCGGCGGCGCAGATGCTTCTACAGAAGCAGCAGATCGAAGACGCGGTGCTGTCGAATCCCTCGCTCAAAGAATTCATGGAGGCGGAGGGCGCCGAGCCGGAAATCGCGGCCGACGTGATTGACCTGGTCAAAACGTTTCAGCAGGTGCTGGAGCGGGTGCGCACGCGTCCGGTGCTCGATGTGGATGAGGAAACCGTCACCGTCGGGCAGATGATTGATTATCTGCGGCGGCGGCTGTCGCTCGAAGACCGGCCCATCCGGCTGAAACAGCTCTTGCTGCGCATGCCGTCGCGGCCGGCGCTGGTGTGCATGTTCCTGGCGCTGCTCGAACTGGTGCGGCTGCAGGCAATTCAGGTGCGGCAGGAGCGGCTTTTCGGCGAGATCGCCGTCCGCAAGCACACCCACTTCGGCGAGATTATGAAGGAGCAGTCGGCGGTAAGAGATGACTGGAAATGAAGCGGCCACGGGTACCCAGTACTCAGTACCCAGCAAAACCCGGGCGTTCACTGAGTACTGCGTACTGAGTACTGACCTATGTCTTTAAAAGCCCAACTCGAAGCCATCATTTATGCGGCCGAGACGCCCATCACGCTGGAGCAGATGATGGCGCTGGTCAAGGAGTCGCTCGTCGCTGAAGGTGTGACGGACGAGGCGGAGATCAAGTCCCGCGTGCGGTCCACCGTCGAAGAACTGGCTGCTGAATACAGCACACCGGAGCACGGTATCGAGATTCGCGAAGTCGCCGGCGGATACCGCATGTCCACCAAGCCGGAACAGCACGAGATGGTACGGGCGTTCGCCCGGAGTCTGAAGCCGCCGGTCCGGCTCTCGCTGCCGGCGCTGGAAACGCTGGCGGTCATCGCCTACAAGCAGCCCGTCACCGTGCCCGAAATCAGCGACATTCGCGGCGTGGATTCCGGCGGCGTGATCGGCACATTGCTCGACCGAAAGCTGATTACGACCGCCGGGCGCAAGCAGGTCATCGGGCGGCCAATCCTTTACAGGACGACGAAGGAATTCCTGATGCGCTTCGGGCTGAAGGACGTGAGCGAACTGCCCAGCATGGAGGAGTTCGAAAAGTTGGTGGCGGAATCGTTTCAGGAAGAGCTCGTGCCGGCGGAAAGCGTGCAGACGGAAAGTGAGGTCGCGCAGTCGGCGAGCGGCGAGGCGGCGAACGGAGTCATGCCCGAGACGGAGAAGGCGGGCTAACCGTAGCTCAGGAAATGCTTCCGGAAAAACTGAGACACCGGGGCTGAAGCCCAACGGATTCAACCGCGCCACGCGGCCCTAAAGGGCCGCTCTTCCACAAACCGATCATCATGCCTCTTGAGCGCCTGCAAAAAATCATTGCTGCGGCCGGCATCGCTTCCCGCCGCAAGGCCGAGGAACTGATCTCTTCCGGCCATGTGCAGGTGAACGGACAGGTGGTCACCGAACTGGGCACGAAGGCCGACCCGGAAATTGACCACGTCCGGGTGAACGGAAAACTTCTGCACGGCGCGCAGCGGCACGTCTACCTGTTGCTCAACAAGCCCAAAGGCTACGTCACGACCATGAGCGATCCGGAAAAGCGCCCGACCGTCATGGACCTGATTCGTGGCGTGAAGGGGCGCGTGTATCCCGTGGGACGACTCGACTACGCCAGCGAAGGCCTGCTGCTCCTCACCAACGACGGGGAGTTGGCCCACCGCCTGATGAAGGCCGCATCGCACGTGCCTAAAACTTACGTCGTGAAAGTAGCGGGTACACCGAACGAGCAAGCCATTGCCAAGCTGCGAGCCGGAGTTTCCATCGCCACCGATGACGGCAAGCGGGTGAGGACCAACCCGGCCGCTGTGCGCGTGGTAAAGGAAGCGGCGAACCCGTGGTACGAAATCACGCTGATCGAGGGGCGGAATCGGCAGATTCGCCGCATGTTCGAAGCGGTGGGACATCACGTGGAGAAGATCAAACGGGTTCGTTACGGCCCGCTCACGCTCGATGTTCCTCCCGGCGAATTCCGCCCGCTGACCCTGAAGGAAGTCGACCGGCTCAGATCCGCGTCCGGCATGCGGAAGGAAGTTGTAAGCTGAAGCCCGACGGCATTTGTGGGGACAGCCGCCCCCGGCTGTCCGGCGGAGCGGCATTTGTGGGGACAGCCGCCCTCGGCTGTCCGGCGGAGCGAAGCTCCGCGGCCGCGCCGACGCATCGTCTCTGAATCAGCCTCATAGCGCCGGCAGTCTGGCGCCGCCATACAAGCCCGCGTCGCTTCCCAGAAGCGCGGGCGTGATGATCGTCACGCGCCGCGTATCAGGCCCTCCCTTGTTTCCCATCGGATCGGCGGGCGCCGTGGCCGCATAGACGACTGAGCGCTCGCGCACTACTTCAAACATCGTGGGGGCAAAGGCGTCCCACGCGGGTACCACTCCGCCGCCCACCACGTACATATTCAGGTTGAAGACGTTGACCAGATCGGCCAGCAATATGCCCAGGACGCGTCCGAAGCGCTGGAAGATCTGCCGGGCTGGTTCGTCACCGCCCATGGCCAGATCGTAGATCGCCTTGGCGCTGAACTCCGTGCCGGAAGCGGCAAGCCGGGCAAGTCCGGGCGCTTTGCCGGCCTCAATAGCTTCGCGGCCCATGCGCACAATGGCGGTAGCCGAGGCGTAGCGCTCGGCGCAGCCATGATTGCCGCAGCCGCAGGGAACGCCGTCGGGTTCGATGGTCACGTGGCCAAACTCACCCGACATCCCGTTCATGCCGTGAAAAATCTTTCCGTCAATCACGATGCCGCCGCCGATCCCGGTTCCCAGCGTAAGCATCGCCATATCGCCGCTTATATCACGGCCCGCTCCCAGCCACTTCTCGCCCAGCGCAGCCGTATTTCCGTCGTTCTCGAGAAACACGCGCGCGCCCAGACGCCGCTCGATTTCATCGTGCACGGGATACTCGGACCAGCCGGGCAGGTTCGCCGACTTGCGCAGCATTCCGGTTTCCATGTCAATGATGCCGGGAAAGCCGACGCCCACCCCGAGAAACTTGCCCCCGCTCTTGTACTGAGAGGTCAACTGTAGAATTGCATCGCACATTTCGCCGATCACGTGGCCCGGGCCCAGGGCGCCCTTGGTGCTGAGCGCGACCTTCTCGAGCATCTTGCCTTCCGTGCTGATGGCCGCAATGCGCAGGTTGGTGCCGCCGAGATCTACTCCAATAGAAAAGTCAGGCATAAACGCTACAGGGTAACACGCGAAAAGGCGGCACGGGAGCATTTTCGATTTGCGATTTCCGATTGCCGATTGGATGAGCGGTGCAATCGCAAATCGGCAATCGACAATCGGAAATTCACTTCTGGCACTTCGGGCAGTAATGGCTGCTGCGGCCGGCGATCACGACCCGCTTGACGGCGGTTTTACAGACCAGGCAGGGCTCGCCTTCGCGGCCGTAGACGCGATGCTGGAGCTGGAAGAATCCCTCTTCGCCGTCCGCGTCGACATAGTCGGAGATGGAGGAACCGCCGAGGGCGATCGCTTCCTGCAAGACTTCCTTCACCGATACGAGCAGCTTTCCCAGTTGCTCGCGGGTGAGGGTCGAGGCGCGGCGGCGCGGGCGAATGCCGGCGCGGAACAAAGATTCATCGGCATAAATGTTTCCCACGCCGCGCAGAAGTTTCTGGTTGAGCAGCGCGCTCTTGATGGGAGTCTTGCGCCCGCGAAACAACGCGAGGAAGTGGTCCCGATCAATCTCCAGGGGTTCGATGCCGCCGGCATCAAAATCCGCGGCCCGGGCGACGCTCAAGCGGCCGAAGCGGCGGGGATCCACAAAGCGCAACTCCCGTCCCGAGGACAACCGGAGAATGGCGTGGGTGTGTTTTTCGACCTCCGTCTGCGGCTCGCACACTTGCAGGCGACCGGTCATGCCGAGATGGACAATCCACTGGGCTTTTGTGTTGGTGGGGCGGGCACTCCTGCCCGCCTTGGCCTGCGCTTCCGATAAAGCCTGCGTGGACGGGGCTTCAGAGTTCTTCGTCTTCCGATTCCTACCCCGGCCTTTCGCGGGCGAGGGCGCCCCCGCCACATGATCTTGTTCCAGATCGAAGACGATGTGTTTGCCCATGCGGTGGACAGCGGCAATGCGGCTGTGCTCCAGGATTGCGGCAATCTCCGAGGCGGGGGATTTCAGCGGCCCTTTTTTCTGGCCGAGCCAGACGGATTCGACCACGTCTCCGGTCACGCGCCTGGCCAGGCCGCGGGCAATGGTTTCGACTTCGGGAAGTTCGGGCATGAGGCTTGCTGGCCGGCTGTGGTTAGAGCCGTTCAGATATTATCCGACAGGACGTTGCCCCAAACCGCGTTGTCATTCCGAGCGGCCTTGCCGAGCCGAAAGGCGAGCCCCGAGCGAAGTCGAGGGGGAGGAACCTGCTTTTCACCGGCGGAACAGAACAGCAGGTTCCTCGCGCCAGAAACCGGCGCTCGGAATGACAAGCCGTTGGAACCCTGACCCAACCAACCACGACGCTTTACTTTTTCAAAAACGTTCCCTTCTCCAGGTCGCGGAATGCCTGCTGCAGTTGCTCCTGCGTGTTCATCACGATCGGACCGTACCACGCCACGGGTTCTTCCAGCGGCTTGCCTGAAACCAGCAGGAAGCGAATTCCGTCTTCTCCGGCTTGCACTGCGACTTCGTCACCTCGATCAAACAGCACGAGCGAGCGGTTGCTCGCCTCGGTCGGCGGATTCGTATCGGCCCATCCCACGCTCTCGGTCGGCACGGCGAGCGGACCGCTGGCGTTGCAGAATTTTCCGCTCCCGGCAAAAACGTAGGCGAAGGCATGGCGCGTGGTCGCCACGGGCAGAGTCTTCTTCTTGCCAGGAGCGACCGAGACATCGAGATAAGTCGGGTCGGCGGCGATGCCTTCGACCGGGCCGGTCTTGCCCCAGAATTTCCCGCAGACAATGCGCACGTGCGTGCCGTCATTGTCGGTGACCTCGGGGATGTCGCCCGTCTTCACTTCCTGGTAACGTGGCGCCGTCATCTTGAGCGCCGCGGGAAGGTTCGCCCACAACTGGAACCCGTGCATGCGGCCGATCTTGTCGCCCTTGGGCATTTCCTGATGGATGATGCCGCTGCCGGCGGTCATCCATTGCACGTCGCCGGCGGAGATGGCGCCGCTGTTGCCCATGCTGTCGCCGTGCTCGACGGTTCCGGCGAGCACATAAGTGATCGTCTCGATGCCCCGGTGAGGATGCCACGGGAAACCCTTGAGATAGTCCTCGGGAACGTCGTTGCGAAAATCATCGAGCAGCAGAAACGGATCGAACTCGTGGGTGTTGCCGAAGCCGAATGCACGCCGCAGGTGCACCCCCGCACCTTCGAGTGTTGGCTTGGATTCAATGAGACGTTTAATCGGTCGAATGGACACTTTGCCCTCCAATGGCGGAGGCTATCTTGGTTGAGATATCCGCAGAGTTAGCTAATCCGCGAACATTTGATGCGCGAGGCGTGGGTTTAGACGCAAACCAAGCCTTAGGAATTTTGAGTGTAAACGTCAGTTCTCGTTCACTATCAAGAAAATCACCCAATTACCAACGTCAGGTATAGGGCTCTGATACTGCGAAATACCGGGGATGACTCGTGAAACAATGTACTCAGTGTTGCAGGTAGGAGCCACCAAAAGCCGAGTCTCAGCGCGAATTGTAGAGGTCTTGCTATCTCTCAAGCTCGCAATTGCTGTGGGGATGGTGGTGTCGGCGCGATATGCCTGGTTGTTGAGCCATGCTGAAAAGTGGGATACACCGGCGCAAATGCCCGCTTTCATCCTCTGTGAATTGCCCCTGGCGCTTTGCCTGGCCGCCCTCGCTACTGGTGAAAGGTCGGCACGCTACGTACGAAGTGCGGGGTTAGCCTTTGGTTCGGCTCTGAGCTTCTGCGTTGTCGCGCTTCCTTTGGGCTGCGACGTTGGCTTTCGGATCTGGGAGATGCGCAAGGGCTACCTGGTTGACTTCGAAAACTTCCTGCCAATCTGCGTGCTTACGGCTGTATGGATGCTGGCGGGAGCGTGGCGCTACGGCAGAAACAAACGACGAGTGTTCTTTGCATATGCGGGAGTCGGTGTCGGCTGTTTCGTTGCTGTTGCGCTGCTACTCACGGCCACATCAGTTCAAGGAAGCGGGGAAGCGAAGGAAAAAGCTCGCTATCAATCGCCAAACCTCTCGCCTTATTACCACGTCAGGGCAGTGGCGGCATGTCTGATCCGGCACCGTTTTCTTCATCGGGACGAGGGCTTTCCCTCGTCCCTGAGCAGCATCGGGGCAGACTGGAACTGCAGCCCGGAATTCAGTGATCCTTGGTCGTTGCCCGCATATTTGATCCACTACTCTACTCTCGATCATTCCAGCTCCGGGTTCGATGATTTCCGTCTGGAGTCGATTCCAGCCGATCGCAGCTACGTTCTCGGGCCCGTATCGGCAAGCGACAAGCGCGGCGAAGTTTTCGAATTCCGAGGGCTGGACGCTACGGCTGCTCAGCGCAAGGCTGCCCAAGGCCATTTCTCGGTGCAGACGGTTGATCCGGACACTATTCTTTATCACCTGCTCAACATGCGGGGACACATAAAGGCTTATATGGCCGCTCATGATCCGGCGAACGCTCCTGCCTCGCTTGATGGGATTGTGGACGAATGGGAGCTGAACACGGGATGCGATTCTGAGGAGAGCGCTCAAGATCGTGTGATTGGCCGTCCCATGTCCGGCAGTTGCAGTTACAGGGTCAGCTATTTTCCTTCTGCGCCACCAGCGAACACTTTTGCGATTTCGTTGGAATGCGTGGCTTACGGCGCGAGATGCCTTCGCAGTTACTTTCTCGACTATGGTGGCAACATACACGCTACTCCCGAACCGCGTGCAGCAAAGGATCAGGACCCAGGATTGCTGCCCTGTGAAAGCATGCAGATTTGCAACGATCCTGTATGGACAACATCCCAGCAGCCTGGAGGCTTGACTTTCATGCGGGCAAGTCTACTGTACTCAATGCATAAGACGAATTGGTGGTAGGTCAGCTATGGTGCCAGCACCGGACGATTGGCGATAAATCCTGATTGCACTCATTGCCGCCGCAGCCGACGATCTCGCCGCCATCGAACAGCTATTTCTCTTCCACGATCACCAGGTCCCACGGCTTCAGCGTCACTAATTGAGCGGGTGCGAGGCTGGTGCTGGTCAGAAGATCCTCGCCCGGCTTGTACGGATAACGGAAGGTCTGCGGGTCGCTCGAATAATTCATGTAGTAGTGAAGGACGCGGCCCTTGCGGTTGGTACCGTGTTTCACCCGCACGGGCGCAGGAAGTTCCTGATCCGGCCCGGCCAGGCCTGTCGCGCGGATTTCCTCCAGCAGCACTTTTGCTTGCAGCGTGTCGGAAAGTGCCGTGCCTTCGTAGGTCAGTGTTCCGCTACCGAAGTGGTTGCGCGTGATCGCCGGATATTTTCCAAAGAATGGGTGGTCGTAATAGGCCAGCGCTTCGGCGCCTTCGAGGATCAGCATCTCGGCCCAATCTGAGACCTTGTTGTCAGCGCCGGCCTTGAACGGATCGCCCTTCAGCGCCAGCGGATGTGCCAGCGAAGAAAACTCCTGATAGCGGAACCCGGCGGCCTGGCGCAGCGGGCCCGGCGCCATGGTCCAGCGCACCGTGTCATATTCGTTGGTGAATCCGCTCTTGAATGCCATCACGACGCGGCCGCCGCCTCGGACGTACTCCACCAGCCGGTTCAGCACGTCGTCGCTTGCCACATAAAGCGGCGGCACGACAATCAGCTTGTAATCAGAAAAATTACTGCTCTCCGGGAAGATAAAATCCACGCCCACATTGTTGCGATGGAGAGCCGCGTACATCTGGTCGAGGATGGTGCGGTAGTTCACCGTGTCGCTGAACTTCATAAACTCGATGCCGTAATAAGAATCGTTGCTGTAAAGGATGGCGACTTTATTCGAGCGCGCGAGATCAACGATCTCCGGCCCGATGCGCTGCAGTTCGTGCGCGGTACGGCTGGCTTCGGCATAAACCCGGTTGGGTTCCAGATCGTGCGCCAGCAGACCCTTCCAGTAGGTTTCCTGCCCGTTGTGAATCGAATGCCAGTGCCAGTATTCCACCATGTTCGCGCCGGAAGAAAAGTGGGTGTAGGCGTCGAGGCGCAACTGCCCGTCGTAAGGTGGAAACTGCTCTTTGGAATCCCAGCCGATGGTCTGGGCGTTGGTTTCGGTCACCAGGTAGTTCGTCTTTTTCAATGAGCGCGTGTAATCCCCCTGCATGGAAGATCCCATGCCGTCGAACTGGCCCTGCGTGCCGTGATAGGGATTGACCGCCATCACGTCCATGCTGGCGGCGATGTCGTGCTCGTTGACTTCAGGGCGCGGAGGCCCGGCCAGGTCGTGAGTGATGAACTGGTCGGGCCGCTTGTATTGATTCACAATGCCCGCCTGCCAGGCCAGGAAGTCGGTCGTGATCCACTGCTGGTAGCGTTCCCACTCCAGCTTCCATCCCGGATTGATGATTCCCTCCTCGGGAGGAATTTCCGTCCAGTCGTTCAGGCGCTGGCCCCAATAGTTCAGCAGCCAGACCTTGTTCAGTTCGTCCACGGTCTTGAACTTCTTTTGCAGATAGCTGACGAATCCCGCCTGCACATCGTGATTGGCGGCGCGCCCGGCGGAAGTTTCATTGTCAATCTGCCAGCCGATCACAGCCGGATTGTTCTTGTAATGCTCCAGCAGCTTGCGGATCACGCGCTCGCAGTAAAAGCGGTAGGTCGGATTCATCAGGTCGGTGTTCTGGCGGTAGCCGAGCGTGATCGTATGCCCGTCGAAGCCCGTGATGAAAATTTCCGGATGCTCTTTATACATCCAGGCCGGAACCGAGTAGGTGGGCGTGCCCAGAATGACTTTGATGCCCGCTTTCTGCATGCGGTCGATCACGCGATCCATCCAGGCAAATTCGAAGCGGCCGTCTTCCGGCTCCCACAATCCCCAACTCGACTCGCCCATGCGCACCACGCTGAGACCGGCCTGCTGCATGAGCTGCACGTCCTGGTCGAGGCGCTCGTAAGGCATGTATTCGGTGTAGTAGGCGGCGCCGTAAAGAACGGTATCCATTTTGTTGGGAGCGAAGGCCGCTCCGTTCTGGGCAAGGGATGCTAGAGCCGTCGTGAGGAACAGCGGAAGAATGAAATAGCAGATGTATTTGTTCATCAGTTTTTTCAGTAGTGGCTCAACTTGAATTCTATCCCCGGTCAGGCGTCATCCCGAGGGCCCGCGCTTTCACCAGCGGGCCGAGGGATCTGGCGCGCCCCACCCAGGCGCTCCGCGCGAGATCCCTCGCTCCGCCTGAAAAGCGGCTGCGCTCGGGATGACGACGCCGAAAAAGGTGAAGATTGGTCAAAATTGAAACTGCGCCATCATGAGTTTTTCAATTCGCTCGACGGTCGATGCGGCAGGCTGGTGCGGCATTCGGAGATTTCCCTGGTTCCGTTTCGCGCGATTGTTCCATGCGAGGGACAGACCGCACCCAGCCACAATCTACTTGCCGCACATCGTTTGCATCGCTCCACGATCGACGCGGCCACATTGTGGCACGGTCACACCGAAGAAATCTCGGCCGCCGCTGTTTTCGATGATCTTTGCGGATGCGATCGCGGGAGAGCCCTGGCGCAAGGCATATCCTTCGACGGTCTGCCGGCCTACGACAGCGTGCCCGGGATTCACCAGCAGCGGATTCGAGGTCAGCCCGTGCGCATCGTCGGCAGGCGCCACGCCATCGTACACGTTGTAGTCGTAAACGTTGTTGGTGCTCTTGCCCGGCCCCGGCGCGCTCACATAAGATCCGTCCTCGTTGCCCTTCACTCCATAGCCAAATCGCGCCGTGCCTTCGACGTAGAAAATATTGTTGTAGAAATACGTGTCGGACGCCCAGCCCGTCCAATCCGTGTGCAGAACCACATCCACGTTCTCGCCTTTCCCGACGTAAATCGTGTTGTTGTAGATGAGCGTGTTCTTCACCGGTCCGGAGAGCTTGATGCCGCGATGATGATCGTTCTGGCTGACGTTGTAGCGCACGATCGTGCCGACGTTCCCCGCGCTGGTTTCCGGGCTCTGCGATCCTTCATTGCAGATCAGCAGAAATCCGCCGTCGTTGTCGTGGCTGTAGTTGTACTGGATGATCGTATTGCGGCTGTTCCAGTCGGAATCGAAGCCCTCGGCGTCGTGCTGACCCTTGGTTCCGTAAACCTCGTTGAACTGAATGATGGTGTTGTCGGCGCTCCACGGCCAGATACCCACGTTGTAATCCTGCGAGCGCTGGCTGGCGCGGCTGACCACGTTGTATTCGACCAGCGCTCCGTCGGTGGCAACATTCACGATTCCGTCGCCGCCAATGTCGTCGAGCACGTTCTTGCGAATCACCACCCCCAGGCTCGGATACCACTTCGAGCGCACCCAATGCGTTGACCAGCCGAAAATCCCGCTGCGGTCTACGTGCGAAATGGAATTGCCTTCGATGCGCAGATCCACGAAGCGGCTGGGTTTGGAGTCGCCGACGGCGTGATAGCTGATGCCGCCGCTGGCTTTCTCTTTTTCATTGCCGTTGACGTCGTGAATGTGCAGGCCCTCAAGGTACAGGTGATGCAGCTCGCCGGAGTTTTCGGCGATCAGATTCACGCCGCGGCGCACGCCGGGAGTAGAGCCGGTGTTGGTGATGGCCAGATTGCGAATCTCCCAGTACTCCTGATTCTTGAGCAGCACCGCGTCTTCGGCAAGGCCCGCGCCGTTGACGGCCGCGAGCACGTCTCCGCCGTATTTGTCGATGACGACGGGATGCTCGGCTGTACCCGATCCCTTGGGCCAGAGCTGGCCCGTCCAGGAGCAGCCGGATTTGAAGAGAATGTGGTCGCCGGGATGGAAGGTGGTGGCGTTGACTTTGGCCAGGGTCTTCCAGGCGGCATCGGGGGAAGTACCGGAGTTGGTGTCGCTGCCGGAAACAGAGTCGACGTAAGGATTGGCTGGAGCGGCGGACGCCCTCGTCCGCCGGGCTCCTCCCCGGACGAGGGCGTCCGGAGCTCCACAGTCGACGTAATAGTTCACCCCGCCGCCGGACGCGTTGTCCGGGGCGTTGAAACCCACCGATGCGGCGCCGCCCATCAGCATCAGCCCAGCCAGCGGAACCGCCGCCAGCAGGCATCGGAAGAGGCGCGGGTGTCGGGCTCGAACTCTCGCGGCGAGACTATCCATTTCGTGATTCGATCTGGCAGATGGCTAAAACCGGTGCAGCCTGCGAAACTCGCAGACTGCACCGGTGGAACTGCTGAACCGAGTTAAAACTCGAAGCGAATTGCGAACTGCCCCGAACGCGGATTATCCGCCACGCCGAAGATCTCGCCGAAGTTCGCCGCGCCGATGCCGTTGCTGTTGTTGCCGCCGCAGCCGTTGATGTTGTAGTAGTGGCGGTTGAACAGGTTGTAGAACTCCGCGCGGAACGACATCCGGTACCGGCTCTCCGGTCCCATAGTGAAGTTCTTCAGTATGCTGGCATTCTCGTTGGCCTGTCCGGGACAACGCAGGGCCGAGGATATCGGCGTCGGCGGAAGCACTCCCGGGTTCGGATTGCTGGCCACGCTCGTTGGCATGTACTGATTTCCCGCTGGAATGGTGCCGCTATAGCCGCTCGGCAACGGAACAAAATGCTTTGTGCCATTGGGACCTGCGTACCCGCTCAGATTGAACTGCGGGTAGAGGTTGCCCCACAGTGGCCAGTAGGGATCCGACGCCCCGATGTGGAATGGTTGTCCGGTGTAGTAGTTCACGATCCCAGCCACCGTCCATCCACCGATGATCGCATTGGCAACCCTGTTCTCTGTTGACCACCTCTCGCCCTTGCCGAAGGGCAGTTCATAGCTGGCGTATCCCTTCACGATATGGGTCAGGTCGTAGCCCGTGACCGCATGCGCGGCCTGGCCCATCTGGCTGAAATCCTGAATCGGGGTGTAGCCGTTGTTGTAGTCCTGCTCAGAGGCGAACGTGTCGCCCTCCTGCTTAGACCAGGTGTAATTCAAGTCCATCGTCAGGCCACGCCCCATCCGTTTGACTACGTCGAAAACCAGCGAATCGTAAAAACTCTGGCCTAGCGGCAAACCCACGTAGTTCAGGTTGGGATAGTACCAATATGTGCCTTCCGCTGCTGCCATGTGCGGGAACGGCGCAGTCGCCGCTAGTACCGGAGCACAGAAGCCGGGATACGGATTCTTGATGCCATAGTAGGAGGGTGGATTCGACAGGTTGTAAGCCGGAACCCACCATGGGCACGGACCAGAATAGCTGGCACAATTTGTCACCGTGGGGTCGCAAACGAAATTGTTACCAAACGCGGTGAAGCCGGGCATTGTAGCGAAGCTCTGGAACTGTGAAGCGGAGCCTTCGTTCCAGGCCAGCGCCGTATCCGTGAGCCGGTGCCCCCGGTTGCCCACGTACGAAATCTCCAGCCTGGTATTGGGCGTCAGTTCCTGCTCGATGCCGAAATTGAAAGCCTCGCTGTAACCAAGGCGAAGTGCACGAGGATCGACGGCGACCGGGAACGGAAACGCCGTCGTAGGGTCGGTATTGACCGTCGCTTTGGTGAGGACGCCGGGGTAATTGCCCGTGCCATCGTTAGCTGCGTCGTCCCAACTGAAGTTTTGCGCGCTGTTCGACCCCAATTGCGGAGCGTAACCGTTGGGAACCCCTCCGAAGAACGTAACCCCCACCGGGTTGAAGATCAGACCGAAGGAACCACGCAGCACGGTTTTGGGGAGCATCTGGTAGGCGAAACCGATGTCTGGTCCGAAATTCCTCCAATACTCGTTCTTCTCGAAGCTGTCGCTCCCATTCTTGGCGAAGACCAGCGTGCCGGGAACGCCGTAAATCGGGCTGATCGCCGTTTGATCGAAATTGGCCCAGCGCCCGTATTTCTCATGGAAGCGTAAGTTGTAGTTCCAGCGCAAACCCGCGCTCAGGGTGAGCTTGGGAGTGGCCTTGTAACTATCCTGGGCAAACAGCGACAACCCTTTCTGCCGCCCATACAAGTTGTAGGCCACGGTCTCGTTCGCCTTGTCCGACAAGCCCAGCATGTACGTGGCGAAGCCAAATCCGTCGTACGGGTAGCCCGCGCCCGCGGTATTCAGATAGGAAAAGTCAAAAGCCAGGGCCCCCTGGCCCGAACGGTAGTTGATCTGGTGTGCCGTAAAGTCACCACCGAAGCTGATATTGTGCCGTCCCTTGGTCCAGGTAAGGGTGTCGCCGGTGATGACATTCACGCCAGAAAAATTCCCTTGCCACTGACTGCCCAGGAATGTCTCGTTGTGGCCATATGCTCCGTTATCCGTGAAGCTGATCAGCGGAAAAGTGTTTGCTGCGGTGTTGCCAAATCCAACTTGCTGGTTCCAGTTGCCAGGATCGGCCGGAGAGCTGGCGTTGTAGTCGAGGTTGTAGGTGAAGTTCAGCACATTCAGTACGTTTGCGCTGAAGGTGTGGGCTTCGCTGACGCGCCATTGGTCTATCCAGTAGATCTGGTAGCGTCCATTGGAAAGTGGCCCACCATTCTGTGTCCCTGCCTGCCACACGCCCCCGCCGTCGTCCAGAGTGCGCGGCCGGTGGTTGTAAATCCACGACCCCGACAGGTGATCCTGTTCCCGCAGGTTGTGATCGATCTTGACCACGAATTGGTTCGGCGTTTGGGTGGGCGTGTTCTGAATCAAGCCTCGCGCGTTATTGTCTATGCCGCCGAATTGCGGAGCGTAGTTCTTGTAGAACCCGTTGGCTTTCTGCGCCACCGCGCTGATCCGGGCCTGGGGGATGACGTTTCCGGCAAACGCAAACGAACAAGGAGGAGTAGTGCACAGCGGATTCGAACCTGAATTCGGGTCATAGATCATGTTTTCCCGGGCGGGGATGCTGTTGCCGTTGGTATCGGTCACCATGATCGGGGTGGCCGTGGAATCGTAGCCGTTGCAGAATCCGGTTCCGGCATCTCCAGTGCAGAGCGTCCCTCCCAGCAACTGGCTGAAGTCACCCGTCAACATCGCGGCCGTGGGAACCGACGTGGAACCTCCGTTGAGCCGGAAGTCGACCTGGGTGTAGCGCTCGAACGCGCCGAAAAAGAATGTCTTGTTCTTGATAATCGGCCCGCCCAGGCTGAAGCCGTAATCCCAGGCCCGCTCCTGTGACTTCTCCTGGTTGTAGTAGTCATTGGTCCAGGTATTGGCATCGAGCAACTCGTTGTGGCCATAAAGAAAGGCGGAGCCGTGGAACTTATTGGTTCCCGACTTCAGGTTGAACGACATGACGCCGCCGCCGCTGATGGCGCTTTGCGCATCCAGGCCGCTGGTCTGCGCCTGCAGCTCTTGCACCGCTTCCATCGTGGGGCCGCCTTCCATAGAATCCCCGCGAATATCGGCCGTGCCCGAGGTGCCGTCAATCGTGTAGTCCTTCACGAACCACTGACCGCCGTTCACCACGGCGCCGTACGGAGAGCTGATCGGCGAATAGCCCGGCGTGATCGCGACGGCAAAATTCTCCACGAACCGGCCGCCGTTATAAATGCTGAGCGGCAGGTCGGTGACCACCTGGCCGTTCATGTTCGTCCCTTCCGAAGGCCGCTCCAGGTCAAGCACGGGCGCATCGGTGGTTACGGTGACGGTCTGGGTGACCGCGCCGACCTTCAGGGTGGCGTCGATGCGGGCCACCTCGGTCGATTCCAGCGTTACCGTCGGACGGCGCAGGGTCTCGAATCCGTCTCTCTTGAATTCGACCGAATATTGTCCCGGGAAAAGGTTGGGGATGACGTAAATACCGTCCTGGTTCGAGACCGTCTTGGTGGGGACGTTCGTGCCGGTATTGGTGGCGGTCACGTCGACGCCGGGAACAATGGCGCCCGAGGTGTCGGTGACGGTCCCGGTGATGGTGGCTCGATTGGATTGGGCCGACAGTGCGGCGGTAAGGAAGAAGAATAAGAAAAACACCAGACAGAATTGCCTTAGGGTGATCGAAGGTTTCATAGGAAATACCCCTTGTGCCGCCCGGCGCCGGGCGGCAACCGATGTTGGTAAACGTTTACTACAAACCGCAAACAATAGGCTCGATGGGCCACTGCCGTCGTCCAAACCCCGCAACATAAATACCCGCAAAGACCACTGTCAAGAAAAATACTTGGCCTCAAAGACCCGGAAAGCACCAGCCGGCGCCGCGTACACGTTTGCAGGAAAACGGGTTAAGTCAGTACACGACAGCGTACACTTTCCCCTCCAGCCTCACTTCCTCCCCGGTCGAAGTGCACTCCACTTGCACCGGATCTCCGGCTTTGAGTGTCCCGTGACGAATCTCGCCCACCGCCCACGACAAACCGCTCCAGATTACCTTGTCGTAGTCGATCTCGACCGGCAGCGGCTTACCTGCCTGCCACGCCTTGATCACGAACACTTTGCCCATATTCGTGCCATTCGGGGGACCACCTTTCCAGCTGCGCATTACGCTTCCGTCTTTCGCCGATCGCTGCTGCATGACAATCCGCAAGTCGCCCTTCGCCGGAGCCGTCACTTCGGCTCGAATCACATTCCCCTCGCCCGTGAATTTCGCCGCAACTTGCGTGATCGATTGCGGAATCCGGACATCCTCCTGCACGCCCAGATCGTACTTGGCGCTGGCATACTTGCCGAATCCTACTAATGCCATCTGTCCCGGCCCGAGCTTAATGGGGTCGCCGCTGAGGATGGGCATGAATCCGGCATCGCGAAACAGGATGCGCCCGCCGGAAACGGCCGGTTGTTCCCGGGAAAGCCGCGCCATCTGAATTTCTTCCACACTCTGCGCGGGATTCACGACGGCGTAGACCGCCCCATCGGAATCGAGCGAACCGAAGCCATACGGCTGCACCTCGCCGGGAATCCCGCCGAAAGTTTTGCTGCGGCCCGTGGCCAGCAATTCCCGGTACAACGACTGCGCCTTGGCGAACCAGCGGGCATCGTCGTCGGTGAGAAACTCCAGGCTGCCATAGATGGTATTGACCCAGCCGCCGCGAGCCATCATCAGGATGAGTGCGCCTTTCCAGGCGTGCGTCTTGCGGTAATAAATCGTGCCCGTATTGCCCAGCATGAAGCCGGTCGAGTCAACGCGCTCCAGCGGAAGAAAACTCTGCTGGTAGCGGCGCACCATGTGGTCGCTGTAAATGTCGACCGAGCGCCAGAAATTCATCTCCGGCACGTCGGAGGGCCGGGGATCGCCGGAGTACATGGAGTCAAACACTTCCAGCCAGCGCAGGTCGACGACGTTATGAAAGGGGAAAGGCCCGGCCGTGGATTCGACGTCGCCGCCGAAGCCGTTGAAGGCAACCAGCACCACGTCGGGATTCTGCTGGCGGAATTTTTGCAGAGCGTCGCGGAAAGCCTCTTCATTCCGCGCCCGGATCTCGGCCGGACTGTTCGTCCTTGCCGTCTCCGGCGTGGCCGCGCCGAAATCCACGAAATCAAATTTGTAGATGCGGATGCCGCGGTCGTACCAATATTGGAGCGTTTCCATGAAATTGGGCAGGAATCCGCCCTCGGAAAACGACATCGCGCCCTTGTTCTCGTTCAGGGACTCCCGCCATTCCGGCGCGGCATTGATTTTGACCAGCGTATTGGTGCTGAACCAGAGACCGGGCAGAATGCCGTTTTCGCGGCATTTACGAATCCATGCGTCCGGCCCGTTGGGCCAACTCGGCTTGCGCCAGGTGCGGTAGCTGCCGTCGGGATCGAACCAGAAGGCGTCGATGGTGTAGTAATCGATGCGCACGCCCAGCCGCCGCAGCCGCAGAATCTCATCCAACTCTTTCATCGCCAACTGCTCGGTCAGCAGGACGTTGTCGGAAAGTTCGTCGTACGCCGACCAGTTGTTGTAGACGAAGATCGGATCGCGCGCCAGCGGCTCACCCAGGCCGGGTAAAGGATTGAGAGGTCCGCCGCTGACTTTTGGCGGCTCGTTCTGGGCCGCGGAGTTGCTGATGAGAACGGCGGCGAGTGATGCTGCCGCCAGCCAACCACAAACCATCGCCGCTATCCGCCGAACCACTGCCTGTGTCGCACCTGGTTTCATGGTTCCTCTCCTACCTTGTCCGTGTGGGGACAGCCGCCCTCGGCTGTCCGGCGGAGCGAAGCTCCGCAGTTGTGAGTCTTCCCCGACCAGCTAGCGTGGTGTCTCGCCAGTTCGCGTCAAAAGTTGGTCAGGCTTTGAAAGGGCGCGGCTTCCAGCCGCGCCGTGAAGAGCCCCTGGAAAACAGCGGCTTTAGCCGCTGGGGCCAGGAAACCTCGACCCAGATTTGAGGCCTGACTTTGTTCGCGTATTTGCGGGACACAACACTAGCGCCTGCCTGCAAAATGATGCAAGCGGAATCCTCGCTGTGCCCGAGGATAGCCGTGAAAGAGGGGAACGCCGGAGCGAGCGAGAAGACGAAGTCTCGCGCCGATTCGAGCCAGCGTCTAGGCGTGCGCGCTGGCCACCAGCAGCGCCTGGGGCAGCGTTTCCACCACCGGCAATTCCAGCGTGACGCGCCCGCCATGCGGCGCGACGTTTTCGATTCTGAGATCGCCCCCGCGGCGCTTGGCGATTCCGTAGCAGACGCTCAGTCCCAGGCCCGTGCCTTTGCCCACCGGCTTGGTGGTGTAGAAAGGATCGAGCGCGCGGCCGAGATTGGAGAATCCCGGGCCCGTATCTTCCACCTGGATCACCGCGCGAGCCCCCGCCTGGTAGGCGCGAATCCTGATCTGCCGGCTCTCCGCAACCTCCTGCAGCGCGTCGCAGGAATTGTTGAACAGGTTCAGCAGGACTTGTTTGATTTCATCTTCGTTGATGGCCAGCAGCGGCAGGTCGGGCGAAATCTCAACTTCCACGCTGACCTTCGACTTGCGCGTGTAGTACTCACAGAGAGTCACGACTTCCTGTACTACCGGAGCCAGCCGCGCCACGCTGATATCGCGTGAGCTTTGCCGCGAAAAGCGCAGCAGGTTGTCGGTAATGCGCTTCATGCGGCGGGTCTCGTTCAGCAACCGCTTGAGCTGATCCTGAGTGCGCGCCGAAGTGATGGCGTCGCTCATCAATTCGCCGAAGCCCATGATCGCGGTGAGCGGATTGTTGAGTTCATGGGCCACGCCCGCGACCAGTTGACCCATCGCCGCCAGTTTTTCGGACCACACCAACTGGGTGTGCAGCGATTTCAATTCCACCGCTACGGCCAGATCGCCGGCCAGCGACTCGATGTGGGCAAGTTCCTCTGCCGCGATCGCGCTCACCTCGCACCCTGCGGTCAAAGTGATACTTCCCAGGCACGTTCCCGCTGCCGAGTTCAGTGGGATCAGCAGTTGCGTTCCGCTCTCCCGGCAGGCACTGGGCTTTCCTTCTGTTTCGCGTCCCGCGAGGGCCATGGAACCCGTCCCGTTCGACGGCTGAGCGTCCGGCGCCACCACGAACGACATCTTGCCGATCCGCCGCCCGCGAGCACAAAGACCCCGAATGTGGCTGGCCGTCCACTCCGGCGTTCGCTCCTCGAGCATCCGCAAACACTCCGGCGACAGCCCGCTTGAGCCGGCGATCCGCAGCATTCCCTCCGGGCTCTCGATCAGGATCACTGCCGCGCGGAAGCTGCTTACCTCCGTGATGGCCGCGGCAACGTCCGGGCAAATCGCATCCGGCGCCGCGCCGCTCAGCAGGCGCGAGGTGATTGCCGAAAAGCGTTCCAGTTGCCGGTTGAGCGCTTCCGCCTGGCGCTGCATGCCCGCGATCGCCTCCGACTTGTCTTCCACCACGGCCAGAATCATCCCCAGGGCGACAAACAGCTTGGGAGTCTCCCACAGGGCGCCGGGCAGGCTCATGTGCGGAGCATAGCGGGCGATCAACCAGAGCGAGGGAAACACCGCTCCCCAGCAGGAGAATCCGCCGGAGATCGTCAGGACAGCGGGCGAAGCATTCCAATAATGCCGGCAGATGAAGACGCCCGGCAGGGCGAAACCGATGCCCAGCAGCACGACCGTCCCTTCATGAAACGAACCTTTCAGCGCCGCCTGGATCGCCCACGCGCCGGCGAGGGAGCACAGCAACGTGACCGCGGCCAGATACAACGAGAAGCCGCGCTTGACCCAGAAAGAAAATCCGGCAGCGGCGCCGAAACACCCAGCCAGGCACAAAACGTACGGCCAGCGCCAGCGCACATCGTAGGCATTGAGCACGGCATAAGTCACGGAAGGCACGGCCAGCGCCAGGAGGAGAAGAGTCCGGCGGGCGCGCTCCTCGACCACCGCCGAGACCGAAACCAGAAACACGATCGCGGCCGCCTGCAGCGCCCCGCCATCAATGGCCAGCAGAAACGGATCGGCAGGACCGGCGCCGGGCTCGAGCAACTGCGCCGCGAAGTGGATGAAAACCAGTGTCCAGCCCACCGCCCACAGCGTCAGGCGGGCGCAGCGCGTGTGCCGCTTCAGGCAGGCAAAGATCATCACCAGCGCGCACACGGTCAAGAACGTCGGAATTTTTTGGAGTGCCCCCATCAGGTTACCGTCGGGGGAAGGACGGTTTCAAAAGTAACCTGCACCAATTTCCCAGTCAACGCCAGAAGGTGCCATAGAGATGGCACAAGAGTTTTCCTGCCGCGACGCCGCGTTGGCGCCGATCGGCCTCGGCCTTTGACGGCTTCTTAGCGTTCTCGCTGGTAGATGCGGTCCCGACAGCTTGAAGTCCGAAGCAAGTCAATAAGCGCTAACGCTGATTGCAACAGTTAACTCCTGACAGTTCTAACCTGCTTGCCGTGAGTCTTGATTCCTGCAAGTCGCCGGGAGATTTTAGGGTCGAATCACGGCTACGGCTGACAGACGCCAAAGTCCTTGGTAACACCTTTTGCTTCCCAGACAAGGGTCTTGTCGGGCCCCTTCGGCTTAACTTTCCTGCCTTTCAGCTTCATTCGGTCGCCCGGCTTAATGCCTGTCGTGTTGCCAGAAAGAGCATAAATTTGCTTGTCTTTTTCGTCAGTAACGGTCATTCCGTTCGCCCCAGGGCTGACGCATCCCGTAATCACTCGCTTTTTCGAATAGTGGACGGCCACGATAGCGATGACTGCCACTCCCGCCGCCACTCCCACGGTTACGCCAACGATGGTCCCGGTGCCGACACCGCCTATTGTGCCGGATGAACTTTGCGCTTCCGCGGGTATGCAGAGAGCCAAACTGAGCGCGATAATCAGAACTGCCGAGACATACTTTGGGATCATGCTGTCCTCCTTGAACCGAAGTGCCCGTGATTGACTACTGGACCGCCGAGGACCCGATACGGCTCAGAAAACTACAGCTCCGAAAGGAAAGCGAGAGTGGCTAGTATGAAGAGACCCTGCGGAACAGTGCGCCTCCAAGGAGTGTTTGTCAAGTGAATCGTTGTCCTTACGCTCGCCTGCCCGAAATTGACGGTAAATCCTGGTTACGCTCATTGACCGGACTGTTGCGGCTCAACACCCTTGCTGGCATAGCAGGAGCAATGAGACCATGATGCCCATCATGGTAAGGCACCTAGTGCTTTGGATCGTCGGGATAGTGGCGCTGTTTCTGCTCGTCAGGGTACTCAGAAAATCAACCTAGCCCAGTATCCAAGCGGCAAAATGGCGACAGTCAACTGGTGAAACATCCCCTTTACACTCATCGACCCCTGACCGGGGATTTTGAGTGCAATGGCCGTTTACGCCGACTAACCCGCATGTAGAGCACTTCTGATTATCCGGTTGCTTCAGCAAGCCCCAATGGGTAGCGTATAAGGGTGGCCCGACCACCGTTCCCCAAGACGCTTCGTCAGTTTCAGACCGACTTCGCCACAGAGGAGGCTTGCCAGCAGTA